>Ga0207113_1055_pt1 | contig 36716 bp, 36 predicted proteins | sample Alteio_BWMinHeat_69_FD_153559 | JGI IMG/M metagenome (GOLD analysis project Ga0207113, IMG submission 153559) | Enriched cells from forest soil in Barre Woods Harvard Forest LTER site, Petersham, Massachusetts, United States -... | ecosystem: Environmental > Terrestrial > Soil > Temperate forest >... | reverse complement strand
ATTTCACGCCATAAATCCAATGAATAATCGAAAAAATCATTGAAACACGCACGCACATCTTTTCCTTTTGTTGCTGCATTATTGAGTAATATATCGATGTGCGAAAATGTTTGAATAATTTCTTCAACCGTTTGCGAAACAGATGCGGGATCAGAAACATCACAAGATAAAAATATATTTCTATCCGCGTATTCTTTTTTCATGCTGTCTTTTAATTGCGTTAAAGCATTAGGGTTAACATCCAAACAGGCAACAAGCGCACCCATCTCAGACAGCGCTACACAAAACTCTGAACCCAAAATACCCGCTGCGCCAGTGACAACTGCAACCTTTCCATCTAATCGAAATAGCTGATCATATCGCATCAAAGATCTGTCCTATTTTTAGCTAAATAACGCACCCACTGTAAATCAAATGGTGTATCAATATCCACGGAGCGTTCTTCTGGCATTTCATAAATCAATGTGCGCTCAAAAAACACCGTGGTATTTTCGAGAAGCGCAGAACGATGCCAAATATAAATCGATGCATTCATATCGTAACAGAGCGGCGCATCTTGCCTGCGAACAATCGCTGGATGGGTTTTTTTTTAGATAAAAAAACGTACTCATTCTCTTGGTTTTTTTCCACCAAATTAAAATACGGTGATTTGCGGGCTTTGCATCCGGTAATTAAATTACTCGCGCTCGGCTTACTCAGAAAAAACTGCATGGATTTCACAATATCGTCCACTGAGCGTAGTGGCGATGTTGCATCTAAATCAACCGCAACATCGAAGATCATGTTTCTTTTTTTCTCTATGGTCGACACTGCATGCTGGATCGCCGGCAACTTTGCCGCGGTTGATGTCGCCATTTCCAATGGACGCTCCACTACCTCATCCGCACCCCATTCTAAAGCAACCTCACGAATTTTTTTAGAATCACTACTGACTGCAATCAAATCAAATAAACCAGATTTTTTCGCTTGCAAGATGGAATGGGTAATGAGTGGTTTGCCACGCAGTGATAAAATATTTTTATTTTTGACGCCTTGTGATCCGCCGCGTGCGCAAATGGTGCAAATTTTTTTCACGAAAACACCCATGTTTTATTGTGATTAGCAAATTCTATCTGTGAAATTAATTTCATCAATTTCAACCCCTCTTGATACGTGCACAAAGAATAGCGCTTGTTTTCTAAAATTGCACGATGCTCATGCTCATAGGTATTAACCAATGGGAATTGTTGCATGACACCATCAATGGATAATTGATTTTTCAGTAAATCAGCATAATAAGTATGGCGCATTGTTTCCATACGAATATGGCGATAAGGCGCACGACTTAAATAATCCATATGAATCACCACGGATGCTGCGTTTTGACAGCGCATTAGAATGGTATAGGTGTCCTCACTATTAATTTCTAGATCACTGAATTTTCCACCAATGGCGGCCACTTCTTTGCAATCACCGCAAATCCAGGTGCAATAATCTAACTCATGACTTAAATCTCGCAACACACCTCCACCCAGCTCGCTTTTGGCTGAATAATTATTGCGATAATCAATATTGGATCGCCATGTTGGCAAATACTGGCCAACACCGGCAGAAAAAGAAATGATTTTCTCTGAATATAAAATATTTTTTAGGTGTGCAATAACAGGATGAAAGCGTAAATTATATCCGACATAGACAGATGCGTTATCAAGATCAAGCGGTAACAACCCGTCAGAAAACAACGGTTTTTCAACCAATATGCATTCAAGAAAATCGTGCGCCACAATTTCCTTTAATGTTTTGTGATGCAAATGGGTTTCATTCGCGATCACCACGTAATCAAAAACGTCATTCCTCATGGCATCTGAAATTGAACGATAAGATGGATATTGGATATCGGTTTGCTTGGTCACGACAAAAACACGGCAACCTAATTCGGATAATGCGATTGCGTGCCGACGTCCAATGGAGCCGAAGCCAATGATTAATGTATTGCGCTTACTCATGGTTACAACCAAACATAGCTTTCTGGATCCAGAAAAGATTATATTATACGGCACTAAATTAGAAAAATATCGCGATAGTCGCTCCGAGGTTTACATGATGTCTTTCAATAAAATTCCTTCATTTTTCTGGAAATATTTCAGGGACTGCTTCATCATGTGCGGTGTTTTTCCTTTTGCTTTTTTTATTTGGTTAATAAGGCCATTATACAAAATTGAGTTTGTCATTATACCTTGCGAGGCCATTGGTCATTTTGCAGGAAACGTAGATGCCTTTCTCATTGATCAAGCCGTCAATATTAGAAAAAAAACATCTTATATTTTCTACTACGCATTGCATAAAAAGCCAATCAATCAGCAACTGCATGTGATGTGGACTCGTGTTATTCCTATCATAACGTCGCATTGGTTAACATCCATCATTGTGACAATAGAATTATTGAGCGAAAAAATTCCTTTTCTCAAAGTACTTTTCTTTGAAAAACGCAACGAGTTTGAGGCGGGCGATAAAGATAAAACCGGAAAAATACTGAGTATGCCGCCTTTTTTGAAATTTACATCGCATGAATTGACAAAAGGAGCAGAGGCATTAGAAAAAATGGGGATTCCAAAAGGTGGAAAATATATTATTTTGCATTCTAGAGATCGCGCCTATGGAGGGATACCACAATCTTTTAGAAACACAAAGATAGAATCTTTTTTTCAAGCTGCAAAATATCTGTCAAGCAAGGGATATTATATCGTACGCACTGGCGCTAAAGTCGCCACTGAAATTCCGGATTCGGAAAACTATATTATCGATTATGCCACGAAATGGCGCAGTGAGTTTTTAGATATTTATTTAAGCGCAAACTGTGCGTTTTATTTTGGTGATAGTTGTGGTTTTTTTGCGCTTTCAACGTGTTTTCGAAAACCCATCGCGACTACCAACCTAGTACCTGTTTTAAATGGGCCTTACTGTTATGAAAACGCCGTATTATTACCAAAAAAATACTGGTTAGCATCTGAAAAAAGATATATGTCCTTATCAGAAATCGCGGCTCTGTGGAGTTCGGGAGAACATATATGTAGAACCGCATACTATCAACACCAGGGTATTGAACTACATGACAACACACCCGAAGAACTCTTGGCATTTGCAATGGAAGTAGAAGCACGCTTTGACAAAACATATCCGGAAACAGAAGAAGAAAAAAATATACAAAATATTTTCAGAAATACCGTATCAGCAGTAGATATACTGATTCAATCGGATGGCGTCGTGCGATGCAAAATTTCAAGTAGTTTTACAAAATTAAATTCGTTTTTTTTACAAGAAAAAAACACTGCTGCACTCGTTTCAGTTTGACAATAATAGGACGATACAACATACTTGCAAAATTCTGAGGCACCTATCTGATGATTAAAACAACGATTAAGACAGTTAATTTGAAACAGATCGTTCAGAAAAAATTTCATGGTATTAAGGTTTTTATAGATAACTACTGTTGTTAATGAAGTAAAATTTTTTAGGCTCAGCGTGAGTGGTTAGATTGATGAAAAAAATAGTTGTACTGGGTTCTGGTGGTCACGCTAAGGTAGTTATCGAAACGCTTCAAGCAATGAAGCAGTACGAAATAGTAGGCGTCACCACGACTGATAGTACACTGAAAGGATTATTTTTTGGAGTCCCTGTGCTTGGTAATGACAGCTTATTGCCAATGCTTCATAGTCAGGGAATTCAATTCGCTGCAATTGGTGTAGGTGGTTATAGAGATAATAATTTAAGAAAAAAAATCTTTAATTTGGCTAAATCAGCTGGCTTTGAATGCCCAACAGTTATTCATCCTCGCGCTATCATTTCACAAACAGCAAAAATTGGTGCAGGTTCTGTTATTTTTCCAGGCGCCATTATTCATAGTAATACAATCATAGGCCAAAATGTCGTAGTGGCTACCGGCGCCACTGTCGATCATGATACGACAATAGCTAACGATGTGCTTGTTTCAGCAGGTGTGCACGTAGGCGCTAATGTGAAAATTGCTGAAAGCTCACTTTTAGCTATTGGTTCAATTATTATATCTGGAATTCAGGTTGGTCGAGGAAGTTTGGTTGCAGCTGGTGCAGTGGTCGTTAAGGATGTTTTAGATAACGAGAATGTTTTTGGAATTCCCGCCAAGGCGCGCCATTATGATACCAAAATTTTGATTGAACAATAAATGGTGGAGAAAATTATTATTATGAAAAAACATGTATTATTGCTGAGGCCGGCGTTAATCATCGTGGTTCGATCCACTGAGCAAAACGCAAAAACGGATTTCCATATTTTTTCAAATACAGCTTCCCTATCAACGCAGAACCAAAAGCATTTAAGTGACAGCTTCCTGCACCTGCGACCAAATCTGTCATGTAAAGCGGTGTATTGTTGATGGAAGAATAGCAGCGTCTGCTGTCACAAATAATTTTCTTTGGATCAATGAGGATAATCTGCGGGTATTGCTGCTTTAATTTTAAAATAATTGCTTGGGATGCAAATTGTTCTGCGTCAACTTTTTTTTTCGAATTATAGCAGTGAGTATTATAACCAATGTGCTCAAATCCACAGACCCGCCTGACGTGAAATAAAGATGGCACATCCAATAAAATCACTGGAACAGCCCCACTTTTTATGATCATTTTGATAGCATTTTTCATGCCATAACGTAAAACGCCGTAAGGTAGGTTGGTGATATTTCCTTTTGTAGGAAATGTTTTATAACCAACCCACCATCCACCCAAGACAACATACTGGTAACGATGTGTTTTTATCAGTTGTGCAATGTAATCATTTCGCAGCGTAAGGGTTTGCTGACTGGATTGATCATATCTCACTTTTCCAGGCAAAAATGCATCACTGGGAAAAGCGACAACATAACCTTTGAGAGCGGCATTTTTCAGAAAAACATTTAACATACCCACATCAGAAAATGCATGAGAATCTCCTGCAATCAGAACATTAGGATTCTTAATGTTTAAATTTCCAAGCATGCATTGTCGTTCAGAGGGCAATACAGGAACTCCTTTGTGACCGAAACAATCACTCTGTTTTGAAAGCAGGCCATAAAATGCTTTAGGACTGGTTTTTTTGATAATACCAGTGGGCATTTTATTAAAACCAACCAACGTCTTTTCCTCAAGCGCAACGCCAAAAATAGCGCTCGGGATCCAGATAAAAAACAGTGCGATGCACATTGTTTTTAAAAACGTGTACTTTAACTGAAATCTAAAAGGCTTCTCAATAAAATGCCAAGTCAGTGTGGATAACAAAATACTAGACAATGCGATCACAAGGCTATTTTTAAAATCAAGCGGTATGCTTTCGTAATGAGCCAAGGTAATGATAGGCCAATGCCATAAATATAACGAGTATGAAATTAATCCAATAAATACAAAAAAAGTATTCGATAAAAGAGCATTGGCAATCGGCGGCATTTTCGCCCGACCAATCCAGATCAAAAACGCCGTGCCAATACAGGGCAGCAATATTCGACACCCGAGTACTGAATGATTACCCACAAAAAATATACTGGATAAAACAATCGAAAAAAAACCAACCAATGAAATTGCATGCTGAATAATTCTATTGTTCGGCAGCCTCAAGCGATCGCCCCTAATAGCAAGCAATGCGCCCATAAGCAATTCAAAAGCCCTGGTGAATGGCGAATAGTACAAAAATTCGCTACGCGAGGAAAAAGAAAAACCGTAGTACAAAAAAAACGAAAGTAATGCGATAGATAAAGTTGCATAAAAAACGACAGAATCTTTCGTATATCTTTTAAAGAAAAATAAAAAAAGAGGCCATAGTAAATAAAATTGTTCTTCGATAGCCAGCGACCATGTATGTAGTAACGGAAACAGACTAGAGCGAATTGAAAAATAACCACACCCAACGGAACGCCAAAAATAAAAATTAGAAAAAAAACCCAGTGTTGCAATCAACGAGGATCCATAATTTTTTAAATCCTGTGGCAACAAAAGAATAAGACATGCTAAAGAAGTAAAAATTAAAACGACGGAAAGAGCGGGAAAGATTCTTCTTGCACGCTTCAGATAAAAATTTTTCAGACTAAAGCGATGGTTTTGAATATCACTCAGAAGATGCTTTGTGATGAGGTATCCCGAGATAACAAAAAAAACATCTACCCCGACAAACCCTGCAGAAAAAAAATGCCACTGCAAATGATAAAACAGCACCAACAATACAGCAACGGCGCGTAATCCATCTATATCTCTACGATAAGAATAAGGACTGGGATTCATGTGATCAATAACCTTATTATTCATCTACCAAACAATACATAGTAATGATAAAATTTTCCATCGCTATAGAAATGGATAATCTCATGCAACAAGATAAATATGAATTTCATGTTAATAAAATGTTTGATCAGAACTTTTTGAGTGGATTATGCGCGAGTGAAACAATTCAAAATTGGTTTTTAACTTCATTGGACAAACTGTCTGATGCAGCAGAAGGCGAGAAAGATTTTGCAAATTTGTCTGAGCGTTTGTTATTTGAAAAGAAAAAGGACTTTTTGATTTGGGATGATTTACTAAAATGCGCAGAAATGTCATTTTTTGCTGATCAGTTACCAATTTATGGGCCTTCAATAGATTTTTGCTGTGGTTATGCATTTTGGACCAGTCGAATTTTTGGAAAAATTGATTTGGGTATTGACCTGTTTTCTGATTCAGGCTCATACAACAGATCCATTCAAGGTTTTGTTGAAAAAAATTTCATTGACAATGCCTATCGTTCCGTTTTACGAGCAAATGTTGCGGGTTTTCTACCACTACCCTCTAATAGTTTTCAAACCATCGTTTCTGTTTGCGCGCTTGAACATATTGATCGTGTTGATTTGGTTTTGGGCAATATGTTTCGACTCTTAAAACCCAATGGGAAATTATTGGTTAGTTTGCAAACTGATAAACAAATGAAAAAATTTGAAGAAATCTTTCACCCGAGTTACATGCAACAATTTCGTGACATGTATAGCATGCATGTTGATCGCTCGTGGCAAACATGGCAAGAATTAATTGAACAGGCTGGCTTTAAGATTTTGGACACCCGCTTTGCTTTTTCTCAAGAAGATACCGAATCCTATGCATTACTATCTTGGAATAATCACGCAAATCCTCTATTTAAGCAATTATCACTTCCAACACTCATCAACACCGTTCCGGAATTACGACGTCATTATTTTGAACAAGTCAGATCCTGGGGAAAAACCCCTGTCTCAGCCGATGAAGCGTCACTGGTTTGTTTTGTATGTACTAAAAAATAGCAAGGAAGACAGGGTATGGATCAAAATGAAAATTGTTGATGGCCGTTGAAAATATGAAGCAAGGATTTAAAAAAATAGCCCTCATCACCGGAGCAACGCGTGGCCTAGGTCTCGCTGTTGCGCAACTACTATCAGAAAAAAATTATCAGCTCATTTTGACGGGCCGCACAAAAGACAGCTTGGATGCGGTAAAAAAAATTTTTTGTGAATGCCCATACCACTCTTTTTTTTCAGGTGATTTATTAAATACCGCCGTACTAGATAATCTGTGTCAATCTATTACGACTCCTGATCTCATTATCCATGCTCTTGGTGGAAAAATTCATGGGGATATGCAACCTTTATCTCCCGGCATCTTGGGTCAGTCAATGGCATTAAATCTTGAAGTGGCTGTAAAAATTAATTCCTATTTTTTGCCAATGATGCAGAGCAGAAAATCAGGTCGCATTATTCATGTCAGTTCAGATGCGAGTGAAACCGGTGATGCTGCACCTGGGTATGCAGCAGCGAAAGCCGCCATTAATGCCTACGTAAAAAGCACGGCTCGTTTTTACGCAAAAGATGCCATTATGATTTGTGCTGTTTTACCAGGAATTTTTTTACATCCAGGAAGCGCTTGGGATCAAAAAAAACAAAATGAACCGAAACGCTATCAGGAAAAATTGTCTACGTTCCCCTTAGGTCGATTTTTGCAGGTTAAGGAAATTGCGAGCACGATTGTAAATATTGCCCTTGATGCAAGTCTTGCGTACGCTGGTAGTCTTATCAAATTAACCGGTGGTTGTTAATGCGCATTTTTTTTATTTTTTGTCAACGCGTGATGAGAAAATTATGGTGGTGGTGGTGTGTGTTGATAGCTGCACCCTGCACTTTCTGCTTATTGTTATTATTTCCATTTTACAAAATCAGATTGATCGCACTTTTTTCTGATCGTATTGGGCATTACGCGCTGAATACCGAATTGTTTTTGTGTCACCTGAATGAACGAAAATTGTTGGATAACGGGGTGAAATATATTTTTTATACCCGAGTAGCACCCATCTGTAATAGTCAATTGCACCGCATGTGGAAAAGAAAAATAGTGATTTTGCCTTTTTGTAGAGTCTTAGGTTTTACGGATAGATGGATGAACGCGGTGTTAGGTAAGCACTATAAACCAAAATCATTGCGCACATTTCATGGAGCATGCGGTCCAGATGTGGATGGCCATCTTTTTAAATACGCGCCTCATCTAGATTTTTGCAAACAGGAGCATGCGCATGCAAATGCGCAGCTGGCTCAACTGGGTATTCCAAAAGGAGCGAAATATGTCTGCATTGTTGCTCGCGATTCAGCTTATTTAAACGCAAAATTTCCCGGGAAAGATTGGTCATACCATAATATTCGAGATTGCGATATTGATAACTTCTCTAAAGCCGCACTGTTTTTGGCACAGAAAGGATATTATGTCATTCGCATGGGAAAAACCGTTGAGAAGCCCTTCGGGATTTTTCATGAGAGAATCATCGACTATGCGACACAACCCTTACGATCTGATTTTTTAGATATCTACTTATTAGCCAATTGCACATTTTGTATATCGAGTTCACTGGGATTAGATGCCGTGCCACAAATTTTCAGGCGGCCCATTGCGCTTGTGAATGTCGCACCTTTGAACAATCAACTTGCCTCTTGGTATCCGCATCTTTTTTTTATTACCAAAAAAATTTTTGATAACAAGAAAAATCGTTTCTTATCATTAAAAGAAATTGGCGAAACAATGCAAGGATTGGGAGGTTGGTACACTGAAAAAAATGGTCCGCTGGAATGGAGATTTGCTGAAAATACCCCGGAAGAACTGTTGCAGATTACCATTCAGATGGAAGAAACGGTGCGACTCCATGACCGTCAAGACAGCAATTTGTTTCATTCTATATTGCTTAAACACGAAGCGTTTGCTCGTTGTTTTGTACAAGGTTATGATGTCATCGGGACGGCTATTGAGAAATTTTATATTCAAATTGGACAACAATTTTTTTCAGATAACAGATTTCTGTTTTCATAATTTAAGAGCCTGTTGTTTAATGCAAAATGGAATCGCATCATGTTTAAAAATAAATCGATTTTAATCACCGGTGGTACCGGCTCATTTGGAAAAAAATGCGTCCAAATGATTCTTGAAAAATATATCCCCAAAAAAATCATTATTTTCTCACGAGATGAATTGAAACAATACGAAATGAGTCAGCACTTTCATTCTGACGTGATGCGCTATTTTTTAGGCGATGTGCGTGATGTTGAGCGTTTAACACAAGCGATGCGCGGAGTGGATTTGGTCATTCATGCAGCCGCACTGAAGCAAGTTCCAGCGGCTGAATATAATCCAATGGAATGTATCAAAACCAACGTCCATGGAGCGCAAAATGTTATCCAATCAGCACTGGCCAACGAGGTTGAAAAGGTTATTGCGTTATCAACAGACAAAGCGGTGAGCCCTGTCAATTTATATGGCGCTTCAAAATTAGCATCGGATAAATTATTCATTGCGGCTAATAATATTGCGGGCGGGCATCGCACTGTTTTTTCAGTGGTGCGATACGGCAATGTGGCTGGCTCACGTGGTTCTGTGTTGCCCTATTTTGAAAAATTAATTTGCAATGATTCTTCATTTTTGCCAATTACCGATAAACGCATGACTCGATTTTGGTTAACGTTGAAACACGGAATTCATTTTGTATTCGATAGTTTCCAACGCATGCAAGGTGGTGAAATTTTCGTACCAAAAATTCCATCCATTCGGATTACGGATTTAGCCGTTGCATTGGCACCGGAATTACCGCATAAAATCGTGGGTATTCGTCCAGGTGAAAAATTGCATGAAGTGATGTGCCCGCGTGATGAAGCCAGATTGGTCGTGGAATTTTCCGATCATTATGTGATTAGACCGGCAATAAAATTTTCACACGAAAATGATTATTGTCAAAATGGGTTGAATGAATGCGGTGTTATTAATAGTGATGATGAATTTGAATACCATTCCGGCACAAACCCCTATTTCTTATCACCAGAAGAAATAACAGCCCTTCATCAGAAAATGGTGACAATATGATTCCCTATGGCCGCCAAAATATTAGTGAAGCTGATATTGCATCAGTGGTTGAAACGTTGCAATCAGATTGGTTAACACAAGGTCCTGCGATTGAAAAATTTGAACTAGCCTTGTCAAATTATACAGGAGCAAGTCATGCAGTTGCGGCTTGCAATGCAACCGCAGCACTACATCTCGCCTGTCGCGCTTTAGATTTAAAACACGGCGATATTTTATGGACTTCACCAAACACGTTTGTAGCCTCTGCAAATTGCGCTTTGTATTGCGGTGCATCAGTAGATTTTGTTGATATTGACCCTATCACTTACAACATGTCTCCAGAAGCATTGGAGCAGAAATTAAAAATAGCGGAAAAAAAAGGAAAATTGCCAAAAATTATCGTGCCCGTGCATTTTGCTGGACTTTCTTGTGATATGAAAAGCATTTCAGCGCTGGCAAAAAAATATGGCTGCGCAGTCATTGAAGATGCTTCGCACGCCATTGGTGCAGATTATGAGGGTAAAAAAGTAGGATGCTGCGCTTATTCTGATATTGCTATTTTTAGTTTTCATCCTGTGAAAATTATTACCACCGGCGAAGGTGGCGTTGCCATGACCAATCGCACTGATTTGGCTCAAAAAATGCAGTTGTTGCGCAGCCATGGTATTACGCGCGATCAAAATAAAATGCAAAATGAATCCCAGGGTGCTTGGTATTATCAACAAATTGATTTGGGATTTAATTATCGTATAACTGACCTACAAGCTGCGCTTGGTCTTTCGCAATTGAAACGTCTTGATCAATTTATTGTGCGCAGACGAGAAATTGCAGCGACCTATCATGCAAAATTGCGAGATTTATCAATTCAATTACCGCATATGGATTTAAAAAATCAATCCAGCTGGCATCTTTATGTCATTCGAGTCGACAATAGAAAAAAAATATTTGATCAATTGCGTGAAGCGAAAATTGGCGTGAATGTGCATTACATTCCCGTTCATACGCAGCCATATTATCAAAAAATGGGTTTTAAATGGGGAGATTTTCCGAATGCTGAGCGCTATTACTGTGGTGCGATATCACTCCCGATTTTTTATGATTTAAAGTTTGATAGGCAAAATTTTGTTATACAATCAATCAATTCACTCATTGACGTTACTGTTATATAACAAGCCAGTGCGCTTTTTTATAAAACTCATCTTTTTTTATAGATATGCTTATGCATGAATAATCAACATTTGTGTCATCTAAAGATACAAATTCATGAGCAACATTGCCGTCTTTTTCGTTTCTAAGCAATGGTATTTGTTCAACAACGGAATAACCCACTTCCTCATGTAATGAAAGCGCCGTCCAATTATAAGAAAGTACTTTTCCGTTTGAATAGTTAATTCCAAGATTCCTAAAACACCAATCAAGCAAAGTAATTTCTGCAAAATATATTAACTGTGGGCCGCCACCACTAACGCCTCGAACAAGATTATCCAGCTCAAACGACAAAGCATTAACATTAGCGACACCAATGTGACCTAAAAAACTGTCATCTCTGTCATAAATAAGAAACAAAAGACGATTTTCTAGCGCAACAGAGAAATTTTGAAGGAATGCATAAGTTTTTTCATAGGTTGATTGAAAATGTGTTAAAGACATCAGCATTGCTTTTTGACGCCAGGCGCATATTAACCCAATTTTTTCTTTATCTTCTAAAATCCAATCACCAACAGGGACTAATGAGCCAATTTTTTCATTTTTGGAATTAAAAATTTGTAATGATTTAGATTTTGCTTCTTTAAATGTCCTTTCTTTTAAGTTCTTAATGGTTTTTTTGAAATCTTTCATGTTGTCCTCCCGCGCAACAACTAAATTAAAGAATTATTTTTAAGTATCTGTAAAATTTTACTAACTGAGTTGGCCTTAGCCATATCTTTTATAGTTGCTACTCTTCCCACGAAAAACTTATCGAGAGCGGTAAGAATCCCAAGATGCCCTAAAGAATCCCACTCATTAACATTCAAAACTGAACTTTCTAATGTAATTGACTTCGCATCAAGACCCAACGCTTCCTGGATAACTGCTAAAACTTCTTGTTCGCTTACTATTACCATATTTCCTTCCTTCTTTTATTCATTATATGCAACATAAACATCTGTAAACCAAAGAACCAGGCCAAATTTTTCTGTAATCTGAATAACCCCTTTCTCCTGGAGTTTTTTTAATAGTGCGACATGCTGATTCATTTCGTGCGGTAAGGGCCATTCTTCATGAGCCAGACGCACAACTTGCGAGAAATTTTGATGCGCCACTTTTAGTATCTTGTCTGCATTCGAAAAAGAAACAACGGGGAAAAATAATTTCCCAAAAGGATTTAAATGCCGATGAGCTTCTTGAATAACCTGCACTATCAGTTCTGTTCCATCCATGCCAGAGTCGCATGGCACATTATCAAACCAGGGAGAAATTTTCGCAACGATATCTGAAACTCCGGAAACATCATCAACAATATAATCAAATTTTTCTTCTTTCCACGGCTCAAATAGCGGACCGCATTTTGCTACAATTGGGCAGTTGTATTGTTTTGCATTCGTTTCCACACAGTCAACCGCTTTTTGACTCAGGTCTGACACATAAAGAGAACCTTCAATGAGTCCTAGTTGTTGCAACGAAATCCCCACTACTCCACAACCACAACCCAAATCAAGCAGTTTTCCCGGCTGCTTAATAAACTCTCCCGCTGCTTTGATCAAAACCTTACTGGTTCCTGTGGGAGTAAAGACTCCCTCTGGCATATCTAATTCCAATTCTCTATTTTTGCCCATCTTAAATTGATACTTAAGTTGCTCTAGCATATATTACCGCCTTCAAAATCAAATTCCGCCATCAATATTAATAGCTGCGCCATTAACATATTGTGATTTCATCAAAAATTCTATCGCATTAAAAATATCTGAAGATTTTCCAAGTGTTTTAGACGGAATTTGATTCAACAGGATTTTCTTCAAATCATCACTAAGTTGATTATATAAACCAACCTCAAAATGTCCAAGAATTAAAACATTTGAGGTAATATTGAATCTGGCATGTTCTTTTGCCAAAACACGCGACATTCCCATCAGCCCAGTTTTACTTGTCGAATAGGCTATTGTTCCAACATCCCCATTCAATGCACCACAAGAAGAAATATGAATAATCCGTCCCCACTGCTCTTTAACCATATGAGGTAATAAGGCCTTAGTAAGAAGAAAGTTGCCTTTTAAATTTACTCCCATCATATGATCCCAATCAGTATCCGTAAAATTGGCAGTGATATTATCAATTTTTAAGGCAGCAAAATGCACGATAGTTACTTTAGACAGTTTGTCGCTCCATTTACTAACAAAAGATTGAATTTCAGTTGAACTTTCCAAATTTAATTGCTCATAAACTAATCTTTTATTGTCTGATGGTTGTGGCACTGTCTTATTATAAATCCCAATCACTTTATCTATGTTTAAAAGGTAAGGCAAAATTTCCTTTCCAATTCCTCCTGAAGCGCCAGTTAAAATAATCATCCTTCTTCTCTCCACTCAACTAAACAGCCTCCCCAGGAAAGTCCCACTCCAAAACCAACAAGCATAATTAAATCTCCATTCTTTAAACGTTTTTTCGTTACTGCATCTTTAAGCGCTATAGGAATTGATGCGGAAACAGTATTACCGATTTCCTGATAATTGATAAAAACTTTTTCTACCGGCAGGCTCAAACGACGAATAATATTATCCATGACTAGTTTGCTTGCCTGATGAAAAAAAAATAAATCAATATCATTGATTTTTTTTCCCGCTTTATTTAACAAAGCATTTACACACTTTGGCACCGCATCCAAAGTAAACATAAAAACTTCGGCTCCATCCATAAATAATTTTCGTTTTTGATTGTTGTCTTGCTCGAGGCGTGCACCACTGAAAGGTACGATCAAGTTATGATACCCAGATCCATCAGTCCCCATTTCAAAAGGACCTAATGTATCCCTCAAATCAGAGGTTAAAAGAGTAGCTGAGGCTCCATCACTAAATAAAGGTCTACAAGTGCGATCTGACTTATCAATATATTTCGTATAAGTTTCGCTACAAATTAACAATCCTTGCTTCGCTATTCCAGCTTCAATCAATGATCCACCAATAGCCAATCCGTAAATAAACCCCGAACAACCCAGATTAATATCAAAAGCCATGCAGCTCTTCTGAAGACCCAAACGATCCTGCAAGATACACGCGGTTGTAGGTAAAACATAATCAGGTGACTGCGTGACCAAAATTAGAAAGTCAATTTCTTTTCTGGACAAACCAGATGAAAATAATTTCTCTGCCGCAAACATCGCCAGGTCAGCTGCAGTCTGGTTTTGTTCTGCAATATGACGGACTAAAATACCCGTTTTCTTTTCAATATCCTCAATACGCCAATCCGGATTATCTTTCTTGAGATCGCTCCCATTTTCTTTCCGAGGCGGAAGATAATATTCAGTTCGTTCCAACTTAATTTTCATTCTTACGCTAATTCAATGTTAATAAAATAGTGAATCATTTTTTTCAGACCTGTTTTGCTGTATAAAAAAATAGTTAAACGTCATTATACATAGTTATAAATAATATATTATTTTATTAACAATCTTATCAACAGAATTCATCATTGTGGAAAATTGCATTTGCTTTGAGGTATTTTTGTCTTTTTGATCTGTGACAATATCTTCTAGCATCATCCTTAATTTAGCAACTGAATTAGCATAAAATAATTCACAATTCATAATAGTAGACAAATACTCCATTGCTCGCTTTTGATGTTCAGAAACACAAATTATTGTACTCATTAGGTTAATATAAATACGCTCGTACGTTGAACCACCACCAGCACCAATGCACCAATCAGCATTAATCAACAAACGATCATAGTAAGAAGGCTGACAATGATAAAACATTCTTTTGTCACGCAAACAAAATTCTTGAACCGAAATCTTATTAGGATTGACATCACCTACAATGACATGTATCTCTCCATGAAATTTCTTACTGTCGGGAAAATCTTTTAATATCTCTAGCGTAATATTATTAATATCCACGGCACCAAGATAAATTAGCATATTTTTAATATTATTAATTCTGTTTTTTTTTATTGCGTATCGTTTTTTTTGTATATGTTCAAATAGGGGTCGTAATAACACATAATTTAATCCAAGTAATTTTACACAACTTTTAGGTACTAGCTCATTATAGCGAGTATGCATATCGGGATAATAATTTTGATCCAACAAAATATCAGCATCATGCAAACGATTCGCTAGATCATCAATAACCAAAATTTTCTTTACAGAAAATCGGAGCTCTTTTTCCCATACATAACCAAGCGCATAATGATCTACAATAAGTAAATCAACAGGAATAGATTGTATTGCTAATATCGTGTCTACTGCATCTTGTGTCTGATCTGTCCCAAGCCAATGAGAATAATCGTTGGAAACAAATTTGTTATTATGATCACAAGAAGACGAAAATAATAATATTCTAAGATCAAATCCATGTTCCTGAATAATGTTATTTATGTTTCCAACATGGTTTCGAGAAACAAAAATTACGCGATGCCCCTTTGAATAAAAAGCTTGCGCTAAAGCTAAACATCTCATTACATGACCAGAACCAATTAAAGTAGAAGCATCTGTTCGAAACACAATATTCATACATTGTCCATTTTTTGAAATGCTTTGACTTGGTCTTTAGAATTTCTATATCATGCAAAATGTGAAAAGTATACGCCATTATTAGCGGAGATTGCGACATGCAAGAATTGAAGATAGCGGATATTTTAATTGGAAACGCACACCCACCATTTATTATTGCAGAAATGTCAGGCAATCATAATCAATCATTAGATCGCGCGCTAAAAATTGTCAAAGCCGCTGCAACTGCTGGCGCGCATGCGATTAAATTACAAACTTACACCGCTGATACAATAACGCTGAATGTTGATCGCGATGAATTTAAAATCATGGATAAAAAAAGTTTATGGTATGGGCGTCATTTGTATGATTTATACGAAGAAGCACATACACCATGGGAATGGCATGCGCCTATTATGCAGCGCGCAAAAGAACTGGGGTTAATTTGTTTTAGTACGCCCTTTGATGAAACCGCAGTCGATTTTTTGGAAACACTGGATGTGCCAGCTTATAAAATTGCTTCATTAGAAAATACCGATGCACAGCTCTTAAAAAAAGTAGCAGGAACAGGGAAGCCGATCATTGTATCAACTGGCCTGGCTGATTTAAGTGATTTGCAATTTATGACGCAAACATTGCGTGAAAATGGTTGTGAGCAATTTATTTTATTGAAATGCACGTGCGCTTATCCCGCATCGCCTGCAGATGCGAATTTAAAAACCATTCCGCATTTATCTGAAATGTTTCACTGCCCTGTTGGCTTGTCTGACCACACAATGGGAATAGGTGCTGCTATCGCGGCAGTTGCCTTGGGTGCAACTGTTATTGAAAAACATTTTACCTTGTCGCGCGCAGATGGCGGAGTCGATTCTGGATTTTCACTTGAACCGCATGAATTAAAAATGCTGATCGAAGAATCTAAAAACGCTTGGATGGCGCTTGGAAAAGTTACCTATCAAGCGACAACAACCGAAGAAAAATCAAAAAAATTTAGACGTTCATTGTATTTTGCAAAAGATTTACAAGTGGGCGATGTTATTACCACAGAGTCAATTCGCAGCGTGAGGCCTGGATTTGGCTTAGCAACGAAACACCAACCAGCTGTCGTTGGGCGCACTATCAAAGAGCCTGTAAAACATGGGCAGCCTGTGACATGGGAGGTGCTGTCGTGAGTCGCAATATATCTACTACACTATCCAATTAATTCTGTCACCCTGACGTAATCACTGGATATAATTTTTTGGTTCCGTCAAACCTGGCTACATTCATATTCCCGGTTCACAGTAAAAATCAATTGTTTTTTTCAATCCTGTTTTAACCGATGTTGTTGGTTTCCAGGCTAATGTGGTTTCTATTTTTTGGTTATCAATGGCGTATCGCCAATCATGACCGGGACGATCATTGACGAATTGAATGAAACGATCATGGGGTGAATTGTCTGGAAAGCGCACGTCCATTAATTTACAAATCAGTTTTGCTAATTGCAAATTACTTATCTCACATTGCCCGCCAACATTGTAAGTATGATTGATGAATCCTTTTCGAATAATTAAACTAATCGCATTACAATGATCTTCTACAAAAATCCAATCACGAATATGGGAGCCATCGCCATAAACAGGAATTTTTTTTTCGTTCAGACATGCATTAATGATCGTTGGAATAAATTTTTCGCGATGCTGAAAAGGACCGTAATTATTCGAACAATTGGACAGGGTAACTGGCAATCTATACGTATGCGCATAAGCACGCACCAAATGATCAGATCCTGCTTTTGAGGCGGAATAAGGAGAGTTTGGTTGATACGCATGCGTTTCAGTAAATGGATTGTCACTTTTTTCTAGACTGCCATACACTTCATCCGTTGAAATATGATGAAAACGTTTCAAATTATTTTCTCTTGCAATTTCAAGTAGATTGAATGTCCCTACAACATTGGTTTCAATAAATGCGCGTGGATTTTCAATGGAACGATCCACATGACTTTCTGCAGCAAAATGCACAACGGTATCAATATCATGTTGCGTGAAAATATCTTGCACCAAATGCGCATCACAAATATCGCCCTGAATAAAGTGATGTCTGTGTGCATCCGGCAAGTTATCCAAATTTTTTAAATCTCCAGCGTAAGTTAATTTATCCAAACTAATGATTGTCACGGCTGAATTATTCTGTAATTCCTGCCGCACAAAATTGCTGCCAATAAATCCAGCGCTGCCTGTCACTAATATTTTTTTTGGTGCATGCGTCATGCGATCACCATTTCAGATTGAAGTAATTTAAAAAGATATTGACCATATTCATTATTCATTAGCGGCGCTGCTAATTTTTCGAGTAGTTCAGTGGTGATATAACCCAGTCGCCACGCAATTTCTTCGGGGCAAGCAATTTTTAGCCCTTGTCGTTGCTCCAGTGTCGCAACATATTGCGATGCTTCAAGCAATGATTGATGCGTACCTGTATCAAGCCATGCAAATCCACGATTCAATTTGACAGCATGCAATTGTTTTTTTTGCAGATAAAGTGTGTTGATGTCCGTGATTTCTAATTCGCCACGCGCAGACGGTTTAATTGATTTTGCAAAATCGACTACTTGGTTATCATAAAAATATAAACCGGTCACAGCCCAATGTGATGCTGGATTTTTAGGCTTTTCTACAATATTTATAATTTTTTCGTTTTGGTCAAAAGAAATGACGCCATAATGACGCGCATCTTTAACGTAATAGGCAAAAACAGTAGCGCCCATCAATTGGTTTTTAGCAGCTTGCAGTTCTGCACTTAAGTTTTGACCGTGGAAAATATTGTCACCCAAAATAAGACACACTGGCTGATTATCAATAAATTTTTCACCGAGCGTAAATGCCTGTGCAAGTCCAGCGGGACTTTGTTGTATCGCATACTGAATATATACACCCCACTGCGAGCCATCGCCCAACAATTGTTGATAGGCTGTAATATCGCACGGCGTTGAAATGAGCAATATATCGCGAATCTTGGCCAGTAAAAGCGTGGACAGTGAATAATAAATCATGGGCTTATCGTAAATAGGCAGTAATTGTTTAGAGGTTGTTTTGGTCAGCGGATACAAGCGCGTTCCCAAGCCACCCGCCAAAATAATTCCCTTCATAAAATAATGTCCTAATTAAAATGTTAGCGTATGATATCGAAAAAATGGTTTCGACAAAACTCACCCACATTAAATTAAATTCCGTTTATCCGCTAGTTTTTAAATTGTTTGGTCAGATAGGATATGTATCGTAATGATTGAAATTTCTGTGATTATACCGGTTTACAATTCAGAAGATTGTTTGGATGAATTATATCGACGACTGATGGTTTCGCTTGGAAGCATTTCGCAAGATTTTGAAATTGTGATGGTCGAAGATTGCAGTATGGACAACTCGTGGCAGGTGATCGAAAAACTTGCTGCGGCTGATGCGCGTGTACATGGCATTCAGTTTAGTCGAAACTTTGGTCAGCACTATGGAATCACAGCAGGGTTAGATTATTGTCGCGGCAAATGGGTAGTAGTAATGGATTGCGATTTACAGGATCGCCCTGAGGAAATTCCACGTTTGTATGCTAAGGCGAAAGAAGGTTACGATATTGTGTTAGCACGAAGAGGTGAGCGTCGTGGCGACGCTCTACTGAAACGAATCATTTCCAGGTTGTTTTACAGGCTATTTAATTATCTTGCTGACATTAAGTACAATGGGGATGTTGGTAATTTTCGTATAATGTCGCAGCAGGTGGTGAAGAACTTCCGCCTCGTACGCGAGCAACTGAGATTCTTTGGTGCATTGACGCAATGGATTGGCTTTCCCACTACCAGTATAGATGTAGAACACGCTGAACGTTTTCAAGGCAAGACTTCTTACACCATGACTAAATTATTAAAGCTGGCTAGCGAGACTGTCATCGCTTATTCCGATAAACCGCTGCGATTATCCGTGCGTTTAGGTTTTTTTATGTCGTTTTTTTCTTTCTGTTATGGTGTATATATTATCCAGCGCTCAATATTTTCTGGCATATCAGTACCTGGCTGGAGCAGTCTGATCATCTCTCTATATTTCATCGGTGGCATCATAATCGGAATTCTCGGGATCATGGGAATTTATATTGGAAAAAACTTTAATGAAAGTAAGAAGCGACCCCTATATATTATTAGAAGAGAAACAACAAATGAAGTTAGCGCCATTGATTAAGCTCAGGCCGTGGGACACGGCCGCGCTAGGAATATCATCGTGGGAAATTCTTGAGTATTCAGAATCGGCCTTGCAGCTAGTTACCCAGAAAACAGGGCATTTTACAATCAAAGTACCTCCTCTTGCAGACAAGCGATTGCTGCATGAATATGGTTTTTATTACTGTGATACCTTAATCGAACCGTGTTGCAATTTATTACGTTTACGTCAAGCGCATCATCCAGACGCCACTATTTCCAAAAAAATTGATGTCGAACAGGCGCTGTTAATATGCCATGGTGCGTTTATACACAATCATTTTCATCGAGACTTTAATGTTTCTATGGTTGCTGCAGATTCACGCTATGACAAGTGGCTTAGTCAATTGTGTGAAATGGGGCAAGTTTTTGGATTATACTGGCGTAGCAAATTAGCCGGATTCATTGCATATAGCGAGAATAACCTCGTCCTGCATGCATTGGCAGAAAAGTATCGCGGAAAAGGGTTGGCTAAATACTGGTGGTCGGCAGTCTGTTGCGAATTACTTTCTGCTGGATATGACGAAATAAAAAGTTCGATTTCTATTTCAAATCTCGCTGTTCTTAATCTGTATGCTTCTTTGGGTTTTGTTTTCAATCATCCTCAAAACATTTATCATTGCTTTTTGTGCACAAAATCTGAAAAAAAACCTACATCAGCAGTGTTCTAATTATTATGAAAAGAATATTAGTATTAACTTTTTATTATCCACCTGATTTGTGTGCTGGCTCATTTCGCGCTGGTGCTTTGATCGAAGCGCTCGCACCACTGGCGTCACAACAGAATATCGCGATTGATATTATTACGACAGAACCCAATCGTTATCATAATTTTTCTGTAGAAACAGTGGTGGGAAAAAAATATGATAATGTCACCTTAACGCGAATCAAGATTGTTACACATCAAAGCGGGTTTTTTGACCAGGCTCGCGCTTTTGCAGATTACTTTTTTCAAACGCTAAAAATCACACGGCATAAAAAATACAACATAGTCTTTTCGACTTCCTCGCGTTTATTTACCGCTTTTTTGGGCGCCCGCATTGCAGCAAAACAAAAAATTCCGTTGATACTGGATATGCGCGATATTTTTACGGATACCATGCAATCATTATTGAAATTTCCATTAAAAATGGCACTGCCGTTTTTTCAGTGGATTGAAAAATATACTATTAAAAAAGCATCACTGATCAATTTGGTGTCTCCGGGTTTTGCTTCGCATTTTGAAAAACTTAAAAATTCATCATGTGAAATGAGCCGCATTTCCAACGGAATAGATGAATGTTTTTATGCAATAGATTTTCGCCATAAAAAAATCCGTGCAAAAAAACGGGTCTTATACGCTGGCAATATTGGGCAAGGTCAAGGATTAGAAAATATTATTCCTGTTTTGGCTGAACAATTTTTTAGTCAATGCGAATTTGTCATTGTTGGTGGCGGCGGCCGGTTGCATGCATTGAAAAAAATCTGTGAACATTTATCTAACGTCGTGCTGCTGCCACCGGTCGATCATGAAAAATTGATCTTGCATTATCAAGATGCTGATATTTTATTTTTGCATTTTAATAATGTGCCTGCTTTTGAAAAAGTCTTGCCATCAAAAATTTTTGAATATGCTTATACCGCAAAACCGATGGTTGCAGGCGTTTTTGGGTATGCAGCAAAGTTTTTAAAAAGTGAGGTTACGCAGAGTTTTGTTTTTGAACCTGGCAACGTGGAACAAGCGCTAACAGCAATGCACGGTGCTTTGGCTTATTCTACTGACAACAAAAATCATGAATTGATGTATCAAAAGTTTAATCGTGCTGGATTAATGGAACAACTGTCACAAGAAATCATCAATCAATTACATACCTGTAATTGAAAAATCATCCTGGGCGTAGTCATCTTGGCCAGAATCTTTGCCTGCAGAGTTGATGTCTTACATAAATTGCCAAAGCCAATGGCAAACTCGTTTTGCATCATATCAGAATTTGCAAATGAGACACTGACAGTTTTTTGATTTGGCAGAAAAATGAAGGTTTGATTTTTACCTCTTGGTTTTATCACGCATTTTGGGTGCAGATGTAGATATGTGTTGGTATCGCAAACATTCGTGTTCAGGATGTCGGTGATGAGAACATTGTCCTCACTAATGTTCCATATACGTTTATGCATCACTGACGAATACCCATTGTGCTCCGCTTCAATGCTATTTTCTTTGACAACAATATTTTTCACTCGCGCTCGTTTCCCCACTCGAAATGTTCCCCATACTTGCGAAGAATTTTTGTGATCTACCACAACAGTATTGTGCGCGCTGGTTCCACGCTCAAATTGTCGACGTGATGAACACCCGTAACAAGATATGCCCAAATTCACAAGAACCGGGATATCATCAATCATTAATTCAAAAGACAAGGTATCCGCATGCGCATGTGCCGGCAAATAATTCGGCCCAATATTTCCCACATCCGCAATTAATTTTATGCGATCATTTTGCAAAATTGCATACCCAGACTCTTTCAAATAAATCACAGGTTGTTTTTTCGAGGCGATGTGAAACCCCAGTTTTGTGGCATAGTCATACAGTAATTTTGGTGGTGCCGCAAAATCATTCGTTGTGTCATTGAAATACGATAGTTCATTCTCATTCCGCTGCATTCCTTGCAGCCAAAACAGCATTTTCTCAACTTCTGTTTTCCATAAAAAATCTTTTTGATAAGTAAAAAATATATTATCCAAATCCAGCAAACCTTCTAAAAATATACTGTGATACATCGGCGATAATTCAAAATGTCCACCATCTGGCAAAACTTGTTCTTTTATTTCTCGGGTGATGCCGTGATATCCTTTTGTAAACCATTTTTTTGATTCCTGTGTTTCAAAAAATAATCCTGAAAGACACAGTGCTTTGTAATTTTCAAACAAATGATTTCCTAGTAAATGATATTCACATCGTCCAAATAAAAAACGTGCTTGAAAATACAATGATTCGATTATTTTTTTTGATAAAGTATTTCCAGATAGTGCGTATTTAATAATATTGACGATGCGCAATGAAACAGGAAAAGGTTCCCAGCCAATGCCTTTCAGCGGTGGATTTTCATCTACCCATCTTTCCAACAAAGCGTATGCTTCTTTTTGCTGTACGCCATTTAATACATCGAAATAATGTAATTGATATAACCACAGCTTTTCTTGTTTATTGTCTTGCCAAATTTTTGGGTTTGAAAAATTCACTGGGTGATTTAAAAACATGATTTGTGATTCCGAGAAGTAAATTTTCTCTTTTAGGGGATAGGTGCTTTTTAGAGAGTGGGATTGCCGGATCTGTAGGGCGGGTAAATTTTTTTTGAGATTTGGCGCGCGCAGATAATAATAAATACGAAAAAAAATTTGACGAAATTTTAAATATTTGATCGTGTGAAAATACAGAAGAAATTTTTTCAACATGGGCAGGCTGCTGTTGTTGTTAATTCACTCGGTTTTCCCGCATCCGGCTTCCGATAACGCTAATTTCAGCAAGAGCAAAACATTGGCATTAAAGTGGCTTTGGCTACCTCATGAAAGCGGAGAAGCGCCAAATTTTACCACAGAAAACTGGACAACCTCTTTTCTAATGCACGTTATAGTTCGAAATTCGCATAAAGATGGGTTACACTTTCAAGCAACAAAGAATTTACAGGCTTATGCTGCCTCAGATGACTGTAGCTTTACGCAATAAGGATTTTTTGCTGTGATATTGGTTTTACCTTTGACTATGGTTTTTTTGTTATCCGCGGGATTAACCTACCTAGTTCGTAACCTTTCTTTGCATTATCAAATTTTAGATACCCCCAATCAGCGCAGTTCGCATATCGTTCCTCTACCGCGAGGCGGAGGCCTTGCCTTCTTTTTTGTTTTCTATGCCATTTTAATCTGGCTCTTTGTATTTCACGTGATTGAGAAAAATATTTTTTTATCGCTGCTGGGCGGAATTCCTATTGCCATTATTGGATATTGCGATGATCTGTTGGAAATGAAAACCAGTATACGCTTGGCGGTGCAACTGTTATCTTCCGTGTGGGGTTTGTATTGGCTGCACCTGCCATTTTTGTTTTTTGTGATTGCCTGTATTTCGAGTGTATGGCTAGTCAATTTATACAATTTTATGGATGGTATTGATGGTTTGGCAGGCAGCGAAGCAGTTTTTGTTAGCGGAGTTGCAGGATTATTGTTATGGATTCACGGTTTTTATAGCAATGCCCTGGTGTGCTTATTGATCACAAGCAGCGTAATGGGATTTCTTGTCTGGAATTGGCAACCTGCAAAAATTTTTATGGGAGATGTGGGTAGTGGCTTACTAGGGTACTGGTTTGCCATGCTAATCTGGACAACAAAAATTCAACATCAATTATCCATGGATGTTTGGATTATTTTGTTGAGTGTTTTTTTAATCGACGCAACGATGACATTGCTGCACCGCATGAAACAGAAAAAAAAATGGTATGCTGCGCATCGAGAGCATGCCTATCAACGTTTGGTGCAAGCAGGATTTGCACATCAAACGGTCACGCTATTCATTTTGAGTATTAATGTTTTAATTTGCGTGCCGCTGATCTTCTGTCACTTTCTTGTGATGTCGCCAGTTGCGCTGGGATTGTTTTTGATGGGTGGTTGGTTGATGTGGTATCGCATTGTGCGACGTTATTCAGCAAGATAAATTGAAATGGATTCACGGATGTTTTCATCTTTCTTACGGACATTGCAAAAATATTCCATCATGACGATTTTGTTTTACGATTCGGCAGCTGTGTTGGTGGCATGGTGGATTGCATTTTTCCTGCGTGAAAATTTTAGCCACATGACCGTTGAGGTATTGCAACACAGCTTACGTGTGCAAGGCGTGGTCTTGTGCACCCATTTATTTTTTTATAATTATTATCAAACCTATCGGCCTTTGTGGCGTTTTTTTTCGCTGTCGGAATTATTGCAAGTTTCCAAAGCAGTGGCTTCTGCCTGGATTAGCAGTATAGCGATCTTATTTTTTTTGCAGGATTTAAAGATTGTTCCGGTAAGCACGTGGTTTATATATCCGCTATGGTTAGTGTTGATTTTGGGTTTTGGTCGATTGGTGATTCGCCACATCAGTGATGCACAAAAAAAACCGCAACAAACAAAACGCTTGTTATTGATTGGCGCAGAAAAAGAAGCGCTGATTTTTTTACGCACATTGGAATTGCAAACACAATCTGAATATCAAGTCATCGCCTGTTTGTCGGATGATATCACCCTGCATGGCAAGCAAATTCGGCATGTGCCGATTGTAGGTAACATCCAAGATTTATCATCCATAGCCAAAAAATATCGTATTGAGCAGGTGATGATTACATTAAACACAGTTGAACGAATCACGGTGCGCTCCATTACAAATACCTGCACACAACTTGGAATTTCAGTTCGTATTTTGCCAAGCCTCATGGAAAAACGTGTCGAAAACAAAAATGTTTTATCGCGTGCAGTTTCATTGGAAGATCTGCTGGGGCGTGAATCCGTGGAGCTCGATCTGCCCAGCATTGGAAAATTACTATCCAATCAAACAGTATTGGTCAGCGGTGGTGGCGGCTCCATTGGCTCAGAATTATGCCGTCAAATTGTGAATATGCACCCTAAAAAACTGATTATCCTTGATCACTCTGAATTTAATTTGTATCAAATGGCGCAAGAATTATCGCTCCCTAATGTGGTGACCGTGCTTGCAAGTATCGTTGATCGCGTCTCTATTTTTTCAATTATAAAAAAGCATCAGCCTGATATTATTATTCATGCGGCCGCCTACAAACACGTCCCGATTTTAGAACATCAACCTTTTCAGGCGGTGAAGAATAATCTGTTTGGCACACAATGTTTGGCGGACGCGGCCGTCTTTCATCGTGTCAAAAAATTTATCATGATTTCCAGTGATAAAGCAGTCAATCCTACGAATGTGATGGGAATGACCAAACGTGCTGCAGAAATTTTTTGTCAAGCCTATGATGCGATTTCACAAACGCAATTAGTTACTGTGCGTTTTGGTAACGTGCTTGGCTCAACAGGAAGTGTGATTCCATTATTTCAACAGCAAATTGCAGCTGGGGGTCCGCTGACGGTCACCGATCCTAAAATGACTCGATATTTTATGACGATCCGCGAAGCATCGCAGTTGGTATTGCAGGCAGGTGCGATGGGGAAAGGCGGCGAAATTTTTGTGCTCGATATGGGGTCGTCGATTAATATTTTTGAGCTCGCCAAAGATTTGATTATCCTTTCTGGCCACAAAGTGGAAGAGATTAAAATTATTTTCACAGGACTTCGTCCTGGCGAAAAATTATTTGAAGAATTATTTTATTCAGAAGAAACCATGACAAAAACAACACAGAAAAAAATATTTAAAGCCAATCTTAAACATCGCCATTGGTCAGAAATAAAAACATGTTTGCAAAAACTGGAGAACGGTTATGCGAAACAAGATGAAATGCAATTAATGGGTGCATTGCATCAATTGCTTGCATTAGATTCACAGAGCACCACGTCTGTAGCCCCCTCCTTGGAGGAGGCATCATGGGTAGTATAACGGAAGAGGTCGTCATCATCGGCGCTGGTATGATGGGCGTCACTGTTGGGCTGGAATTCACAAGGCGTTTTCCTGACCAAAAAATCATTGTGGTTGAAAATGATATATGATCAATGGCCGGTTTATTCTTTTAAACCAATACCATTTACAAAAGTCACACCAGATCAGATAAAAAAAAGATGTTATCTGATCCAGAAAATTGAGAGTTTTTTTGAAAATATATTCAACACACCGGTTGTTTTGACGCCTTCTGGAAGATCAGCGTTATCTCAAATTTTAAGATTACATAATGCCAATAGGTCAAATGTTATTTTTGCACCACTATGGTCTTCTCATTGTCTATGGGATGTTGTATCACGGTATTCTAATCCAACGTGTTTTTATACTGCAAATGCAGCAATATCTATCGTTGTCCACAAATGGGGTGAAATATATTATGCACCTAAAAACAATCAGTCATTGATTATTGAAGATTCTATTGATTCCATTTACATGGATTCATCATCTTTTTTTCCAAATCAAGGTGAGTATGAAATAATTTCGTTACCGAAAATCCTGGGAAATTACTGTGGCGCAATTATTTTATTAAAAAATAAAAAATTTTTGGAGACATTCAAAAAACTTCAAAACGAAAATGAATCTCTTGGGAAATCTCAATCCTATTTAAAATATTCAACTGCAATAAACCAAAAGAAATTACATCATAACTGGGAAGCCTATGAACATTTAAATACATTCATTGATTACAATGGATTAATGAACATTCAAGCCAATTTAAATAAATTGATTGAAAATAGAAACATTATTTTAAAAAGAATGGAGTACCTATCAACAAAGAAAAATAATTACTGTAATCAATTCATTCATAAATATTTTCTTGAAAAAAGGTGCCCGCCAGTTTTTCCGATAAACATAGAAAATATTGATCAAGATGCGGTGCTGGCGAGTCTTTTAGAGAACCATAAAATTTTAGTAAGAAATAAAAGTATTAACTTTGATATCAGTTGTCCTGAATTTAAGCCGCATATATTATTACCGCTGCATTGCGGTGTTTCAGATGATGTCTTTTTCACCACACTGGATTTAATAAACTGTCGGTAAATTGCATCACTATCGAACCGCAAACAACGGAGTTAATATTTTTCCTCGTGTATGGTCCTTTAACGCTTTTTTCTCTATTGTCGCTGCAAGGAATGCGAATATATCGTCATAGGCCGATATGATTTTTTCAATATCTTGTTGCGAGTGTGCATAGGATAAGTTATGCGCACCCAGTGTTAAAATGCCGCGTTCGGCGCATTCCTGTAGAAAAAATGTCCGAATTTCAAATTCAGAATAATCAAGTGTTTTTTTTATTTCAAACACAGAATGTGTTGAATGACCACGGATGCCGAGAAAATTTGTTAAACCATGTTTTTCAATTAATGCTCGTACGTTCGCAAGTAAAATCGTTCCACGATCTGTCAGAGTGGAGATGACATTATGAGTCTGTAATTTATTGAGGGTTGCAAGACTCGCTGCCAATGACAATGTTTCTCCGCCAAAAGTAAATGAAAAGAAAATCTCTTCCATAAGACGCATGATTTCCGCTTTTCCAGCCACAGCGGAAAGCGGATAACCATTGGCTAACCCTTTACCCAGTGCGCATAAATCTGGCGTAACGCCAAAATAAGCTTGTGCTCCACCGTTGTGCATTCTAAATCCTGTCACCACCTCATCAAAAATTAATACAGAGCTATTCTTTTTGCATATTTCCTGCAGATTTTCTAAAAAATTGCTTTTTGGGCCATCGCCGCTCATGGGCTCTAGGATGACAGCGGCTATTTCGTTTGGATATTGCGAAAACCAATTCAGTACACTATCAATGTCATTGTAAATAAATTTGTGCGTCAGTGATTTCACTGCGTCGGGAACACCCAGATCACGTGAAGTAGAGCCAATATACCAATCTTGCCATCCATGATATCCCCCAACGAGCACATGATCGCGTCTTGTATAAGCACGCGCTAAACGAATGGCGCCTGCGGTGGCATCAGAACCATTTTTTCCAAAGCGCACCATTTCAGCACAGGGAACCATTTCAATAATTTTTCCTGCGACCTGATATTCCAGTGGGTGAGGCAACGAAAAACTCACGCCGTTTTGCATTTGCATTTGCACAGCACTGTCTACATCGGGATCCTGATAGCCTAGCGTAATAGCTGCTAAAGAACTGCTAAAATCAATATATTCATTCCCATCAATATCCCAAACGTGTGACCCTTTGCCCTTTGTCAAAAACAATGGGGATACGCCTTGTGGAAAATGCAAGGCACTTTTACTAAATGTTTGTGATCCCAGCGGAATAATTTTTTCTACTTTTTTAAAAAAAATCTCTGATTGTTGGAAGGATTTCATGTTGCTACTCTGTTGATTGTCCGATCATTTGCTAACGATTTTAATAAACCTTCATTTCGTTTGTATATAGTATTGTAAGTTTGTAAGCTTGGATTGGCTCTCACAAACGCTAAAACATCTTGTCGTGAAAAATGAGGATTCTGGTGATACAAAGATTCATAAATTTTCGTGATGAGCTCAAAATCTTTTTGTTCATCTACCGTCCATCTTAGTGCGCCCTGGTTTTCTTTGTTTTTTAACACACCAATTCGATAACCATCAGGATGCGAATTAATGTAGAGCGTTACATGTTCACGTTCTGATTGGAGTATGGCATTATGGTAGGCGCTGATTAAAGTCGAATACGACAGGATTTCAACATCCAGACCGTCTGGAAAACTGTCATCTAATCTTGCGTAATCAAATTGTCCACACATATAAAATTCGATGAGTTCATCAATGAGTTGCGGATCAATGACGGGGCAATCGCCCGTTAATCGAACAACATGTGAAGGTGTGTATGGTAACGCAGCATAATAATAACGGGTTAGCACATCATCCAGTGATCCGCGATAACAATCTATCTTCATTTCTTGTGCCAAAGCAATGAGTGGTTCATCTGACGGATGTTCGCTGGTTGCTAGGATTAATTTGTTAATTTTTTTAGATTGAGAAATACGCTCAATTTGCCGATTCAACATAGGTTTTTGCAAAATAAGTTTTAGGACTTTTTGCGGCAAACGAGAAGAAGATACTCTTGCTTGTAAAATCGCTAATATCATTTTTTTGGCCAGCGTGTTGGGTTTATAACGTTGTTATCCAAAACCTGTAGCGCAGTAAAATCAATTTTTACAGTAATATTATGTAAGTTTATATTTTTAAGCAATTCCTGTAATTCAGTTACACATTGAAAACCCACCACAAATCGACAATGGGATAGTGTTTTTAAAAATGCAATAATCACTGATAAACGACTCATATTTTTGCATTGACAGAATACATCCAGTTTCTTGAGATAAGGGGTAGCACATTCCATTTTTATTGCAAGCAAATTATTGATGGATGATAACAACAAACCCTGAAGAAAAATAGACCGCACATGCACTTCTATGTTTTTTTGATATAGAAATGCCAAGGCACCAGAATGAATAAAACGTTGATCAAACAAATTAATAGGGATTTGCACCACATCCAGATCAAATTTTTCTATGATGCGAAATAAATCTTCTGGATGATAAAATGAACAGCCAATTTTAGTAATATATTTTTTTTGTTTTAAATACAGTAATTTTTCAAATAAAAATTCACTGTTTTTCGCCATCAAATCACCTGCCTCATGAATCATCAGACCATAAAGCATTGTTTGTTGCAATTTTTGCAATGAGTGTTGCAGTGTACTTTCAAGACTATCGGCATCATGTTTTGTAATTTTATTTTTTAGAAGTGACTGTGTTTTAGTAATGATATGAAATTGATGTTGCGGCATTTTTTTCATCAATTCACCCAATCTTTTTTCGCTCTCACCATAGGCAGATGCCGTGTCTAAAAAATGAATATTATTTTGATGGGCAAAAGACAATATTTTTTCAGCTTCAGATTTTTGTACCCGTGTTTTATCTTGATTGGTAATTCCGTAAGGTAACCCAAATTGAACTGTGCCTAATGCAAGTTGCATTGTGTATTATCCCGACTGGTTTATCTTTTTGTCTATGATAACGAATTAGAATGGTGGTTTGTATATTTAATGAGGAATTTTACCTTGTTTTTAATTATTTTTTGGCTAGACTGATAAACAAGGGTTCATATTTCAGGTTGCTGTTGTGCTACTATCATTAAAAAATGAAAACAAAATAAGCATGATTGAAAAATTTCATCGCTTACTTAGTTCTGTTGGAGTTGGGTTTGTATCCGCAAATGGTTACTCCAGTGTTTGGGATATTGTTTTAAATAGATGTGAATTTAGTTCGGTTTCTTATACGCATTCAATGCTGAATTATCAAAAATTATATGTTGAATCTTCAGGCGTTAGCTGTATGGATTCGTCTATTATTTTAATTTCCGATAATTCAATGAAAAGTGATAATAAGTATATCGGAATATTACCAATGTCGTTTACTTCTGTTGACAAAACAACCACCTTGTGTAGTTTTGAACAGGGATTGCTGCCACCGATTTTTGTTAAAGAATTTTCAGAAAAATCGGCGGATGTCATCGCTCGAAAAATATGGAAAATAATTTATGAGTGTGTTGTCGACCTTAAATTATTTTCATTAAAAAACCCGGTCATACCCTTTCAAGGAAGATTAGGGTTAACTGCTTGGGAAACGGCGATATTGATATCTCACGCAAGACCTCGCCCCTATTTTATGCTTTATGTTGATTTATCAGCATCACTGGAGAAAATAAAATCTCAATTTAGAAAAAGTTACAAAAGCCTAATAAGTTCAGCCGAAAAATTATGGTCAGTTTTTATTGTAGATAGTCGTGTTCTTGAGCTATATGAGATTATGAATGAATTTCGTTATTTTCATCTGGTTGTTTCAGGAAGAAAAACACGAAGCGATGATACCTGGCGTGCCCAAGCAGATATGATAAAAAATGACGAGGCGCTTTTAATTGTATTGCGCGATAAAAATAACGAAATGGTGGGTGGCGGTTTTTATCAATACACAAAAACAGAAGCTGTTTATTCTGTAGGTGCGTATGATCGAGCTTTGTTCGATAATCCGTTGGGTCATTTATGTCAATATCACGCCATTATCGAATTTAAAAAAAGAAATGTCTTGTGGTATAAAATTGGATCACGACCTTATCCCGGCGGGGACGCTCAAGTTTCTGAGAAAGAATTATCGATTGCGCATTTTAAAGAAGGTTTTGCGACACATACATTTTGCGGTTTACAATATATATTCTAGTTCGCTGCAAGCAACAAGGCTGAAAATAAAAATGGATATCATACAACGTAAGTCAAATAGGATTTATGCAAATCTTGTAAAAAATACGAATCCTAAAAAAACAGGGATGCTGGCGTCTGGGAGACCTTATGTTTTTAAAAATAAGGAAAAATATATTTGGTCTGAAGTTAAATCAAAAATAGGATTAAAAAAAAACCATAACATTTTAGACATTGGTTGTGGTTGTGGATATATCCTGGAAAATTTAATCAAACTGGCGGCTAATAATAATTTTCATCTCACATTGATTGATATTCCAGAAGTAATAAATACCATCAAAAAACAGAAAATTTACCAAAAAAATAAAAATGTAGTTAGATTGATTTCTGGAACATTTCCTCATGATTTTAAAAAAATGAACTTGGGAAATGAAAAATTTGATAGGATAATCGCATACTCAGTCTTGCATTATAGTGGAGTGCCAAAAAAGTTCATCGAACAAGGTGTTTCATTATTATCACCCCATGGAGTTTTTTTGGTTGGCGATATTCCAAATCTATCTAAAAAAGGTAGATTTGTTTCAAACGATTTTGGCAGGAAATTTGATGCGCAGTATAAAAATATTCCATTAACGGCATATCCATTTTACAAAAATCATAAAGATTTTTTTCGTAAAAATAAGGAAGTCGCAGGAGAATTACTTTCTGATGATTTTATGATTAAAATAATGAAAAAATATCGTGATCTTGGGTATGATGTTTATGTGCTTCCGCAAAAAAGCATATTACCTTTTTCTTATACACGAGAAGATTTTTTATTCATCAATAAAAATGATATACCGCTCGCGATCAGCGCTGACGCATGAGTCACTAAAAATTCCTAGATTTTAATTTCTAAACTGAAAAAGGAAGTGACATCGATAATATTTTTTCCAATACAACGCCTACCACTCTTAAAACTTTACACTTCGTAATCTCAATGCGTTTCCAATCACTGAAATTGAACTCAAGCTCATGGCCAAGGCACCCATCATTGGGTTTAATAATGTTGCATTGCCTAGCGCTATTTTTTTATTATTTATAATTCCTTGCACACCTTTTCCAATATCAGCAAAAAAGTCTGACACAGGAAGTAATGCAAGATTTCACTCTTTTGCTGCACGAATAATAGTATTTGCTAGGGGATGTTCACTATTATTTTCTAAACTGCCAGCCAATAATAAAATATCATTTTCATGGAATGCTGGCGCAGCAATAATGGATTTTAATACGGGTTTTCCTATCGTTAAGGTTCCGGTTTTGTCAACCATAAGCAGATTAACTTTCTCAAAACGTTCTAAATGTTCTGCGTTTTTAATCAGAATTCCTGCTTGTGCGCCACGCCCTATCCCCACCGTAATTGACATGGGCGTTGCCAAACCCAATGCGCAAGGACAAGCAATAATTAATACAGAAACAGCAGAAATTAAACCGTATACCATGGCAGGCGTAGGCCCAACAATACTCCACATCAAAAAAGTAATGACTGCAATAACAAGAATAATTGGAATAAAAATACGGGAGATTGAATCTGCTAATTTTTGAATAGGTGCACGTGAACGTTGCGCTTCAGATACTTCTGCAACAATTTGTGAAAGCAGTGTGTCATTGCCAACACGCAGAACACGCATCACAAAACTACCGGATAAATTAATGGTGCTGCCTATCACCCTATCATGGATTGTTTTTTCAACTGGAATGGATTCACCTGTAATCATGGATTCGTCGATTGTGCTATGCCGCTCCTTCAAACTTACTCAAACTTATCTAAAGTTACCCATAAACTTGTTCGATGTTGAGTTCTTTCTTCAATGAGGCGTGGTTTCGCGCACTAGCCAAAGCTGTTGCGCCAGAGCCTTCCTCTCCACAAGCGTTAATTCCGATAGAGCTTACCCTTCTACTATTATTCCATCGATGGGAATTTTTTCACCGGGTCTTACTTTTAAAAGATCACCCACTTGTATTTGATCTAAAAAAACGTCAACTTCACTACCATCAGCATTTATTTTTTTCGCTTTTTTAGGCGCTAAATCTAGAAGGGATCGCAATGCGCTACCCGTTTGCAGGGTGCATGGGGCAGGTATATTTTTTAATAAACCCCCTCTTCCTTCAATCTCGGAATCAAAATATGTTCTTTGAAATGGGTTTTTAAAGAACTGGTGATGGCGGGTAAAAGACGTGAGTTTCGAACATGATCTGGAATAATATTTTTTGTCTCCTCGTCGGTTAATGTGGCCTGCCAATTTGAGAATTCAGCTTCCATAAGATCGCTGATCATTTGGTTTCGTTTTTCTACTTCGGCTTTTTTTCTTTCGGTATATTCACGTAATGCCTTATCTTTTGGCGATTCATATCCTTTTGGGGCGGTCCAAGTGTTTCCTTTTCGTAAAACACCCATCAACACATTCAGTGGTGCTTTGTATTTATCAGGGTTATGTTCAAGCTCATAAGCAAAATGATTAATGGATTCTTGAACTGCGTCTGGAATATTTTTATCAACCAATTGTCGAAGTTGTGTTGCTGAAAAACTAATATGCTCTAAAGCTGAAAAATCAATCGCTGCCCATTCTTCTGATAAATTTTTAGGGTTCGCGTTAGTAGTAGTATTTTTATTTATAATAATACTACTACTACTATATAGAGGATTGTTGAACTCTAATGGAACCCTATTTGTACCTAAATTAGTCAGTAATTCTTCTCCAGCTAAGTTGGTGTTTAAATAATTTAACGCATCTGTTTTTATTAATTCACTCGTCATAATACTGATTGCGCCACCAACACCACGACGTATTTTTTCACGTTGTATTAACCCTCGTTTGCATAGCCGTTTTAACGCTGTTTCTCGGCCGTTTCGCGTAGTTCCGATGATTTTAGTGAATTCATTTCCATTGATTTCACCGGTTGATACACCACCCTTTTGTGCGCATAAATTAATTGAAAAAAAGAAAATCTTTTTTTCATTACCACTTAATTTTTGCATTGTTTTATATATTAAATTTCTGTCAGTGATGAACCCTAATTCACTATTTTCTTGAACCCTAATTGAACCTTGATTGGACTCTAATTGAACCTCATTTGAACCCTTATTGAACCCTAATTGAACCCTATTTGAACCCTTATTGGACTCTATTTGAACCACAGTGGAACCCTTATTGAACCCTAATTGAACTCTTTGTGATATTGGGTTAATGGGTTCTTCTGATGTTGTTATGGTTTTTTCTTCAACGACTGGAATCACGGCAGCGGACTCTGCAGATGTTTTTACTGGAAGCTCTGTATCGCTTTTTATTTTCAAGGTTTCAATTAAATTACCGTCCCAACTACGGTATTCTTTTTTCTTAAAAACCTTTTTGTTGACAGTAAAATCGTCAATACGTGGCATGATAACTCCCTAGTAGCCCCTATACAGATGCGGCTTCCTCATATTCCTTTGCTAGCTTTTCTTGAGTGTTTTCTTGTGATTTTGAAATGGCAATAATTTCACGTGTTAAAAGATCAATGTCTTCTTTTGCTGTTGTGTTTTTCAGTGAATCAAAAATAGATTTACCATTGGCAACAGAGTTTGGTAATTCTTGACTGGTGCGAATAAATGTTTTAAATAATCTTTTTTGATAATCAGGATCTGTGTAGAGCGCTTGTAATATCGTTGATGAAAGGTTTGTACGTGCATCAAACTTATTAAACACAATTTTAATATCGAGTTTTACATCAAATTTTTCAGCAATACTTCTTTCTAATTCTTTTAAAGTGATACTCAAGCCAGACAATGAAAATTTTTCCGGATCAATGGGAACAACAATATGATCGGCTGCGAGCGCTGCTGATGATACTGTTTGACCGAGCGACGGCGGACAATCAATAAAAATAAAATCGTAAAAATTTTTTAAACGATCAACCCGTTTTTTTAATTCTTTATCTACCGGCAGTGAATTAATGGCAAAGATATTATCTAGTACCGCATTTTCAATTCGACTTGGCAAAATATCCAAACCTTCGATCACAGGAACCATGCATTCTTCGATATTTAATTTATCAGTAATGATATCAATCAGTGCGGGTTTATCGCCGGCGTCGATACCACAGGCTTGAGTCGCATTACCCTGTTGATCAATATCAATGATAGCAACCTTCGCTCCATATAAAGCCAAACGAACGGCAGCCGCGAAAGATAAATGGGTTTTACCCACCCCACCCTTCAAATTTTGCCAACTCCAGCACGACGGAGTAAATTTCAGCTTGAAAATTTCCTTCGCTGTTTTATGTTCGAAATAAATTTTGTTCTGGCTTTTTTCATAGACGAGCTTATTTGTTTTTAATTGTTTATGTAAGGCTGGCAACGATACGCCGAGATAGTCGCAAGCTTCTAAGGTAAGCATTTTAGGCTGCATGTCTAGTGTCCCTTCTAGTAGATACGAGATTTATATAACTCCATGTAATTATGGTATATGTATATTTTTATAAACACAAGGTTTATCAAATATTATTTTTTTGTTGTTCTTGATTAATTATATTAACCAGTAAATTCTGATCAGTGATGTATTTTATAGTTTGAAATAGAAATTTATATTTCAAAT
>Ga0207113_1054_pt1 | contig 36747 bp, 30 predicted proteins | sample Alteio_BWMinHeat_69_FD_153559 | JGI IMG/M metagenome (GOLD analysis project Ga0207113, IMG submission 153559) | Enriched cells from forest soil in Barre Woods Harvard Forest LTER site, Petersham, Massachusetts, United States -... | ecosystem: Environmental > Terrestrial > Soil > Temperate forest >... | reverse complement strand
AATAATAATATTGTTTACACCAGATCATCCCTGCATAAGCCTGCCTCTGAATACTTTTTAATTCATCGTTGGGAACACGTGTCTGCATATCAGCATAAAAAATATCAGCTTCCTGAATACGGGAATCGAATATTTTTTCAAAATCATCAAAAGGTTTTTCTAACGGGTCCGGACACATACGTATTCGAAATGTTTCTGATTTTCCCGGTTCGATTATTTTATTGAAGTGAATGGCTGCCTTAGTACCATTTTGCGAGGGATTCACTGTATTTGCATCGTGAACGATATATTCATTAATGCCATCTTTAAAATAAGTATCAGCTTTTTTGGGAGGTATTGAATAGAGCTTTTCGCTATTGCTTTCGTTTTCACAAAAAAGCAACTGCCCCGGATTTTCTGCGTATAACCACCGTTTTCCAAGGGCCTTGTGTTCAATAAGGATACTATTATCGGTTTGCCTTTCCATGGAAGGTTTTTCACTTGAATAACCCCATTCCCAGGTATTCCGAAACCAGATATTAGGCAGTACGTGCAATGGCGCTGCCTCCATACTCCGATTGATTACAGTGATCTTCCATAAGATATCTTCCGGAGTATATTTTGTGTATTCAATAAATACATCGAAATACTTATTTTCATTGAATATCCCAGTATCCTGGATTTCATATTCAGGATCCAATTTGCCTCTGCGACCGTTTTCCCTGACAATCTGATCGTATGGGTATTCTCCCTGAGGATATTTATACAGCATCTTAAGGTAAGAATGCGTGGGTGTTGCATCCAGAAAATAATATAATTCCTTTACATCTTCCCCGTGATTTCCTTCATTTCCGCTTAGTCCAAAATACCTTTCCTTGAGAATAGGATCTCTGGTGTTCCATAAACTAACGGAAAGGCATAGTTGTAAATTAATATCGCTTATCCCACCCAAACCGTCTTCTCCCCAGCGCCAGGATTTACTGCGGGCAACTTCATGTGTAGAAAATTCCCATGCGGAACCATCTTCACTATAGTCCTCCCGAACAGTTCCCCATTGTCTGTCACTCAGATAAGGCCCCCATTTTTTCCAGGCAGGATCTTTTAGTCTTCTACTCTCTTCGTTCATAAAAGCTACTTAAAAAAACATGGGCTCAGTTGTAGATCTTATCTATATATGACTTGTATTTATCGAGAATTATTTTTCTCCGGATACTCAGCTTCGGAGTGAGCTCACCTCCTTCAACACTCCAATCCTGTGGCAATAACTCAAATTTTTTTATCTGCTCCACATGGTTGAACTCTTGGTTATATTCATCCACGATTCCTCTGTAAAATTTTATTACAGCAGGATTTTGAATCATGGACAGGTTGGAACTTTTATCATAGCCATGTTGGGCGCACCATTCTGCGAGCTGGGAAAATGCAGGTACTATCAGCGCACCGACAAATTTCATTTCAGACCCCACCACAATTATCTGTTCAATAAAACGGGATTCCTTCAGTTTGTTCTCTATAGCTGCCGGTGCTACATATTTTCCACCACTGGTTTTAAATAATTCTTTCTTACGATCCGTAATGCGTAAAAATTTTCCATCCTCCATTACTCCAATATCTCCGGTATGCAACCATCCGTCGATAATCGTTTCAGCCGTCAGATCGGGTCGTTTGTAATACCCTTTCATTACACTGGGCCCTTTTACACAAATTTCTCCGTCACTTTCCAGCCGCATTTCAACGCCGTTCAGTACAGGGCCAACGGTTCCAAAACGGCATAGTCCTTTACCTCGGCGGTTTACTGAAATAACCGGGGAGTTTTCTGTTGGCCCATAACCTTCATAAACCGGAATACCTGCACTGCTGAAAATGCGCAACAGCCTTATCTGGCATGCTGCTCCGCCAACTACAACATATTTAATATTATTCCCAAGGGCTTCGCGCCACTTATTGAAAATAATTTTGTTTGCCAGAAAAAGCTGGAAAGAGTACCACCATCCCTGGCTGTTGTTATTGTCATATTTTTTTCCAAGTTCCACAGCCCAGAAAAACAGAGTTCTCCTTATGCCCTTCAGGGATGCGCCCTTGGACATGATCTTTTCATAAACTTTTTCCAGGATCCGGGGAACAGTTACAAAAAGATTGGGTTTTACTTCTAGTAAATTAGCCCCTATGGTGTCAAAACTTTCTGCATAATATATTCCGATGCCACTGAACATATAAATATAGCTTACCATTCTTTCCAGGATATGATTAAGAGGCAGAAAACTGAGTACTTTAAAGTCTGGTCTGTCTTCAAAAGGAAAGCTTTCCTTTGCAAACATTACATTGCTTATAATATTATTATGTGTCAGCATCACGCCTTTTGGAGTGCCTGTTGTGCCGGAAGTATAAATGATTGTGGCAAGATGCTCGGGGCGGATTGTTTTACTAAAGGCTTCCAGTTCATTTTTTTTTGCTTCGGTGGCAGTATGGAGGAGAGACGACCAGTGGTCTACTCCTTCAATTTTGTCGAATGTATATACGTTTTTAATGGAAGGAATCCCCGGACGCACCTGCCGGATTTTTTCAAATAACTCAGCACTGCTTACAAAAACATATTTTACAGATGCGTCCCTGAAAATAAATTCAATTTCATGATTGCTCGTTGTCGGATAGATCGGTACGAGTACAGCCCCCAGTTTTTGAACGGCTAAATCAGTCATCAGCCATTCGGGACGGTTATTTGAAATGATGGCAATTTTGTCCTGACCTTCAACAGTCAGGTCATTCCCGGAAACGCCTATGGCAGACAAGCCGCAGGCTAATATGTCCACTGTTTCTGATATTACGCTGGTGCTGTATTTTCTCCAAATTCCTTTTTCTTTAGCAGCCAGCATATCAGGTTTCGGAAATTTCTCCATCTGGAAGGCAATACAATCAAACAATCGTTCAGGTTTATTCATGTTGATTATTTGGAATTCAGGTTACGATAATTCTGTCCCGCAGGTAATTTGAAAACCCTTCCTTTCTGAAAATTAATAAACCGGTTATAATCGTCTGCATGTTGTGTGGTCCAGTTTTGAAAAGATGACAGGTTCATTGAAGCCCCAAATGCCCATTGATCATAGGCATCAAACATACCTGCTTTCAGAAGTTGCCTGTGATATTCGAAAAGTCTGAATGGATATTTATCTCCGAATTTATCAAACCATTCCAGAATGAATTTACTTCTTAATATATTAATGGATTCCGATGTTACACCCAGGGTAACGGTTGGAGATAATTCAGCCATAATGGAAAGATAAGCTGCAGCAAAAAGATTTTTATTAACCTGGTTTTTTGGTAATTTAAGATCGGTAAATAATTTTTTGTAACCATCAATCAGAAGCAATTTGATTTCAGGTGTTCGACGGCTATAGCTTTCAAGATTGATAAAGATTTCGCCATAAATCAGGCTCCAGACTTTGTCGTATGAAAAATAATAGAATTTGCTGGCGTTGTAATAATTTGAAGAATAATTGGGATCCACTTCAATCCCCTTCTCCCAGAACCGTATGGCTTCCGCATCTTTATTAGCCCATAACATTTCACCGTATTCATTGTATAACTCGCCGCTGCTGGGGAATTTTTTAATTCCCTGCTTGTACATTTTGTCTGCTTGTTTACTTTCATTAATGGCTTTATATGCCATACCGAGAATCTGGTAACACTGTTCATCTGCATCATTGCGGGCTATCAGTTTTCTTCCGGCCTCTACAGAAGCGCTGTAATTTCGTTGGAGATAATAGGTAAAAGCCAGGTCCTTTTGTATTTCCAGATTGTCCGGATCTGATTTTAATGCATTACTCAAAACGATAATAGCATTGGGATAATCCCCGTTACGCATGAACTGTTTTGCAACCTTATGCAGTGAATCTGCCTGTTGGGCAAAACAGGTGAAACCCGAAAGATATAAACTAAAGACGAGGAGAAGTTTTTTCATGAATTGAATATAGGCCACCTTTAGGAAACGGCCCACTGACAAAATAATTGTCCGTACAAAAGTACCGTTTATCTGATCAGGTGTGTTAAAAGGCCATCACGTAATTTCGGTTCAAACCATGTGCTTTTAGGAGGCATGATTTGACCACTGTCGGCAATATTAAAAAGCTGTTCCATACTTACCGGATAGAGGCTGAAAGCCAGTTTCATCTGGCCGCTGTCCACTCTTTTTTCCAGTTCTCCCAATCCCCTGATCCCACCCACAAAATCAATTCTGTTATCAGTTCTGACATCCTTAATTCCGAGGATTGGAGATAGAATATTTTCATGCAGGATACTTACGTCCAGGATACCTATCGGATCATCAGAAAAACTATTTTCCTTAGCTTCCAGGTGATACCAGTTGCCTTCCAGGTACATGCCGAAATTATGCAGCCGATCAGGTGAATAGGCTGAATTCATTTTTACAACTCTGAAACTTTTGCTAAGTTTTTCAAGAAAACTATTTTTATCCAATCCATTCAAATCATTTACGACCCTGTTATATTCCATAATATGCAATTCGTCTGAAGGGAATAAAGTGGTCAAAAAATATTCCGATTCCGGGGAAGCTTCTTTGCCAAGAGCTTTTTTTACCTTGGCAGCTGATGCAGCCCTATGATGGCCGTCAGCGATATATGTGGAGGGTATTTGCTTTAGAAAAATTGCTGTGATCTCATGGATGGTTTGTGGATCGTGTAAAACCCAAACCCGATGACCGATCCCGTCATCTGCAACAAAATCATAGGCAGGTTCATGCGCTTTTTTCCAGTAGCCGATCAGCATACTAAGTGTAACATTTGACTTATAAGCAAGAAATACATTTCCTGTCTGAGCGCCTGTAATGCGCATATGATTAATCCTGTCGAGTTCTTTTTCTGGGCGCGTCAATTCATGTTTTTTGATGATATTATTTTCGTAGTCCGATATAGCGCTAACACAAACCAATCCCGTTTGTTTTCTTTTGCCCATGGTTAATTCATATATATAATAGGCAGGTTGTCCATCACGGATCAGAATTTTATTATCACGGAAGATGAACAGATTATCCGCTGCTTTATTATATACTTTGTCGCTATGAACATCAGTGCTTTCTGGAAGGTCAATCTCTGCTTTCGTGATGTGTAAAAAAGAATAAGGGTTTTTCTCAGCTACTGTTCTTGCCTCTGCACTATTCAGGACATCATATGGCAGGGATGCAACACGGGAAGCAAGCTCTTTTGCCGGCCTTAGTGCTCTGAAAGGAGATATTATTGCCATATATTAAAATTAAAGTTGATCAATTAGACTTGTCAGTGCCTTAACACTTTCAAGAGGAAGGGCATTGTAGAGTGAAACCCTGTAGCCACCCACACTCCTATGTCCTTTTACCCCAATCATATTTTGTTCTTTGCATCCTTCCAGGAATTTTTTTTCTAACAGGGGATCTTTAATCAGGAAAACCACATTCATGCGGCTTCGGTCTTCTCTTGATACTGTGGGCTCGAATCCTTCCTTTGCGTCCAGGATTTTATAAAGTAGATCAGCTTTTGCAATATTGATTTTTTCTATGGCAGATACCCCTCCCTGCTTTTTTAACCAGCGCAGCGTAAGCATACAAACATAAATTGCAAAAACCGGTGGCGTATTTAGCATGGAACCCGCTTCGATATGCTGCCGGTAATCCATCATACCCGGCAGTTTACGGTTTACTTTGCCAAGAATATCTTTTCGAATAACAACCATATTCACACCGGCAGCGCCAATATTTTTTTGGGCACCGGCATAGATCAGGGCAAACCTGTTAAAGTCCGTTTCATGACTCAATATATCGCTGCTCATATCTGCCACCAGGGGGACATTTGTTTCCGGAATGATAAACATTTCCGTTCCTTCTATAGTGTTGTTGGTGGTAAAATGAAAATAGGCAGCCCCTGAAGGGATATTAAACCCCTTTGGAATATAAGTATAATTTTTATCCTTTGAAGACGCGACTACTTCCACATTTCCAAATAAACGGGCTTCCTTAATTGCTTTTGAACCCCATACTCCACAATCAAGGTAAGCAGCTGTTTGATTTTCATTCAGAAGATTCATGGGGACCTGGAAAAACTGTGTTGACGCACCACCATGAAGAAATAAGACTTCATGATCCGAATCCAGCTTCATGAGTTCTTTAGCCAGAAGAATAGTTTCATCCATTACGGATTGAAACAATGCAGTCCTGTGTCCGATTTCAAGAATAGAAAGTTCTGTATCCCGAAAATTTAAAATCCCTTTGGCAGCCTCTTCAAAAACTTCTTTCGGCAAAATACTGGGACCCGCGTTGAAATTGTGTATCATCTATTTGATCTTGGAAGCGCAATTTACAACATTTCGCTGGCTGTTGGTAGTTGGCTGTTGGCCGGATTTATAGTTTTTTTTCTAAATAATTGATATAACCATTTATAACTTTTAGAACCCTTTCCAATATGTCATTGACTTTATTATAAGATTCTTCACTTATTATTTTTATTGCGAATGCAATATTTAAAAGTGTTTCTACTTCATAGGCTGATCATCTTGAAATATATAAGAAATGAATTGTATCTTTTATAGAATTTCTTCCAAATCCTTCTGCTAAATTTGAAGGTATTGAAACTACTGCTCTATTAGTTTGCGAAATCAGTCCATAACGTTCTTCAGATGGATATAATTTTGTCAAAATATAAATCACTTTTACAATTTCGATTGATAATTTCCAGACATCTAATTTTTTATAATTTGACATAAAACGTTTTTATAATGCCTTTAAATAGATTTGATTCATTTTCCTGCCAACGGCTAACAGCCAACCGCCAACGATCAATTGCAATTCCTCCCCAAAATCTTCCCATTCTTCCATTCCAAATTCAGGCGCTGATATTCTTTTTCTTCGGAAATAAAAAGACTGTCATGCACCAGGTGGTCAAGAGGCGGCTGACCGGCATTCACCCATGCTGTATACCAGCAGGAAGCGACAGCAAAAATTGATTGCCGCATACGCCGTTCGATCATGTGGTTTAACCTGCTTTCAAAAAGAGTTGCATATTCCGTTGAATATTGCTTCACGATTTTTCCATTGCGCTCCTCGAATGCATATTTCTGTTCAGGATTTGTAAGCACGCTGATTTCTTTTTCGCAATGGAGAACAGTATCTGCTGCAACTGCACTTTCCAATATACGATCCCATATGAATGATGAAAGATTTGGAATATACATCGCTTTGCCTATGAAGAAATCCCATTCCGTCTCAGCAAATATTTCAGGAACCCGTGATTCCCAGAATGCGTGAATACCTTCCTGATGAGTCAGCTGCCCGTTATGATTTGAGCAGACATGCAACGGAACGTGTGCGTCAGCAATATAATGGCCCAGGTCCGCAGCAATTTTGAGGATGGCCTGTTTGTCTTTTTCACGGAAAGCTTTAGTAAGTCTTCCGACCATAATCTGAATCCACCAGGGCACTATTCCATAAGCCTGCAAACTATCAGCTGAAAATTTTAGTATGGCTGATTTATAATCACGGGGAACTTCCGGAAAGGGATATTGGCCATAATGATCAATATCTATAAAATGATGTGCACCCTCGCTGGCAATCATATACCGCCTTTTATCCGGATCTACTGCGTGTTCTGAAAGGAAGCCGATATTAGGTTTGAATAAAATCATCATTTGAGGTGGCAGGAGAAAAACTGCATGATAATTTATTTTTTCATGCATATAAAATCCCCAGCAGTAGGAGCGAAGTGATGTAAGGAGCAGAAAGATTAAGTAGTAAATCTTCTTCATAAAAGATGTTTATCTACTAATCGTTGGCCGTTGGCCGTTAGTCGCTGGTCGGCTCTATTAAGATATTCAAAATTAATTGTCCATTTCCAAATCTCCTATACCATTTATAGTATATAATATATCTAACTGCCAACGGCCAACTGCCAACTGCCAACGGGTCTTCTATTCATCAATATTTGTAACCCCGCCGGAAATGGCGAATTTCATCGCGTCGGTAGATGTGATGTCAGGAATTAGACGAACCCTATCTTTTTTTACAAAATACAAATGACCTGCAAATGCATATGATTGCGGGACATATACCGAAATATATTCCTGTAGGCCGAACTCTGCCAGTTCAGCATGTGTGATAAAACCTATTCGCCAGATATCCGTCGATTCGATACAAACCAGTACTGCCCTGTCGAATTTGCGTTTGTTGCCGGCAAAAGCCTCGAAGAAATCCTTGATGGTGCTGTAAATGATTTTAATGCCAGGTGTCTTCTCCAGTATATTATCGAATAGTTCTACCAGCTTACTCACGATAAAGGATGAAGAAACATATCCCACTATCAATACAATCACAATAACAAGGATAAATCCAATACCCGGAATATGCCTTGGCTCACCATTTTCATCCAGCGCAAGCTTTGGGAAAAGACGGTGAATGAAATTTGGAAGAATACTGTCAACCCAGTTAAACAATGAATAAACCGTCCAAAACGTAATCGTTATCGGTGCCAGAATAATCAGACCCTGTAAAAAATACTTGAACAGTTTACCCAATATGATCTGAAATTTCATAAACAGTGGTTTGACATCAAAAATAATCAAACATTCTGCCGAGCCCATGTTTAAAACACAGGTAGTAAGGCCATCCTGCCAGATTTATCACTAAAATCATCAAAAATATTGGCGGAAACTTTGGTTACATAAATAGTTTCCGTAGTTTTGTGCCTCTTTAGAAGATAAAAATGGAAAACAAAGAAAGAATACTGGAGAAAGCGCATGACCTGTTCATGCAGTATGGAATCAGGTCCATAACCATGGACGAAATCGCGGCCCAGCTTGGTATCAGCAAGAAAACCATCTATCAATTCTTCACTGATAAAGACACCATGGTTGAGGCCGTGGTAAATGAGTTAATAAATCAAAATGAAGAGGATTGCCGGGGTTTCAGTCTTACAGCTGAAAATGCGGTCCATGAAATTTTCATGGCTATGGATTTCACACAGGAAATGATGAAAGCCATGAATCCACAGATAATGTACGATCTGGAAAAACATCATCCTGTAGCTTTTAAGCGGCTTAAACAATATAAATATCAGTTTCTCTTTTCTACGATCAAAGAAAATCTGGAAAGGGGAGCCCGGGAGGATATTTACCGGACCGACCTCAACATCGACCTGACGACCCGCTACCGGATTGAATCAGCGTTTATGCCTTTCAACCAGGAAGCTTTCCCGCAAAATAAATACCCGATGAACCAGACCTGCCAGGAACTGGCCATCCTTTTTTTGCACAGTATCTGTAATCCAAAAGGGAAAAAACTAATTGAAAAATATTTGAATGAAAGACAAAAAAACTTTTCAAATGAGCAAAAGATTTCATCATAAATTTATTCTTACAGCGATCCTTACCTCCATGGTGATCGCTTTTGCAGGAGCGCAATCCATCCATGAACTCACGATCCAGGATGCACTGGATCTCGCCAAGAAAAACAATATCCAGATAAAAACAGCGCTCGCCAACCTGAATGTGCAGGAACAAACGAATAAACAACTAACAGCGGATGCATTGCCAACCATTTCGGCAGTCGGTACCTCCACAAATTATTTTCAGATACCTGTTATTGTGCTTGCGGCAAATTCCTTCGGACCAGGATTTCCACCAACTTCTCAGGCTGTTTCCCTAAATCAAAAATTCAATTTGACCGGTGGTGTTCAATTAAGTCAAAAACTTTTTGATGGAGCTGTTTTTGTCGGATTGAAAGCGAGAGCCACATCCCTGGACTATTATAGAAAAAATATTGACCTTACCATGGAGAATTTGTCTGTAAATGTTTACAAAACTTATTATTTACTGGTAGTAAGCAAAACACAATTCGAATTGCTGGATGCAAATATCGCCAGGGCGGCAAAATTATTACACGATACCAAAATAATGAATGAGAATGGTTTTGCAGAAAAACTGGATGTAGACAAAGCTGTTGTCCAGCTTGCCAATCTTCAGACATCCAAAGAAAATACACAGACAACTATTGTCAACGGATATCTGACACTTAAATATTTAATAGGAATTCCTGCTGCAGATTCCATAAATCTTGCTACCAATTTTGATGAAACGCAACTTAAAGGTGGTATTCCAATGGATCTTACTTATCGCTATGAAGACAGATACGATTATCAAAGTCTTCAGATTTCAAAACAGCTGAGCGATTTCGATGTCAAACGTTACCAGGCAGTTTATTATCCAACATTGAGCCTTAATGGCGCTTATCAGAAAAATGCACTCAATAATACATTTGATTTATTCAGTAAATCGAGTACCTGGTACAGCACTTCCTATTTTGGGTTTTCACTGAATGTACCCATATTCAGTGGCTTTTCGAAAGATGCCAATTTAAAAAAGGCGAGACTCCAATCTATACTGGTGAGTGATCAGATTGAGAACCTGAAACAGAGTATAGATGTCGAAGTGCGTACGGCCAGAAATAATTTTATAAATGCCATTAAAAATATGGATAACCAACGGGAAAATACCATCCTGGCGGAATCTGTTTACGATCAGACAAAGAAAAAATATGAATCAGGTCTTGCATCATCAACTGATCTGACCAATGCGCAGACTGACCTGATCCAGGCACAATCCAATTATATCAATGCACTCTATAATGCAGTGTTAGCAAAAGTGGATTATCTCAAAGCAATCGGTAAAATTTAATAACGACAAACAAACCAGAATATGAATAAGATATTTTTATCTGCCCTTTTCACAGGAACCATACTTTTAATGTCATGCGGTCAGGGCGGTGATCCTGTTACGAAGAAAAAAGCCGAACTGCAAAGCCTGAAAGACCAGCAGGTAGCCCTCGTAACTAAAATTCAAAAAGCTGAGAAAGAGCTGGCAGAAATAGATCCCTCGTCTGTAAAAAAGGAAAAAGAAAAACTGGTGGCTATTCAACCGGTGATGCCAATGGATTTTACACATTATATTGAACTGCAGGGAAAAATTGATGCATTGAATATTGCTTATGTAACACCGAGAAATGGTACGGGTGGACAGGTAAAAGACATTTATGTAAAGCAGGGCGACTTTGTAAAGAAGGGACAATTGTTACTCAAACTCGACGACGCTTTATTAATTCAGCAACTTGCAACAGCCAAACAACAACTGTCTTTTGCGCAGGATTTATATAATAGAAGGAAAAATCTCTGGGCGCAACAGATTGGTTCAGAAGTTGAATTGGTCACATCTAAAAATCAGGTGGATCAGGCGCAGAAACAGGTAGATTTTGTAAATAAACAAATTGAACTTACCAATGTGTATGCAGATATCAATGGTATTGCTGATAATGTAAATATTCGTCTGGGTGAGTTTTTCAGTGGGAATAACCAGATCCGCCTTGTAAATACTAATGAACTTAAAGCAGTTGCGCAGGTACCGGAAAATTATCTTGGTAAAGTCAAAGTGGGAAGTATTGTGAAAGTGGTTATCCCGGAACTCAATAATAAGTCTATCGATACAAAAATATCTGTAACAGGGAAAACAATCGATGCTACCAACAGGAGCTTTTATGTGGAAGCTAAACTTCCTTATGAAAAAGATTTCTATCCCAACCAGGTGGCACTTATTAAAATTCAGGATTATACTGCATCCAATGCCTTAACCATTCCGGTAAACAGCCTCCAGAATGATGAAAATGGAAAATACGTGATGGTAGCAGTGAAAGATGGCGAACGGCTGATTGCGAGCAAAAAATCCATTACTATCGGTATGATGTATTCAGACAGGGTCGAAGTCCTGAAAGGAGTCAAACAGGGTGATAATGTTATTACCGAAGGTTACCAGGGTCTGTATGATCAGCAACCTATAACCACGCAGATACAATGATTCAGAGAAGTTTCTATAATCATTCCAAATCGATTTTATGAGCACGCTGGAAAATTTTAAAGGGAAATTCAAGGAATTCAAACCCACGAGCTGGGCCATCAACAATAAAACATCCGTATATCTGCTGATCATTTTTGTGACCATCCTGGGTGTAAATAAATTCGTCACTACTCCAAAAGAACAATTTCCGGATATTGTTATTCCTACGATTTATGTGCAGACAACCTATGTTGGCAATTCTCCCAAGGATATTGAAAACCTCGTTACCCGTCCCATCGAAAAACAGATCAAGGGTATAACCGGAGCTAAGATTAATAAACTAACCAGCACTTCTGTCCAGGATTTTTCGGCCATTATTGTGGAATTCGAAACGGATGTTAAGACGGATGTAGCATTACAGAAAGTAAAAGATGCCGTTGACAAATCGAAAACCGATTTACCCACCGACCTGACATCCCAACCAAATGTTGTGGAAGTAAGTTTGTCTGATCAGCCAATCATGTATGTAAATGTGAGTGGTAATTACGACGGACAGCATCTGAAAAAATTTGCCGACGATCTGAAAGATAAACTTGAAGAGTTATCACAGATCAATCGCGTGGATGAAGTGGGTGCACCTGAACGCGAGTTCCAGATCAATGTGGACAATTACAAAATGCAGAGCTCCAATATTACATTCAATGATATTGCTACCGCGGTCGCCAATGAAAACCTGGATATATCCGGTGGTTTGCTGGAAGTCGGAAATATGAAAAGAACTCTTCAGTTAAAGGGTCAGTTCAAAACTGCTTCCGATATCGAACAGATAATAATAAGAAATACTTCTTCTGCTCCGATTTATCTCAAAGATATTGCCACTATTATTGATACAGTGAAGCAAAGCGAAAGTTATGCCCGTCTGGATGGCAAAAACGTTGTAACTCTAAACATCATAAAACGAAGCGGTGAAAACCTGATTGAAACATCTGACGAAGTAAAGCGTGTGGTTGCTGAAATGAAAGAAACCCAGTTTCCAAAAGATCTGGCTGTGGTAGTAACCGGAGATCAGAGCAGAACAACGAGAACCTCATTTAACGACCTGGTGAATTCCATCGTCATTGGTTTTGTTCTTGTTTTGGTGATCCTGATGTTTTTCATGGGTGTAACGAATGCATTTTTTGTCGCACTTTCTGTACCGCTAAGCATGTTTGTCGCTTTCATGTTTTTACCGGCGGCTGATATCATCATCGGGGGACATGTAACATTGAACTTCATTGTACTTTTTGCCCTTCTATTCGGGCTTGGGATTATAGTGGATGATGCAATCGTTGTTATTGAAAATACACACAGAATATTTACTGAAGGCAAGGGCAGGGTAACTTCAATCATAGCTGCGAAAGTAGCAGCCGGCGAAATTTTTATTCCTGTACTGGCTGGTACATTGACAACCCTGGCTCCTTTTTTCCCTTTATTATTCTGGCCGGGCCTGATTGGAAAGTTCATGATCTATTTACCTGTAATGTTAATTTTTACGCTCTCTGCATCACTGATTGTTGCCTTTATCATGAACCCGATTTTTGCAGTGGACTTTATGAACCATGCTGATGAAGGACATGCCGGCAGAAAATCCAGGGTTTTCAAAAATCCTCTTTTCTATACCTTTCTCGTACTGGGCATTTTCCTCGACTTATCACATTTCACCTTCGGGGGAAATCTCCTGATTTTTTTCAGTATACTCATGTTTCTGAATGCTTATCTGTTTACAGGAATGATCCATACTTTCCAGAACAGAAGTCTTCCCTGGATCATGAGCCACTATGAAAGGGGTTTGAGATGGGCATTAAAAAGCTGGCGACCAGTATGGTTGCTTATCGGCACTTTCTTATTACTTATATTCTCATTTGTGTTCCTGGGTATCCGTAAAGTGCCGGTTGTATTCTTTCCTAAGGGAGATCCGAATTTTATTTATGTATACCTCAAATTACCTGTTGGTACCAACGTGGACTATACTGATTCAGTTACGCACCAACTGGAGAACAGGGTGAATAAAGTATTGGGAATATCTGATGGAAAATTAAATCCTCTTGTTGAAAGCGTGATTTCTAATGTTGCCATTGGTGCCGGGAATCCGCAGAGCGGAGACCGTAGTACCAGGCCAGAACTTGGGCGTGTACAGGTATCTTTTGTAGAATTTGAAAAACGTCACGGAAGAGCTACAACGCCTATCCTGGATTCTATCCGGGCTGCATTAAAAGGAATTCCGGGAGCAGAAATTTCTGTAGATCAGGAACAGAACGGGCCTCCTACTGACCCCCCTATAAATATTGAAATTGCCAGTGATAATTTTGAAGATCTCACCGTCACGGCTTCTGCACTTAAAAATTATCTCGATTCCATTCAAACACCCGGAGTGGAAGAATTAAAAATGGATGTGGATCTGACCAATCCTGAAATAACACTTACAATCGACCGCCAGCGCGCCATGATTGAAGGAGTGAGCACGGCACAGATTGGCCAGCAGATACGCACTGCTTTATTCGGAAGGGAACTCTCCAAGATCAAAGACAATAAAGAAGAATATAAAATTCAGCTGCGTAATACAGAAGTTCAACGAAGAAATCTTACGGATCTGCTGAACATGAAGATTTTTTTCCGGGAACCGACAGGAACTATCAAATCGATCCCCATTACTAATCTCGTTAAAATCGATTTCACCAGCACATATGGAAGTATCAAACGTAAATCTTTAAAAAGAGTTATAACGCTTTACTCAAATGTACTTACAGGTTATACCCCTCCTGCAGTAAATGCCGAGCTGAAAGATGCAATAGATAATTTCCAGAATAAAGCAGATGATGTTACCATCACCCAAACGGGTGAAGGAAAACAACAACAGGAAACTGTTTCATTCCTTGGTTCTGCACTCCTTATGGCATTGATGCTGATACTTTTCATTCTGGTGTTACAGTTTAATTCTATCAGTAAACCGGTTATCATTCTGACAGAAATAATATTTAGTATAATAGGTGTGTTGCTTGGGTTTGCATTTACAGGGATGACGATATCCGCAGTAATGACTGGATTGGGTATTGTTGGACTCGCAGGTATTGTTGTAAAGAATGGAATTCTCGTGATCGAATTCGCAGATGTACTTCGTGAGCGTGGAATGAAAACCCGTGAAGCTCTTATTCAGGCGGGCAAAACCAGGATCATACCTGTATTGTTAACCGCGCTGGCTGCCATACTCGCCCTGATTCCTTTGGCGATTGGATTCAATATTGATTTTGTAAAATTATTCGCCGAATTGAATCCACATATATTTTTCGGAGGTGATAGTGCTGTGTTCTGGAAACCATTATCCTGGACCATCATCTTCGGACTGGCCTTCGCATTCTTTATGACGCTTTTCATTCTTCCGAGCATGTACCTGATTGCTGAAAGATTGAAACGTCCCATGCGGAGGTATTTCGGTGGAAAATGGATATCCATGATGGGGATTCCTCCATTTACGTTAATATTTATAATCATTTTGATTCCGGTAACACTGGTAAGGCACGCAATAGAAAAAGCCAGAAGGGAAAGGAAATTCGCAGGCAAGAACGTGAGCGCCACCTGGATAGGATCCTGGTTTTAAAATATAGCCTCGTTATACAAGTCAGGTATTTTACCTGCGATTTGCCAGTTTTGCAAGCAGGCGAAGGATTTCCAGATAGAGCCATACAAGGGTAACCAGCAATCCGAAAGCACCATACCATTCCATATATTTTGGTGCGCCTGCAGCTACACCTTTCTCAATCATATCAAAATCCAGCAGCAGGTTCATCGAGGCGATAACAACTACAACTAAAGAAAAGCCAATGCCGAGAGCAGATCCTTCATTAATGAAACCAATATTTATATGGAAAAAGCCCAGAACGATTGACAATAAATAAAAGATAGCAATGCCGGCTGTTGCTGTAAAAATAATAGACCTTAATTTATCTGTCACTTTGATAATCCTGAAACGATATAATACATACATCGCGATCACGACTCCAAAGGTTAACAGTACGGCCTGAGTTACAATGCCCGGTGCTGTTTTTGCAAATACATTATTATAAGTTGCGGAAATACCACCAAGTACAACACCTTCGAATAATGCATAAACGGGGGTAACGTAAGCTGCCCATTCTTTTTTAAATATTACAACCATTGCAGTGATAAAACCCAGGATTGCTGCACCAAACACATAGGGCATTACATTTACCCCATCATAAAATGCTTTCCATGTCAATGAAGCAGATGCCATAACGAGTAAAAACAAGAGAAAAAACTTATTGAGCGTACCTGTTTCAGTCATGGTGCCCGAACCAGGCAGGGTTACTGTATTTTCGAAAACATTCATCGCAGGATTACCCGATTTGAAAATAGCCATATTTTTATTTGTTTAGGACTTGCAATTTACTAAAAAGAACATGTAATGTAAAGAGGTCAGATATGCTTTCCATGCTTAATACAACTTTAACAAAACTGAGCGGATTTCTGTGAACTTTGTCCATGGAATGAAGTGGTTAGCTCCCGGAATCATTGTTTCTTCCACAATGGGGGCATTAACCAACAGTCTCTTACCATAATCTACATTCCCGGGCGGAACCCATGTATCCATTGTACCATGGATAAAATGGACAGAGCAGTGAATTTTAGAGAAATCTTTTTCGAGTTGCACAAGATCTTTTTTCAAATACCATAATTCTTCGTTGGAAGGTCGCATGGCACCCGGAACAAAATAATTCAAAGGGGTATTAAAAAGCCAGGGCCTCCATTTCTCAGGTTTTTCTTCTCCCGGATCAATAGATCCTGAGATAACTACCAGGCCTGAAAATATCTTTGGATTGTCCGCAGCAAGTTTGATAACCAAAGGGCCTCCTAAAGAATGACCTGCGAGAAACATACGTTTGTTATTTGCAAGTAAAGGGAAAAGCTTACTAATCCAAAACGATTGCACATCAAGATGTTGCGGCTGACCATAATCACTATATCCAAAACCCGGACGGTCAACTGAAACCATCCTGAATTTTTTCAATAATAAAGAATCCTTCATATAATCTTCAAAAGCGGTCCAGCTTCCGGGAGATCCGTGAATAAAAAAAATTGTCGGAAGTGAATCATTTCCTGTAAGAGCATAGTGAATATGCCGGCCTTCTACTTTTAGTGTTGCGGTCCTGAGTTCAACCTGATCTTTTGCAAATTCAGCTGTTTCATCTGCATCCGATTTCCGGAAGCTCATACAACTTTGTGCAAGAAGAATCCAGCTCAACAGGAACAGACCTGAAAGCAGGAACAATTTCTTCTTAAAGCCTCTCATGAAATATTATTTCTTTCTTGGCGGACCTTGTGGTGGTTTGTTGTTAGGTTTGTTATTTGGTCTGTTATTCGGCCTGTTATCGTTTCTACGCTGTTGCGGCGGTCCCGGTTGGTTATGTCTTTTTTTGCGATCAGCATTATCCAGTGTTTTCAAACTGAACTGGCCTGTAAGATCAACATTTACCAATTCTTCTTTTGGTTTTCCGTTTACTTCTACCGCGCCCAGCTCATCTGGAATGATATTCTGCTGATTTAGTTTTTTAATCTGTTTAACCCTTTCAATTAAGAGTGGGTATTGCTTATTGCTGTCTGGCAATACATACCACATCAGATTTTTAAAAATATCTTTTTTAATCAGCAGGGCTGTTCCTTTCGCAACCTGCAATGTATCTGCATTTTCCGGAAACTGTTGCAGTGCGTCCAGATATGTATCGAGTTCATAGTTCAAACAGCATTTCAAGCGGCCGCACTGTCCACTGAGTTTACTTTGATTGATGGAAAGATTCTGATATCGGGCGGCAGTTGTATTGACCGATTTAAAATCTGTTAGCCATGTTGAGCAACAGAGTTCACGCCCGCAACTACCAATGCCCCCAACTTTTCCAGCTTCCTGTCTCGCTCCGATCTGACGCATTTCAACTTTCACACGGAATTCAGATGCGAATATTTTGATGAGTTCACGGAAATCTACCCGGTCGTCAGCAATATAATAGAATGTGGCCTTGCGACCATCAGCCTGAATTTCTACCTGTGACACTTTCATATCCAGCTTCAGCTGACGCGAAATAGCGCGTGAACGGATAACAGCCTCCTTTTCACGGGCTTTATTTTGTTTTAGCAGATCCAGGTCACGGTCTGTGGAACGCCGAAGTACTTTTTTCATTTCGGCATGAAATTCATCTACACTTTTTTTCTTCATTTGTATCCTGACCAATTCTCCGGTCAGACTTACCGTACCAACATCAAAGCCACTTACTCCTTCCACACTTACAATCTCTCCCTTTTCGAAGATTTGTGTTGTTGTATTCCGAAAAAAATCCTTTCTGCTACCCTGATTAAAGCTTATTTCCATCACCCTGCATTCAGAAGTTGGATCGTGTATTGGTAGATTTGATAGCCAGTCATATACATTCATCCTGTTGCAACTCCCTGTACCACAGCTCCCGTGACTTTGGCATCCGCCTGGCTTGCTGCCGGTGGTACCACAATTAGAACATCCCATATATTTTTATAAATTAACAAGCAAGTTGACAAATATACTAAGTTCCTATGTCACCACCGCCTCTTCCCTGGTCGACAGTATATGATAGAGACGTATGGTAAGCGCATGAAAAAGCATTTTTGCATGCGCATTCCTTTCAATAAAATAAATCGATTTATTGAGTTCCTTTACGATAGCCTGTTGTGCGGACAAATCTGCGGTCTTATTCAGTCTTATGGCAAAATCTTTTTCTGATTCTGCCATATCTGTAAGTACCCCTTCAGACATCCGCAGCCGAATGGCTTGTTCCAGCAGGTGACCAAAATACTGTAAAAATTGTTTCTGCTTTTCACGTCCCGATTTGCTAATTTCTTCCACCCATTTTACCTGTGCTATTGGTCCTGTTTTCAAAACTGCGTTCAGCCATTCCCGCAATAATCCCTGCCAGTCATCCTGACCGTGTTGTAACTGCCTCAGGGCTTCGCGGTAGTTCTGTTCATTAACGGCCGCAAGCTGCCTCGCCTGCTCTGGTGATACTCCTGCGCGTTCAATCAATGCTTCCTTGATGTCAGAAACAGATGGCCGCGGCAGGCGTATAATCTGAACCCGTGAAAGTATTGTAGGAAGGATCTGAGCTTCATTTTCGGTCACCAAAATGAAGAGGGTATCAGGTGGTGGTTCTTCAATCAGTTTCAATAATTTATTTCCTTCATTGCCCAGATATTCCGGCATCCACATGATGAGGATCTTGTATCCGCTTTCAAAACTCTTAAGGCTGAGTTTACGATTGATCTCATTACATTCATGAGCCGAAATATTCCCCTGTTTATTATCTGCCTGTATGAATTGAAGCCAGTCAAAAATGGCTCCATAGGGAAACTGTGAAATGAATTCACGCCATTCAGATATAAAATCTGCGCTTACGGGCTTGTCTCCTGATTTGCGCGAAATTACCGGATATACATAATGAATATCCGGATGAATCATCTGGGCCGCTTTCACACAGGAAGGGCAAATATTACAGCTTTCAAGAGGAAAATTATTTTTTGAATTTTCTTCTGAAACGCGTTCGCACACCATGAATTGCGAAAATGCTAAAGCCAATGGCATGCCTCCTGCACCTTCCGGTGCATTCAACAACAGCGCATGACTTAACCTGTTATGCTCAACCAGGTTGCGAAGCTTTGCTTTTATTTCCTGCTGACCAATAACCTGACTGAATAACATCCGGCTGGTCTTTATTAATTGAGGTGAGAAGTGATCTCATCACTCATAGGAGTAACCTTACTGTTATAAACACCAATAAGTTTTCCGTTTTCATCAATCAGGAATTTGGTAAAATTCCATTTGATTACCGGAGCCGGTGTCCCAAGTTTTATGGCTTCATCTGTCAGATATTTAAAAAGTGGGGATGTATTTTCTCCTACTACATCTGATTTCGCAGCAAGCGGAAAGGTTACCCCATAATTCTTCTGGCAGAATTCTTTGATTTCAGTATTTGTACCTGGTTCCTGTCCACCGAAATCGTTTGCCGGAAAACCCACAATTACGAGCTTGTCTTTATACTTTTCATATAATTTTTGAAGGTCAGCATACTGTGGAGTAAATCCGCATTTCGATGCAGTATTTACAATAAGTAATTTCTTCCCTTTATATGCAGACAAATCAATGGTTCCACCATCCAGAGCAGGCACTTTGAAATCATACACACTTACACTGCTATGAATCATAAATAAAATTGGGATGAACAATAATCTTAACATGGTATATTTTTTTATTTTATAATCAATGTTACACTATCAAAGTTAAAGAGAAATGAATAAGAATTACTGCCGCTCATAACAACCAAGATCGGGAAGATTTACTGGTCTTGGATTGCCATCCAGGTCAATGGTAATGCCCAGGTTAGAGCCATGATCCACCGCCGGTGAAGTTGATTCTACATGAAAATCAAATGTATTTCCAGGAAAGCCAGTAGCAAGAAATTGGGGATCGGTATTTAGCCATAATGCATTACTGTCAATATTGGAAGGATAATTTTGCTGTTTCAGAATAGAATGGTCTAGCAAAACTTTAAATACTGTATTTCCCTGCATGGAAATAGATGCTTCATCCGTTATACTCTGACTTCCCCAGAAAATGCAATCTAAAAAGCCGGCGTTCAGATCACCTGTCTGGGTTCCATCAGAGCTGGCATTGGAAACCGTAAGCACGGGTTGCTGATGTGTTAGCAAGTCTGTTGAATAAGATGCAACCGTACAAAATTCAAATCGATAAGCGCCCCCTAAACTGATTACGATATTTTGTCCACAATTGCTGATCTGGCAATTAATAGCAGTTATACTGGATTGAATACCCAGTACCCCTTCAGCAAGTGAATTGTTTATGGTACACTGATTCAGGGAAAGTTTTGGATTCATATCACCGCTGGGTCCTTCTGCAACGAGGCTATGATATCCGTTCTGGAAATTGGCAAAGTTCAGCACATTATCCCTGCTTGCACTCCTGAAATAGATTCCAGGCCATGAACCGGGGTAAGTTGCGTAAGGTTGATCAAGGCGATCGCCGGTAAAATAGACCCGCTGACTTGCTGCGGTATCTCCCATTACTTTAAGACTGCCATCTATATAAATCGGTGCGTCTGCATGCATATATATATGAACGCCTGCCTGGATGTTGAGGGTTGCGTTGCTGTCGATCGTCAGACCGCCCAAGATAACATAAGGCAAATCATTTGGCCACGTGGTATTCCCCTGAATGATCGCATTTTTTAAGAAATGTGCATTCTGACCCCAGGCATTCAACTGTATATATTGCTCTATGCCATTGTAACTGATTCTGATACTATCCTGCAATAAAAAGGGCGTGGGCTTGGTTCCCGATGGTATAAGTACGGTTACAAAAATATAAAGGCTGTCATTGGCCTGGATATTCAGATTGGAGGCACTCGGTCCGGGTGTTCCATCAATATTAATGACGAAAGGAGAGCTGTTGCCTCCTGTCAGAGCTATAGATGAAATTCCGACACTGTGATTGTTATTATTAATCAACTTAACCTGTTGGGTAACAGAGCCTGTGGTCGTAAAAACTGTATCGAAACTCAGGGTATCCCGGGAAAGAAAAAGAAGGACACTTCCATTCAGATTTGATTGCTTTTGGCAGGAAACAAGCGCTAAAACGGCTAATATGCAAAAAAGCAGATTCTTAATCATTCGGACAAAAATAGTAATAATAAGACGTAGGCTGTTGGCCGTTGGTGGCTGGCTGGTTCAGATAAATCAACCGGTCAACTATCAATGGTCAACTGCCAACGACCTAAGCCGACACCGTATGCGCCAAACAAGCTATACTAATCCTGACTCCCGGAATACTAAGTAAAACCCTGGCACATGCCTCGAGACTGGCACCGGTCGTTATAACGTCATCCACGAGCAAGATATGCTTACCGTAAATTTTTTGTGGATTACGTATTTCAAAAGTCGATTCCATATTTTTCCAGCGCTGAATCCTGCTTTTATGAGTCTGTGTTTCTGTTTTTTTCACTCGTATAATTGCATCCTCAATAACAGGAATTTTTATCCGTTGCGACAAACCAAAAGCGATCAGCCCCGCCTGGTTATATCCTCTCTTTTTTTCTCTTGCAGAAAACAAAGGCAATGGAATTATGATTTCGCATTTACTGAATCGACATGAATGAATTAAAGTTTCACCCATTCGATGACCGAAATAAATGCCGATTTCTTTTTTGCTTTTATATTTAAGCAGATGAAGACTATGTTGTACTGCGGAACCTGTAGTGAAATATAAATGGGCTGCTGCCGCTTCTATCACGACCCTGCCCCAGAAAATTTTTTCAATCGGATTTGAAGGGAAATATTCAAAACAGGTCAGGGGCATGGCAGCCTGACAATAAATACAAAATAATATATTTTCTGCAAGAAGATCTGTACCACATCCGCAACAGGTATATGGGAAAAAAATATGTATGAGTGATTTGAAAATGGTAATCCGCGATCTCATTTTAAAGATTGCCCTAATCGCAGAACCCTAGAATAAATATTTATATACTTCTTCAACTTTTCCCATCAATTTTACCTCTATCTGATGAGATTGATTTTTTAAACCTTTCTGATTGTATTTGGATACAAGTATTTTACTGAATCCTAATTTTTCAGCTTCTGCAATTCGTTGTCCGATCCGGTTTACTGCACGGATCTCTCCATTCAACCCTACCTCACCGGCATAACAGATATCTGATGATAGTGGAATATCCTCAAAAGAACTTAACAATGCACATAAAACAGCAAGATCGATGGAAGGATCCTCAACTTTCAACCCACCGGCAATATTCAAAAAAACATCTTTAACTCCAAAGTGAAACCCTCCTCTTTTTTCCAGAACTGCCAGAAGTAGCTGCAGGCGCCGCAGATCAAAACCACTTACGGTTCTCTGCGGTGTGCCATATACAGATGAAGTAACGAGGGCCTGCACCTCAATCAACAGAGGCCTTTGCCCTTCTATACTTGCGGCGATTGCACTGCCACTGAGTTGTTCTTCTTTTTGTGTTATCAGGATCTCACTGGGATTGTTGACCTCCTGCATTCCTTCATCTGTCATTTCATAAATCCCAAGTTCTGCTGTACTCCCAAAACGATTTTTTAAAGTGCGAAGTATACGGTATGTATAATGCCTGTCGCCTTCAAATTGCAGTACTGTATCCACCATGTGTTCTAGTATTTTCGGACCAGCAATATTTCCGTCTTTGGTAATATGCCCAATCAGAAAAACAGGAGTTCCCGTTTCCTTAGCGAAGCGTTGAAATTCCGCAGCGCATTCGCGTATCTGTGAAACAGTACCTGGTGTTGAATCGATATATGATGATTGTAATGTTTGAATTGAGTCAACAATAACAACCTGTGGTTTTAATTTTTTTATTTCCTGGAAAATGGACTGTGTTGAAGTTTCTGTTAAGAGGTAAAAATTTTCCTGGTTACTCATGAGTTGATGGTTCCTCACTTTTAACCTGTCTGCCCGCATGCGAATTTGTTGTTCACTTTCCTCACCGCTGATATAAAGTGTAATAATATTCTTTAACATCAATCCGATCTGAAGAAATAAAGTACTTTTTCCAATGCCTGGTTCTCCGGCAACAAGAATTAAACTTCCAGTTACAATTCCACCTCCTAACACGCGGTTAAGTTCTGTATCTGGTGTTATAATTCTTTTTTCTTCACCGCTGATAACTTCATGAATTGAAATCGTTTTGATTTCTTTTTTATCGGAGATTTTTTTCCATCCGGATTCTACCAGTCTATCATCTTTATTGATAACTTCTTCAGTGAAAGTATTCCATTGTTCGCAGGAAGGACATTTACCAAGCCATTTTGCACTTTCATAGCCGCAATTATTACAGAAGAAAGCGGTTTTGATTTTACTCATCATTAAAGATAATGGCTCTGAAGGCAGAAAAGTAAAAAGGCCAGCTACCAGAGCTGACCTTTTACTTACTAACCCATTAAATTCTTCCACTAAATTACAAAATCAGGTCACATAACAAAATAAATTTTTCTTCCTGTGAATAACTTTAATAATAAAAATGAAACTTGCATTTATTTTAAAAATTACCTATAATTGATTGATTAATAATTACTTAACATAGTATTTTTTCTTGGAGTTTCTAGTTAAAGTCCTGAAAATGAGCCCTGGAAATGTTTAGAAAACTTCCTGTTTCATATACATGAAAATACTTAGGTTAAATAGATAATATTATAATTATATATAATGTGTTTTGGATAAAAAACTGTCCGGAAAGGGTGTTATAATTTGATTTCTTCCTCCTGTTTATCGAAGAAATGGAACTCGGTCATGTGGTAATTATTATTTTCCCTGACCTTGATAGCGCGTTTATATTTTCTGCGCCATTTCCATTTTTTACTGGAGAACCAGCCACCTTTGGTGAGGTAGGCATACATGATTGGGTGAACCATGAGGATGAGGTCCTTATGCTGATGATTTAATAGGTAGCTGAGGTTTTTCTCAATTTCGTCTTCAAGAATAAGAGCAGATGAGATTTTACCGGTTCCGTTACACGTTGGGCAGATTTCCTGGGTATTAATAGTAATCTCAGGCTTCATACGCTGCCTGGTGATCTGCATGAGTCCAAATTTGGAAATAGGCAGTACAGCATGCTTTGCACGGTCGGTGCGCATAAAAGACTCCATAGCTTCCACAAGCTTCCGCTTATTATCGGGAAGCTTCATATCTATAAAATCCGCCACAATAATACCTCCCAGGTCGCGGAGTCTTAGCTGGCGCGCAATTTCTTCTGCTGCCTCCAGATTGGTTTCCAATGCATTTTGTTCCTGGTTATTGCTGACACTTTTATATCCGCTGTTTACATCTATTACGTGCAGGGCTTCAGTATGCTCAACAATCAGATAAGCTCCACTGGGCAGGTTTACAGTTTTGCCAAATGCAGCTTTTACCTGTTTTGTTATACCGAAATGATCGAAAATAGGTGAACCATTATTGTAATAAGAAATGATATCTATTTTGTCCGCGGCAATCCGTTGTATATATGTCTTGGTATCGTTAAAAAGATTGCGGTCGTTTACTACTATTTTATTAAAATCTTCATTCAGAAGATCCCGCAACATACTGGTGGTTTTGGTTTGTTCGCTTAAAATTTTAGCAGGAGCAACAGCACCTATAAGGTTATGCTGAATTAGTTTCCATGTGGCGACAAGGTCAGTTAAATCCTCATGTAGCTCAGCTGTATTCTTACCCTCAGCTGCAGTGCGTACGATCACACCAAAATTTTTTGGCTTAATGGCTTCAACAATTTTCTGAAGCCTTTTTCTTTCATCCGAAGAATGAATTTTTCGTGATACAGCAACGATATCATTGAATGGTGTAATAACGACAAAACGACCAGGCAGTGATATCTCACAACTCAGGCGCGGACCTTTAGCAGCAATGGGCTCTTTCAGAATCTGAACAAGAATATTGGGTTTGCCACTGAGTACTTCATTAATCTTTCCGGTTTTTACAATTTCAGGTTCAACTACAAAAGATCCAAAATCAAATTCATTGTCTTTAGTTGCAAGCATACTTTGCTGTGTAAATTTCAGCAAAGAGCGGGCGTAGGGACTCAGGTCAGTATAATGAAGGAATGCGTCTTTTTCGAAACCCACATCAACGAATGCAGCATTCAGGCCCGGGATTAATTTTTTTACCTTTCCAAGGTATAAATCTCCTACTGCAAAACTGGCATCAGTTTTTTCATGGTGTAATTCCACCAGCTTTTTATCTTCCAGCAGGGCTATTTCAACTCCCTGAGGGGCTGCATTAATGATCAGTTCCTTATTCAATGTAGAGTAACATTTACTGCCTGGCCGGTACACACAAGAAGGAATCGAAATGCTGAAGGGGATTTAGTTAACCGCTTCACGGATGCAAGCAAGCATTGTAAGCGTTAGCATATAAATGTTTTCAGCAGTACAGGGCCGGAGGGTTATCCGGCCGGAGTGCGTTTATTTATTCTTTTTCTTATGACGATTTTTACGCAATCTTTTCTTTCTTTTATGGGTTGCAATTTTATGTCGCTTCCTTTTTTTACCACAAGGCATCGATAATTCCTTTTTAGTTTACTAATAATTTCTGTCTTTGCTCCTTTGAGCTTTTATTTTAGAGATCCTAACCTCTCATTGATCGCAGCGATCAGTTCATGGTTATTGGTCAGTTTTTTTGCAGCTGTGTACCAGGTTTTTGCCGATGCATTGTCACCAGTTCTTTCATAAGCTTCGGCAAGACTTAATACGGCTTCCAGGTTTCCAGGGTCATAATGAACCACTTTCAGAAGTCTTTGTATCGCCTTATCATATTGTCCCGATTCAATTCCTCCCAATCCCAACATAAGTTGGGCATACATGTTGAGCGAATCTCTTCTGGTCACTTCCAGTATAGCCTGGATTCCCTTCATCACATCTCCCGGCCTTTCCCCCGTACTTCCGAAAATATATGTAGCTCCCAATCCGATTTTTATAGAATCATTGTCAGGGTTCAGCTTTCCGGCCCTTTCAAAAAGGCCCCGGCTTTCATTCGCCATCCAGTTTTTTAATTCCGGATTATCCTGACCTCTTAGGTTGTTCAAAAATAATTGGGCTGCAAAAGTGAGACTTTTTTCAGAATTTTCCAATTCTGCAGCTTCCGCAGTATAATATGCCGAAGGTAGAAAGCCGTTTTCAACGGAATCCTTCCAGAAATTTGCAAGCTGACGGAAGACTGCAATCTGTTGATTTTTAACATCTCCTCTTACCACAGCGCTTTCAAGTCTGTTTACATAAGCCAGAGCTTCAGGACTGAGTTTTGTTTTACTTGTGTTGAGAATCGTCTTGATATCAAGGGATTGCCCCTCATTTTGAGAAGGTACTGCAGTTTTTTTTAGAGGAGGAACTGTATTTCCGAAAAAATAAAAAATGACAAGAATAATAATTCCGGATGCGGCTACAATGGCTTGCTGTTTCTTCACGTAGGGCTTTTATCCGGCAAAATTACATCTCTTCATCAGGGTTTGGTTGATTATCCTGAATAGATTGAAGTTTTTTGACTTCAGCAACAAATTCCTTGGCTGGTTTGAATGAAGGAATAAAATGTTCAGGAATGTGGACAGCAATATTTTTTTTGATATTACGTCCGATTTTAGCCGCTCTTTTTTTTGTGATAAAACTGCCAAACCCCCGTATATAAATATTCTCTCCTTTTGCAAGCGTGTCTTTCACTTCTTTAAACATGGTCTCTAACGTAACCAGTACGTCTACCTTAGGTATACCTGTTTTATCCGAAATTTGATTAACGAGGTCTGCCTTTCTCATGGCGGAATTGTTTTATAAGTTTCTGATTTTAAATATATAACAAAAAAATTAATCCACAACAAATTGTAAAAAATTGAGGGATTCGATTTTTGATGTAATTATATAAATCATTGCATTTCAATAGATTATAAAATATTGATTACCAATGATATAATATATCGTCGAGCATTCTTTATTTTGGGTAATAATGCCAAAGGATTTTACAAATAAATTACTTGAATGGAACAGGAATCAAAATAATCGTTCCATGCCATGGAAGGGAGAATCAGATCCATACAGAATTTGGTTGAGTGAAATTATTCTCCAGCAGACGAGAGTGGAACAGGGGACTGCTTATTATAAAAAATTTATTTCCTTTTTTCCAACTATCGTGGATCTTGCGAATGCCTCTGAAAAAGATATCTTCAAAAACTGGGAAGGTTTGGGTTATTATACCCGATGCAGGAATCTGATTGCAACGGCCAGAATAATTGCATTTGAATATGGAGGCCTTTTCCCATCTGCATATCCGGAAATTCTTGCGCTACCCGGGATCGGTCAGTATACCGCAGCGGCCATATCCTCATTTGCATTTGGTTTGCCTTATGCCGTAATTGATGGAAATGTTGAAAGGATAATCGCCAGATATTTTGGAATCAGCACACCTGTTGGATCTGCGGCAGGTAAGAAAGAATATATCAGGATAGCTGCAGATCTGCTCGATATAAAAAATCCTGCGGTTTATAATCAGGCCATAATGGATTTTGGTGCAACAATTTGTAAACCTCAGAACCCTCTTTGCGTTCATTGCATTCAGGCAAGAGACTGTTATGCATTTCAAAAGGGAATGATCAATAAGTTTCCTTTGAAAAAGCCCTCCCTTAAGCGAAAGAAAAGATGGCTGTACTATTTCATTGTGAATGCAGGAAAAGATAAAATATGGATACGTGAAAGAACTGAAAAAGATATATGGCAAAACCTCTATGAATTTATTTTATGGGAGACTGGGAAAATAATACCTCAGGATAAAGTTCATAAGACTTCTTTTTTTCGGGATAATTTTGGAAAACGGGGATTCTGTATCCGTCATATTTCTGAGGCTTTTAGCCAAACGCTTACTCATCAATCCATTACAGGTCTTTTTGTACATCTGAATAAACCTCTTGATAAAGTACCGGGTTACCAATCGGTTTCAAAAGAAAGTCTCATGGAATACCCCTTTCCAAAAATTATATCAGACTATATTAAAAATTCACCTTTTCTCTGATCTGTGGTAAAGGATTTGATACTATAGCAATGGAAATTCCAGTACCGGAAAAATTCCCTGAAGAAAGAACGTGAACATTTTAATCATTAAATTATGAGGGGTGTTAACAGAGTAATGCTTATTGGCAACCTGGGCAAAGACCCGGATGTTCAATATTTGGAAGGAAATATAGGTGTGGCAAAATTTTCTCTGGCCACTACTGAAACTTTTAAAGACCGGACAGGAAAACTTATTTCTCAAACAGAGTGGCATACAGTGGTTTTATGGCGCGGCCTTGCTGAACTGGCGCAGAAATATCTTCACAAAGGGAGTCTTGTTTATATTGAAGGCAGATTGCGCACCCGAAGCTGGGAGGATAAGGATGGTAACAAAAAATTTGCTACAGAAGTCGTAGGGGATAATCTCATCATGCTGGATAAAAAAATAGAAGGCAGCCATTCCACCATTTCTCCCCAGGAAGGAATGGAGGGTTTAAATGGGTCAGATTCTGCAACTGTTGGAGAACCTTCCCCGGATCTACCTTTTTAAAGCCGAATAGACAAGTTTTATTAAATTTACAATCCCGTATATGGAAGCATAACCGCTTTTCTTGCGTCAATAAAGATTTTTAACGAAACCAAACAATTTTGGATCACCCTTACAACATGTCATCGGTCAGTGGGCATGCAGGTCTTCTTTTATTCATTAATGCACAGGCTACAACCATTCTTGTTATCCTGATCCTTTTTTTTCTCGTTATGTCTTTTATTGTTTCGGGATCAAGAATAGCTTTTTTTTCTTTGAGCGATAAGGAAATCAATATCCTGAAAACAAAACAGGATAGCTCCTGGAGAAGAATTGTTAATCTTCTGGAAGAACCCAAAGCTCTGCTCGCTTCCCTGTTAATCGCTAATATTTTGCTCAATATTGGAATTATTATTCTTTCAAATTTTCTGATTGATCAGGTGATTTCCTTTAAACAGGATTATTGGTTTTTCGAATTCATGATGAAAGTGGTAATGGTGAGTTTTGTATTGATCCTTTTTGGTGAAGTAATGCCAAAAGTCTGGGCCAGTCAGAATACACTCCAGTTTGCGTTTTATACTTCAGGGGTTACGGAAGTCATTCATCTGCTTTTCAGAAGACTTGGAATCCTGCTGGCTTATCAATCGGAAAAACTTGAAAGGCTATTTGGCAGTCAGCGTTCTGCTGCCAACAGTCTTGAAGAGTTGGATCATGCCATTGATAACGATACTACCGAAGAAGAAAAAAATATCTTAAAAGGAATTATAAAGTTTGGAAATATTACCGTTAAACAAATCATGAAAACACGTCTGGATGTAAGTGGAATCGAAGACCAACTGAATTTCGGGCAATTGAAACGGAAAATTGAAGAGCTTCATTATTCACGTCTGCCGGTTTATAAAAAGAGCCTGGATGATATTACTGGCATGATTCATACGAAAGATCTGATACCTTTCCTGAACGAATCTGATGAATTTGAATGGCACAGTCAGCTCCGTTCACCTCATTTTGTTCACGAACATAAAATGATTAAGGATTTGTTACAGGAATTTCAATCGAGCCGCATTCATTTTGCCATCGTAGTAGATGAATTCGGAGGTACCAGCGGTATAGTAACACTGGAAGATATCATGGAAGAAGTAATCGGGGATATCAAGGATGAATTTGATGAGGATGAGGGATCAGCAGCAAAACAGGAAGACGGTTCATATATATTCGAGGGAAGGACAATGATCAACGATGTATGTAAAACCATGAACCTGCCGGTCGACACTTTTGACAATGTAAAGGGAGATTCGGATTCCCTTGCCGGACTCATCCTTGAACTTGCTGGTGAGATACCTAAAATAAATGATATTATTATCTGTGGTGATTTTGAATTTACGATCCTGGAGGCTGACAGCAGCCGGATTAAAAAAGTAAAAGTTCGTATTAAACAATAAAAACGTAGAGCTTGTACCGTATAACACCCAGATTTTTTACTTTTTACCTTTTATTTTTTATTTTATTTTCATGTAACAGTGTCTATTCCCCCAAACCACGGGGATATTTCAGAATCGATTTTCCGGCTCATGCTTATCAGGCATTTGATCGTCCGGAATTTCCCTATTCATTTGAATACCCGGTTTATGGAAACATCATCAGGGATACAGCATTTTTTGGAGACAAACCAGAAAATCCCTACTGGATAAATGTTGATTTCCCCAGGTTTCATGCGAGAATTTATATAAGCTACAAAGAGGTGAATGGTAATTTTGACAAACTTCGCGAAGATGCATATAAAATGACTTACAAGCATACTTATAAAGCGAGTTCTATTGAAGATTCACTTATCAGTACACCCCTTGGTGTTCACGGTATATTTTTTAATGTGGGCGGAAATGCTGCCACTTCCAAACAGTTTTTCGTAAGCGATTCAACAAGACATTTTCTACGGGGAGCTTTATACTTCGATACAACCCCGAATTCTGATTCCTTAGGTATTGTTAATAATTTTCTGGAGGAAGATATGTTTCATCTTATCAATACTTTGAAGTGGAAAAACTGATACAGAATACTTTCTGATATGCTATCTTAGCCTGATTTTCAAACAAAACACTTGATTGCAATAAATAATATATTGGTTAGTGACGAAGTGATTTCGGAACAGTTCGTTTGTGATCTGAACAAATGTAAAGGCGGATGTTGCGAAGATGGAGACTCCGGAGCGCCTCTGGCGACGGAAGAACTTGAATTACTGAGAGATTTAATTGATGAAATTAAACCTTATGTGACTCCGGAAGGATTGAAATTGCTAGAATCAGCAGGACTCTACAAATATGATCAGGAATTTGGATGGGTAACTCCAACTATTGACGGACGCATGTGTGCTTATGGATTCAGAGACGGGCAGGGGATCATAAAATGCGGTATAGAGCAGGCTTATCTTGATAAGAAAATCTCCTGGAGAAAACCTGTCAGCTGTCATTTGTTTCCTGTTAAAATTACGAGAAGTAGGAGACAGGATCAGGAATATATTAATTACGAACCCAGGACAGACCTTTGTAGAGCCGCCTGTAAACTTGGCCGGCAATTGAAAGTTCCTGTTTACATATTTTTGAAGGAGGCGCTGATCAGGAAATACGGAAATGATTTTTATTCTGCTCTGGAGGCGGCAGCTGAACATATAAAAAAAGATAAAGCCTGACCTTGTCTATGAAAATTTTTCCACTGATTTTCTTTTTCCTGTTTATATTATTTTCTGTTCAATTCTCCGCTGCACAGGATTCATCGAACTATATTCCACCTGTTCCAAAAAGAACTGCAAAGCATAGACACCTCGTAAAAGATTCCACTGCCAGCACTATTGGTGATTCGGGTCTGAATAAAGAATTAAATTCTCAGGATACATCAACAAACACAACAACCGTTGCCAAAAAAACATCGGTTTTGAAAGATACTCTGACAATTAAGAGCCCACGTTTGAAAAAATCGAATAAGCAGCAGGTAATTTTAAATGATTCTACAGATTATGAAGCCAAATATTTTTATAACAATGTGGTGCGAATTATACGAATACCAAGAAAGAAAGTAAAACTTAGTTTTTTGCCGGTGGATTCGGTCATCAATAATGATTTAATAGTGGATTCAGCTGCGGCAGCTATATCTGATTCAATAAAAATTGCAGTCCGGGATTCTCTTTTTATTGTGGACTCATTAAAATCCATTGCAACAGCTTTTACTGATTCAGTAAATAAAGACTCTATTAGACGTCATTGGATCGGGTGGAAAAAGTACCAGATTAACCCGGATCAATCTTTTGCCATGTATTCTAAACGGGTGTTGAAAGGTAAAAGCAAGTCACAGCTTCAGTACAATATCGCAGACTTTTATTTGTATCTGAATGGGCAACTTGTGATGCCACCAATCAAGGGATTTAGTTTTTTTGCCGCAGGCTGCCTTTGTTTTAAATATGATGATACTCTATTGCTCAATAGTGGTCTCGGTTTTAAGGTAGGTGTGGGTGTGGGGATAAAAATAATTCAGGGAAGATTTACAAGTTCTCTGCATGCCAATAAGCATAACCTGGAATTATATAAACTGTCTGAAGAAGATTCTGTTTATCTGAGAAGCATTATGGCAGTGCCTATCACACAAACTTTGAAATTGCAAAGTGAGCCGGCATATACTGACAACGAAATTATTATCGGTGAATATCGTGCTACCTATAAAAAATTCTACCAAAAAAATAAAGATGATGAAGATGAAGGACGTCAATATATGGTCAGAATTATTTTCAGATGCCGTGTAAGCGGCGGTATTGATAGTATGAAATCTCTCAATAGTCCGGGTAGTAAATAGGTCAGCACCCCATATAATTGATTAACTTCATCATATGACCAACAGAGAAAATGCACTTACTTTTTTGGATAAGAGTGAGACCAAGTCTGTTGATTTGGATCACCGTAAAAAAATCAATTATAATATTGGGAAATACAATGCTGTTGTTCCTCAGGGCAAACAGCAATATGATAATATTAACCTGGCCCGGGAAAGAGCTAAAAACATTAAGTGGCGGTCACTTGAATCGCTGGACCAGCAACTGGAAAGGTTTGAACAGGCTTTTACCAAACGGGGAGGGAAAGTAATCTGGGCTGAAGACAGCTCAGAAGCCCTAAGGGAAATTCTTGCTATCTGCAAGGCTAAACAATGTAAGGCCATTGTAAAAAGCAAGAGCATGGTAACCGAAGAAATTCATCTGAATGCATTTCTGAAGGAAAACGGAATTGAAAGCCTTGAAACAGATCTTGGAGAATATATCCAGCAGTTGGACGAGGAACCACCCTACCATATTGTTACGCCGGCCATGCACAAAAGCAAAGAAGACATCGCCCGGTTATTTCATGAAAAATTAAATACAGCACCAGGCCTTTCGCCTTCCGAGCTTACCCTTATTGCAAGGGAGATTATGCGGAAAAAATATCTGGAGGCCCAGATTGGTATTACAGGTGCCAATTTTATTATCGCAGATACAGGCAGTATTGCAATATCGGAAAATGAAGGCAATGCGAGATTATGCTCGTCCTTTCCCAAAACACATATTGTAATTACAGGGATTGAAAAGATAATCCCTTCTCTGAATGATCTTGCATTGTTCTGGCCACTACTGGCTACTTTCGGAACCGGGCAACGGATTACAAGTTATAATTCGATCATCTCTGGTCCCCGGCAACCGGCAGAGTACGACGGACCTGAAGAAATGTATGTTATTCTGCTTGATAATAGCCGCTCCACAATGCTTGCAAATACAAAACTCAGAGAGAGCCTCTATTGTATCCGCTGCGGAGCTTGTTTAAATGCATGCCCTGTTTATAAAAATATCGGTGGCCATACTTACGGAACTACTTATAGTGGTCCTATCGGTGCTGTTATTACCCCACATCTTAAAAATCTTGGCGAATGGAAACACCTGAGCTATGCGTCTTCTTTATGTGGTAATTGCACGGAGGTATGTGCTGTAAAAATAAATTTGCATGAATTATTATTGGAAAACAGGCACGAAGCTGTTCAGGAGGGATCTGCAGGATGGATGGAGAAATTAGCCTGGAAAGGATGGAAACAGGCAAGCTTGCATAGAAAATGGATGAATATGGGCAACTCAAAAATCAAAAACTGGTTTATCAATCGCGTCTTCCGCGGATGGAACAGGCAAAGAGCCGACCTCCATTTTCCAGAGAAAAGTTTTAATCAACGATGGATCGAAAAGCATAAACCCTGAATATGCTTTTTTATAGTGATCAAAATAGCCCCCGACTGACTTACATATTAGATCTGATTAGCAATGAAATCTTCAATGAAGCTTTCATACTGATTTCGGATAAGGATGCATTCATTTCTTGTACCGGGGCAAAGTTGAATTACTCTGATGAAAGATTATCGGGAAATGAATTTTTTATTAAGCGCCATGGACTTCTCTTTGAAACTGATATTCACTACCAACAAATTAAACGGTTTGATTTTTTAGGTAAACCTGCTTTTTTTGAAACAACCGGAGATTATCCTTTTGATGTTTTTGCAGCTTCTTTTTTTCTCGTAAGCCGTTATGAAGAATATCTTTCTTTTCAGGCGGATAAATACGGCCGCTACCCACATCAGGATTCTCTCGCTTTTAAGGAAAATTTCCTTGATTTTCCTTTGATAAATTACTGGCTGGAAGATTTCAAAACAACCCTTCGTCAGAAATTTCCGGACATTATTTTCCGCATGAAAGATTTCAAATTTATTCCAACTTATGATATTGATATAGCATATTCCTATAAATACAAGGGATTGAAGCGCAACCTGGGTGGCTTTTTCATGTCGATTATCAAAGGTCAATGGTTAAATCTACTGGATCGTTGGGATGTGTTATTCAATAAAAAAAGGGATCCCTTTGATTCCTATGAATGGCTGGATTCACTGCACCTTTATTGCAGAACACGGGCGTATTATTTTTTTCTTCTTGCGAAAAAGCAAGTTGGAGTTGATAAAAATATTTCTCCGGGAAAGCCCGAATTAAAGTCGCTGATTGCATATCATGCAGGCGGTTATACTGTAGGAATTCATCCTTCATGGCAAAGTGGGGATGAAGAAGCAGTTTTAATGGAAGAAGTGGATGAGCTCGAGAAAATAATAATGACTTCTGTAAAATACAGCCGGCAGCATTATATCCGTATGATATTGCCGCAGACTTACCGCAGACTTATTGATGTGGGAATTGAAAAAGAATTTTCAATGGGATATGGTACTACCAATGGGTTTCGTGCATCTATTGCTTCCTCTTTCTACTGGTATGATCTGAAGGCAGAAAAGAAAACCGGACTGATGTTATTTCCATTTTGTTTTATGGATTCGAATTCCTTTTATCAAAGTAAATCAAAACCCAAAGAAGCTTTTTCAGAACTGATGGATTACTATCGAAAAATTAAACAAATCAACGGACTGATGGTAACCACCTGGCATAATAACTTCTTAGGTACTGATCCAATGTTTGCAGGCTGGAAAGAAGTTTATGAAGTGTTTCTGAAGGATCAGATCTACTGGGATATGTGAAAAAACCCAAAGCTTAAAGCTTACTCTGTAAACGCGGAAATTTAGCGGACTGAAAATGACAACTAAATAAATTTATCATTCATTTTATACATTATCAGTTCTATACAATTCCACTTTGCTACATAGAAAGACGCATCATGTTTCTAATGTTTGAAATGGCGCATCCCGGTAATCACCATTACAAGCCCTTCTTTCTTACAAAAATCGATAGAATCTTTGTCCCTGATGGAGCCTCCGGGTTGTATAAAACTGGTAACTCCTTCCGCGGCAGCAATATGTACACAGTCATCAAATGGAAAGAATGCATCAGATGCTAACGCTGCTCCGTGCAGACTGAATTTGAACTGATGTGCTTTTTCAATAGCCTGTCTTAAGGAGTCTATCCGGCTTGTTTGTCCACAACCTTTTCCAATGAGCTGTTTATTTTTTATCAGGGCAATTGCGTTTGACTTCAGGTGTTTGCAGACAAGGTTGCCAAATACCAGATCTTCTTTCTCAGCATTTGTGCTGTTTCTTCCACCTGCTTCCTCCCATTTCAAAAAATTTCCTTTATCCGTATCCTGGACCAGTACGCCATTAAGGAGAGTTTTTTTTACAAGACTTTCCGCAGGTTGCTTAAGCAACTGAAGCAGGATTCGGTTCTTTTTTGACTTTAGTATTTCTATAGCTTCTACGCTAAATGATGGCGCAATTAGCACCTCAAAAAATAATTCGCGCATGGCTTCCGCAGTACTTGCATCAATTTCATTATTGCAAACAAGGACACCCCCAAATGCACTTTCAGGATCTCCTGCCAATGCGTGATCCCATGCACTTCTTGTGGAACTACGGGCAGCAATGCCACACACATTCGTATGTTTAATAATGGCAAATACGGTTTTCTCTTCAAATTCATATATGAGCTGAATAGCAGCGTCGATATCCACCAGGTTATTATATGAAATTTCTTTTCCACTCAGTTGTTTGAAAATACTTTCCCAGTCACCCTCGAAATAAGCCTGTTGATGCGGATTTTCTCCATAGCGTAAATGCTTAATTGATTTTAAATCGCCAATGGGTTTGCCCGGATTAAAATATTCATTGATGGCAAGATCATATCCTGCAACGACTTCAAAAGCTTTTGCTGCGAGTTCTTTTCTTTGGACCTGTGTAAGTTCTCCCTGTTGGGTTACTAA
>Ga0207113_1053_pt1 | contig 37148 bp, 29 predicted proteins | sample Alteio_BWMinHeat_69_FD_153559 | JGI IMG/M metagenome (GOLD analysis project Ga0207113, IMG submission 153559) | Enriched cells from forest soil in Barre Woods Harvard Forest LTER site, Petersham, Massachusetts, United States -... | ecosystem: Environmental > Terrestrial > Soil > Temperate forest >... | reverse complement strand
GTGTATAGAATTCATTCAATACCGGACCAATCGGGTTATCCGGATTGAACTGGCTTACCCTTGTGCCTCCACTGAATGTCCAGGCAGACCGGCTTAAAGCTTCTCCGTCTAAATCTGTAGCGAATTTTCTCCTGGACAGTCGCAGGGTTCCCCATGCATTCAGTCGGCCATTACTGAATCCATATCTTATATGTGGTATGAACTCAATGCTGTTACCAGTCTTTTTGTATTCTTTTAAAAAACTCGCTTCACCGTTTAAAACGAATCCTTCCACTGTATTATATTCAATAAGAGGTAAAATGCCCTGCACATTAATGCTAAAAGGATGATTGGGATCATAATCTGACCTTTTTATCCCGTTAAAGAATATATTCAATACTGTTATGCGGCCTTGTTTTTTTCGAAGGGAATCAGCTGTTCTCTGCAGACTGGCTGAGTCATTGTGGCTTTTAAAAATGCTGTCCTTAACCCGGAAATCCTCCAGTTCTTCCGGAGCCAATGGAACGGGCCTTAGTGAATCCCAGTAAGTAAAGCTCTTTTTATTTACTCCGGTATCATATTTTACAACCACATTGTTGAAGTATTTTATTCTGAACCGTGGTGTCAGTTCATAATTGCTGTAAACATTCAGGAAATTTCCGGAAACATCAATACCAAATTTCTTGAATGAAAAATTCACTACCTGGTTTTGTGTACGCCACACCTGAGGGGTGATCGGTACGTGTATTTGTTTGATCGAAAGGGTATCTACGATCTCAAGCTGATAATCTTTTGTCAGCACTAAATCCAGGCTGTGAATTCTCCAGTCTCCGTCTGTGATATTGATAGTGCCCGAGAACAGGGGCTCGAATCTTCTTTTTGGAATCACGCGGATCTGATTGATTTCTTTTCCATCTTCAATAAACGAACCAAGAAATTTATACTTGTAATAATTAAGAGCTCCGTCAGCAATCGGGGATACATATCCCCTGGGACTGAGCTGAGTAATAAATATGTTCACATTATTGCTATAGAAGTTGATAAAAGTGGGGAAGTTGAATCCGTATCCGTTCGAACCGCTTTCCCTTCCGGAAATAACTTCCAGTTTGATTTTGTCCGGCTTTTTGAATGCAATTTTTGTGAGTGATTCAGACAGATAAATAATTCCACGGCCTTCAGAATCTACTCCCAAATCCTTTCTGTCTTCGTCAGAAAAGGTTTTACCAAGAATTTTTGAAGGAAGGCTATGGCTCCTTATGAGAGTTTTAATATATGCTTCACATGTAAAGGAATCCAGAGGATTTTCATAGGATTTCCTTTTCTTTATAGCATGCCGGATAATTTCATACGCCGGATCTTCTGCACCTGATTTTACCACTACTTCTTTCAGATTTGTTTGCTGGACTGACATATGAAAATCGAGCGTAATGGATTCAGCAGATAGTATTACAATTTTTTCCTGACGCCCATAACCTACATACTGGCAAACGATGGTATAAGTTCCTGCAGGAAGATCCAGAAAATATTTACCGCGGTTATTACTCGTGGTTCCCTGGGAGCTTCCCTTGATAAAAACGGATGCAAATGGAAGAATATTTCCCTTGTCATCTGTAACCGTACCACTGATTTTTATAGCATAGGCACCGGAACAGAGAAGGAAACAGGATAAGAAAAAAATAATTGTCCTCATGGAGAGAAAATAAAGGATTTGATTTTCTGCTTCAGGGGTTAAACAGTTTCCGCAGGTGGAACGGGATAAATCAGTCTTCTGAGATAAGATCCTGCCAGGGCAGCAAATCCGGCCACCAGGGCGCCTATGATGGAAGTTATAACGATCAGCAATACTGAAGAATTTCCAAGTTTAAATAAACTCGCGACTTTCTGTGAAAGAATGCCATTGTTTTTATTGTCTATCCACCAGGCCAGCACTTCCCACAAAAGAAATACACCCAGGAAACCCGAAAGAAATGAGAAGGAAGGCTTTTGAGGTATTGCTGCGCTTACCAGAAATGCGGCTATAGCAATTCCCCACCAGGGCATATAAATTCCAGAAAGGAAAGCCAGCAGTGCTGTTACAATTATTGATAAAATATATTTCAACATATGCCGGTTTTATTGTTTCGTTACCCTGATAATGGCTTTCACCCTTTTATCAGTTTCTTCGTCTTTCGCCATCATCCATAATGGATAATATTTTCCAGCAGCCCAATTGTCGACGAAATTATCATAGTACTGACTTCCCGGATTGCCGCTTTGTCCACCGGGATAAATGCCATATGCTTCTGTATTCTTTGTAAGTTGTACGATCATACGCCAGCTCGGACCATGATCTTTTTTCACCGCGTTGATAGCGTACTCCCCACCACCATTTTCAATATCGTGCCTGCTGAATGCATCTATTTTTGCGAGATGTTCAACACGCGTATCTCTTAATTTACTCCATGTAAGCCTTCCTTCCCGTTCAAGGTTTTTACAGGTCAGAACAGCTTTTTTGAAAGCGAGATTCACATCATGCCTGAGGGTTTCTTTCTCCGGGGTATTGATATCGTCCAGGAACTCATAAGCGCTATCTCTTAAGATGCCCTCCAGCAAAGTACTGTTTGCCGGATAAAAACCGGGCATTCCCACGCTTTCCAGTTCATCATGCCATACAACGGATTTAAGGCTGTCCCAAATGATATTAAATATTGAACTGCCTTTTCCATCCGCATCATAGTGTAGGTCCCAGTCCTTCAGTAAATCGTAATATTTCGATTCATCGGGACTCATATCAGCTGTATCTATATTTTTCATTAAAACAGGCTTTGCCATACCTGCAAAAGGATTATAAGTATCCAATTGTAATTTCATCATGTCTTCAATGCCGATTTCATTTGTCTGATTCAGAAAATGATTGATGGTCAGTGCGCGATAATTATGATAATCACCTCCCAGGTAATAAGGATAAGTGAGCGGGTTCACCGGGTATTGGTTCGCACTGCTTACGAAGCCTCTTTCAGGGTTGTACATAAAAGGATTTTCTGATTGCGGTATCATACCCTGCCATTGATAGGTGCTGTCTGTACCGGGCATTACGAAGTCGCCCTGCCTTTTCCATTTGGCAGGAAATTCGCCCTGAGCAGTAATCGCAATGTCGCCATTCTTACTGGCAAAAACTACGTTTTGTCCCGGTGTGTGAAGCCATTTAATGGACTGCTGATAATCTGAATAGTTTTTCGCATGGTCGAGACCGTTAAAAATCATGAGTTCGTTACTTGGATCATGGGCTTTCCATCTGACGGCGTAATATTTATTATTTGTTTTTTTATTACCAGAGAAACTTTTATCATACATCACAGGGCCGAACACCGTATAGGCAACTGTATCGATATATTCAGCTGTGTCTTTAAGAAGGATATGCTCAAAACGGAAATCGGTAGGAACCCATTGACCGTTATACCAGTACTCTTTTCTGCTATCGTCTTTATAACTGATTTCATAATAGTCCCTTACATCACGCATTGCATTCGTAAATCCAAATGCACAGCTGTCATTAAATCCTATTATTACCCCAGGTGCACCGGGAAATGTAGCTCCATAAGCGTTGAAAGACGGGCAGGAGATCTGCATTTCATACCAGAGAGATGGAAGATTTAGTCCGAGATGCGGGTCATTGCAAAGTATAGGAGAACCACTTTTTGTTTTAATTCCACTGATAGCCCAGTTATTACTGCCGTTATCCTTATCCGGTTTGCTTGAATGAACGCTCGTTGTATCCATGTTTTGCAGATAGGAAGAATCATAACCCCGTGGTGTTTTTAATGTAATACCCGGAAAGCGGCTGAACGTATCTACCGGAATGACCGGATCCATTGAGTCCTGGGTTATAGGAAACATTTTATTAAAGGTCAGGTAACCGAGTCTGGATCGAAGATTGGTATATTCAAAATCGGTTTCATAACCGGCAAGATCAAGCGACATAAATTTCAGGAATAGCGCCGTTTTCAGATTTGTCCACAGTTCTGGTTTATATCCCAATAATTTATATTCAATCGGAAGTTCACTTTCTTTGATATTCGATATATATGCATTTACACCTGCGGTATAGGCGTCTGCTTCAGCTTTTGAAACCGGGTCTTTCTCAATTTCAGCAACCGCTTTTTCAGCAGCATAGCCCATTCCAAGCCTTCTTTTTTCGCGGTCGTAATTTAGTCCGGCTGGTCCGATCAGTTCACTTACACGGCCGGCAGCGGCATAGGTCTGAAATTCCATCTGCCAAAGCCGGAACTTAGCGTGCAAATAGCCCTGCAGGTAAAAAGCATCATCTTCATTAGAAGCGAAAATATGTGGTACCAGACGATCGTCCAGATAGATTTCCGCAGGTTCCTTCAGTCCGGTCAATTGCAAATCCTGACCAAAATCCTTGTCAATCGGTTCAGCATTCTGCCAGAAGCCATGTTGGGGACTCAGGAATTCGCCTAAAGGGGGAACCGGACCCCACCTGGTATTGAATGCAATAATTAAAAGAATAGTGATAGCCGAAGAAATGAGAAAGGGAACAAATTTCATGGATCGGGTTTCTGCTTTGAAAATCATTTAAAAGTAAAAAATTTTTAGCCAATAACAGAGGGTTTAATAAAATAGCTGAAGGTTTCATAAAACGTTGATCCTTTTGTAATTTTGCGCAGTGGCGACATTGCACAACAGGATATCGCAGAAAGAGCTAAAACAAAGACTCCGGGAAGAAAACTTTCCACGCAGGACTCTTTCTTTTTATAGATATTTCCCAATTCCGGATCCCCATGTTTTTCGTGATGAACTCTACCTTAAGCTGGCTGAATTGCAGGTTTTCGGGAGAATTTATCTTGCCAGTGAAGGTATAAATGCACAGGTGAGCGTTCCTGTTCCGAGGATTGAGCAATTTAAAGATTATCTGGATAGCATTGGGCCGCTAAAAGGACTCCGTTTAAATACGGCTTTTGCAGATGATGGAAAATCATTCTGGGTTTTAAAAATAAAAGTTCGGGAGAAAATTGTGGCGGACGGGATCCTGGATCCGGAATTCACCATGGAAAAGAAGGGGCAATACCTGAATGCTGAAGCTTTTAATGAGCTTGCTGATGATCCGGATACCCTGTTGGTGGATATGCGGAATCACTATGAATTCGAAGTGGGTCATTTTGACGGGGCAATAGAAATTCCCAGTGATACTTTCCGCGAGCAGCTTCCGCTGGCGGTAAAATTACTGGAGGAAAAAAAGGAAAAACCGGTGATCATGTATTGCACCGGAGGTATACGTTGCGAAAAAGCAAGTGCCTACCTGTTGCATCGAGGATTTAAAAAAGTCTTCCACCTTGAAGGCGGTATAATACATTATGCAAACATCGTGAAAGAGAAAGGGCTGGAAAATAAATTCAGGGGGAAAAATTTTGTATTCGACGAAAGGCTGGGCGAATCTATCACGGGAGAAATAATAGCTCATTGTCATCAGTGTGGTAAACCCGCAGATACCCATACGAATTGTAAAAACAGTGGCTGCCATCTGCTCTTTATTCAATGTGCAGCCTGTGCCGAAACATTTGATGGTTGTTGCAGCCAGACCTGCAAAGAAATATATCATTTACCTGAAGATCAACAGAAGGAATTGCGAAAAGGGAAATTAAATGATCAGAAGATTTTTAATAAATCACGGAGAAAGCTGAAGCCTTCGGCTTAATGTTATGAATACAGAAATGTAGCAATGAGTGGATGGGGAAATTTCCGCATTCGCCACATTAATATTGTAACATTTTAAGTTTTGTCAGACTCTCGTTAATAAGAAAGAATGTTTCATCATCCGATAATTGCAAGGGTATAAATTCTTCGCCGATTACTTTTTCATATAATTCAATATAACGGTTAGAAATGGTTTGAATCCATTCATCAGTCATTACCGGAACCTGTTGTCCGTATTTTCCCATAAAACCATTTGCAATCAGCCATTCGCGTACAAATTCCTTACTCAGTTGCTTTTGTTTTTCTCCCTTCCTTTGTCTTTCTTCAAATCCTTCCGCATAAAAATACCGGGAAGAATCAGGTGTATGGATTTCATCCATCAGACAGATCGTATCTCCGATTTTACCAAACTCATATTTGGTATCCACCAGGATAAGTCCTCTTTCTGCAGCCAGTTGCTTTCCGTATTCAAAAAGCATCAATGTATATTTTTCCATCCGGATATAATCTTTTTCTTTTACCAATCCTCTGCCAATAATTTCTTCTTTCGAAATATCTTCATCATGACCCGCTTCTGCTTTTGTGGATGGCGTAATAATCGGATGAGGGAAATAATCATTTTCTTTCAGACCTTCCGGCATAGTAACACCACATAATTTTCTCTGGCCGGATTGATAGGTTCTCCAGGCATGCCCCGTTAGATTTCCCCGGATCACCATTTCGACGCGATAGGGATCGCAACGTTTACCAATACTTACATTGGGAGCGGGAGAGGTGAGTAGCCAGTTCGGACAAATATCTCTGGTTGCATTCAGCATGTAAGCAGCAATCTGATTCAAAACCTGTCCTTTATAAGGGATCAGTCGGGGAAGAATGACGTCAAATGCAGAAATACGATCGGATGCAATCATCACAAGTAACCTGTCTTCTATTGTATACACATCGCGGACCTTCCCCTTGTAAAAGCCTGTCTGATCCATGAAATGATAAATGGACATATTTTTTCGATATAAGATTCAAAAGTAAAACGTAAAAATTCAAAAGTGAAAATTAAAAAAAAATAGAGTAAACCCTAATTCGTTATATTTATATAGTTTTTCTTTTTTACTTTTTAAGTTTTGAATTTTTATTTTTTGTTTTAAATATTCTGTGACCTAAACAGCTTGTCATGAAAACCTCTACACGTGCATTATTTGCATTCCTGCTTATTTTTTTAATCTCGAACAGATCCTTAGCCCAGGCCGTAATCGTTTCCGGTAAAATAACTAACGGAGACAGTAAGGAAGCCGTTCCGGCCGCTTCGGTATTAATCAAAGGGGGGACAACCGGTACTTTTACGGATAACCATGGAAATTTCAAATTATCTGTAAACCATGCCTTCCCATTTACATTGGTCATTTCTTCCATTGGATATGAAACAAAAGAATTCGAAGTTGGATCTGCTTCATCCACGATTGATATCGAACTGAAACCAGCCTCCGTAATAGGTACGGAAGTGGTAGTTTCTGCTACCCGTTCACAAATAAGGAGTCTGGAATCGCCGGTTTCAATAGAACGTATGGGAAGTGCGGCCATTCGTGAGGTTCCCGGACCTTCTTTCTATGATGCTATAGGCAATTTAAAAGGTGTGGATGTGGTTACTTCGTCCATGCTCTTTAAAACGATGGGTACCCGCGGATTCAATGGCAGCGGTAATCTGCGCATGAATCAACTGGTGGATGGAATGGATAACCAGGCGCCCGGCCTTAATTTTTCTGTGGGAAATATTGCAGGTCTCAATGAACTCGATGTTGATAATGTTGAATTGTTACCAGGAGCTTCCTCAGCGCTATATGGATCTGGTGGAATGACAGGCACAATTCTGATGACCAGTAAAGATCCATATAAATACCAGGGACTGAGTGCAGAATTCAAACAGGGAGTGAACCATATCAGCGATCCCAGCATGGGTGCTGCACCTTATTATGATATCATGGCCCGCTATGCGCAATCATTCAACAAATTTGCATTTCATATTTCGGCAGATTATATACAGGGAAAAGACTGGACCGCGTCCAATTATAGTAATTATTCTCCGATTCAGGGATCACCTATCGCCGGTGACAGAAGTCTTCCTAACTATAACGGAGTAAATACATATGGTGATGAAAATGAATTTTTTACTATAACCGGTGGTTTGAATTCAGCCGCTCAACAATATTTGGACATGCAAACTGCCCAGGATACTGCAATTGCCAATCAATTGAAGCAAATTGCAAGCATTTCTCCGCAAAATGCAGGTGTAACCCGGACCGGGTATGCTGAAAATACACTAACCAATTATAAAGCCTATAACTTTAAAGCTTCCGGCGGATTGTATTATAAAATCTCTGATAACACAACAGCAAGCCTCACTGGAAACTACGGCACCACGAATACTGTTTATACAGGAACCGACCGATATAATCTCCAGAATGTAACTATCGGTCAATACAAGGCTGAAGTAGCAGGAAAGAATTTTTATGTAAGAGCTTATACGACCCAGGAAAATGCGGGCAACTCTTATGATATGGTTGTGACCGGCACTTATATGAATGAAGCCTATGCACCGACAGCAACTGTTTGGGCGCCTACATATATTGGTGCATATGCTCAATCATTTGGTGCAGCTCTTATGGCCGGCCAAACTCCTTCACAGGCTTATGTAACCGCGAGTGCATTTGCAAGAACCACGGCGGATCAAAACAGGTATCAGCCCGGAACGACTGCTTTCAATACAGCGCTGAATACAATAAAAAATACTTCCATTCCTTATGGAGGGAAGTTTAATGACCAGACTGATCTTTACGTAGGAGAAGCCATGTATAATTTCGCTGATATGGTTAAGTGGGTCGATATTACAGTAGGAGCTTCAACCAAAGAATATGTTTTAAATTCCCATGGTACCATATTCGCTGATACGGCAGGTACTATTAGTATCAATGAAAGCGGTGCATTTGCGCAGTTGCAAAAGGGATTTTTTAATGATCTTTTAAAAATGACAGTAGCAGGCCGCTATGATAAGAGTACCAACTTTACCGGTAAGTTCACACCAAGGATAACAGCAGTTTACCAGGTTGCCAAGGATAATTACATCCGTGCCTCATTTCAGACTGCTTACCGGTTTCCATCAAATCAAAACCAATACATTGACTTGCAAACAGGTTCTGCACGTTTAATTGGTGGCCTCCCGCAGTTTATAACATATTATGGTTTGAATGACGGTAATACGTATGATACCGCTTCACTTTTTGAATATCAGGCAGGCGGACCGGCTCCTACCCAGTATCAGTTTAAAGAATTCAAACCCGAAACAGTATCCTCCTGGGAAATTGGATATAAGGGAATCATAGATGAGAAACTGTTTATTGATATTTATGGATTTTATGCCCAGTATAATAATTTTATCGGGCTGACTGTTCTGGTAAAGGATCCTCTAACACTCGGCGTACATCCCACAAATACTTTTGCCATTTATACGAACAGCACCAATAAAGTGAATACTGTCGGCGCGGGTCTTGGACTTCAGTATACCCTGCCAAAAGGATTTTTCGTCGGAGGCAATATTGCATACAATGATTTATCCAATGCAGATGTCAATGTGCTGACACAGTTCAATACGCCGAAAATCAAATACAATATTTCGATAGGCAATTATACCATAAGGAAAGTATTTGGTTTTAATCTTACTTATCGCTGGCAGGAAAGCTATTATTACCAATCCTCTTTTGTATCAGGAAATACGCCGGCTTTCGGAGTGCTCGATGCGCAGATCAGCATGAAGCTTCCAAAAATGAATAACAGCATGATAAAGATTGGGGCAAGCAATATTTTAAATCATTATTATACAGACGCAATCGGAAATCCCCAGGTAGGAGGGTTGTATTATATTAGTTTGGGGTATAATGTTTTCTAGTATAAGAGTATAGGAGTATAGGAGTGAAATTAGTAAAATCTTATACTCCTATACTCCTATACTTTTCTTCAGACATTAAATCGAAAATGCATGACATCTCCGTCTTTTACCACATAATCCTTTCCTTCGATACGGAGCTTTCCTGCCTCACGACAGGCAGCTTCTGATTTATATTTTATAAAATCATCATAAGCGATTACTTCCGCTTTGATAAATCCTTTTTCAAAATCTGTATGAATTACGGAGGCTGCCTGTGGCGCTTTCCAACCAGTGTGGATAGTCCATGCCCTTACTTCCTGAACACCTGCTGTGAAATAAGTCAGCAATTCGAGCAGGACATAAGTAGAACGGATGAGTTTATTCAATGCGGGCTCTTTCATGTGATATTCTTCCATAAACATCTCTTTATCTTCAGCATTTTCAAGTTCTGCAATCTGTTGTTCAATGGAATTATTCATAATAATGATCTGCGCATGTTCCGCTTCGGCTGCTTTTCTCAGCGCTGCAGAATAACGATTTCCTCCATGCATGGATGCTTCATCCACATTGGCCACATATAAAACCGGTTTATCAGTAAGTAAGAAAAGATCTGCAATTGCCATCCTCTCATTTTTATCAAGATTCAGCTCCCGAATGTTTTTCCCTTTTTCAAGTTGTGTTTTGCATTTCTTAAGAATTTCGAATTCAGCTTTTTGTTTTGGATCGGCAGTTCTTAATAATTTTTCAGCTTTCTGGAATTTTCTTTCAATGGCATCCAGGTCCTTTAGTTGCAGTTCCGTATCAATGATTTCCTTGTCACTGACCGGATTGATCTCGCCTTCTTCCCGAAGGATATTATCATCTTCAAAGCACCTGATTACATGTACAATGGCGTCCACTTCACGTATATTGGCAAGAAATTTATTGCCCAGTCCTTCTCCTTTACTTGCCCCTTTTACAAGGCCTGCTATATCTACAATTTCAATCTGGGTGGGTACGATCCGGTTCGGGTTAACGAGTTCTGCCAGCTTGTTCAGGCGTAGATCCGGAACATCCACAAGACCGATATTAGGTTCAATAGTGCAGAATCTGTAATTGCTGGCCTGGGCCTTTGCACTGGTACTAACCGCATTAAACAGCGTGGATTTTCCTACATTCGGTAATCCGACGATGCCTGCCTTTAAAGCCATGAAAGTTTATTTTAATAATTCTAAAATCTCTTTGTTTTTGCGCCCGCAAAGATAGAAGTATTTGAGAGATCGTTATTTATTTACTTATATTCAACCCAGAATACCGTATATGGCCCTCAACCTGCTCTGGATCATTTTTTTTCTCCTGGCTTTCATTACGGCCCTCGTCAGATTGATTTTTTTTGGGGATACTGAAATATTTAAAACAATTATCGACGGAGTTTTTGATTCCGCAGGAACGAGTGTACAAATAGCGATAGGATTGATCGGCATCATATCCCTGTTCCTTGGTTTTATGAATGTCGGGGAAAAAGCAGGCGCCATAAATTTTCTCTCACGGATCGTAGGGCCCTTTTTTAGTAAACTTTTCCCGGAAGTCCCCAAGAATCATCCCTCCATGGGACATATGGTCATGAATTTTTCTGCAAACCTTCTGGGACTGGACAATGCAGCCACGCCCTTTGGATTAAAAGCCATGCAAAGTCTTCAGGAACTTAATCCTCAAAAAGATACCGCATCCAATGCGCAGATTATGTTCATGGTATTACATGCGTCCGGACTTACAATTATTCCGGTTAGTATTATTGCGCAGCGGGCTATTCTAAAATCGAATGATCCCACCAGTATATTCATTCCGTGTATGATTGTGACTTTTGTTGCGACCGTAGTAGCGCTCACTGTTGTTGCCATAAAACAAAAAATTAATTTATTTCAACCGGTTATCCTTTTATGGGTTGGTGGCATTTCGGTCCTGATAGGAGGCCTGGTTTATTTTCTTCGAGTACACAATAATTTAATCGATCCTTTTTCTAAAATATTCAGTAATGGCCTGATCCTTCTCCTGTTTATAGTTTTTATTGTTGGGGGACTTATACGTAAAGTAAATGTATATGAATCATTTATAGCGGGCGCTAAACAGGGGTTTCAGGTAGCCGTTACCGTTATTCCCTATCTGGTGGCAATGCTGGTGGCCATCAGTGTTCTTCGGAGTTGTGGTATCCTGGATTTTATAGTGGGGGGAATCGGATCATTTTTTCATCTTCTTGGAATTAAAACAGATTTTGTTCCTGCACTGCCCACCGCTTTGATGCGCCCACTCAGCGGAGCAGCAGGAAGGGGCATGATGATTACGACAATGACTCAGTATGGACCAGATTCCTTCGTAGGTAAACTTGCATGTATTTTCCAGGGAACAACGGATTCAACCTTTTATATCGTAGCATTATATTTCGGATCAGTCGGAATCAGTAAAGTTCGTTATACCATTCCCGTTTCTTTACTCGCGGATCTTTCAGCAATTGTTACCGCGATTCTCATTTCATATATTTTCTTTATGCACTGATTAATTTTCAAAAAGCTCATACTTCGTTTTCGGTCTCCTGTCTTCCAGCCATTTAAAGTTTCTGAGTTTCATCTCATCCAGGTTCACTTTTTTAATCGGATACATAATGCCGTCTGCATCACGGCGAAGAACCACTTTATTTAATTGTTTATTGAGGAAGATCATATCAATAATATCTGCCTTATTCACACGGTTTACACCTACCAGGGCCATACTATCGTCTTTAATATAATATATTGCTTCTGCACTTCCTTTGGACCGCATATAATCGATTACACCGTCTTTAAAATACCCGTTCAGCGTATTACCTTTTATCTGATTATACATATTGGTATAACTTTTCCCAACGACCAGGCTGTTTTCAAAAACATATAACCTGTCGGGTTTTTTATTTTTTGTATATAAAAACATCGTATCACCGGTTATCTGGTAACCGCCCGCCCAGGCTACGGGATTTATAAATAATCGGAAAATGGAATCCAGCCCTGAATAATATACACTGTCTGCTACTGCCTGCAGAGAATCTGAATATATCCTCACATGATGATATACCTGCAAATAACGAAGGCTGCTGTCGTTTGGATTTTTAGCTGTGCGTATAATTGCCATCCCCTGTACGGAATCCTGTGTTTTCAAAACAGAATCTGGTATGGGGGCAGAAAATACTGTGTCACCGGTAATATAGATAGAATCCTGATCCTGTTTTAAAATTATTATGGGTTTCTGTGTCGCTAAAAAAGTATTCGCCTTGCTGTCAGAAATCATCAAATTCGCAATCAGGGTCAAGTTCTGAACGGTATCCATGAAAACTGCATTTCCCTGCGCAATGCTGATACCGGTACTATCATCAAATGCAATATTATCTGCAATGATCGTTTCTCCTTTATCGGTTATAGTAGCCCGTTTGGTAAAATGAGCACGGTGATTTTTCATATCATAAAACCCGTCACGTGTTGTTATCGTACGTCCGCTGCTGTCCCGGATGAATGTATTGGTAATAAAAGTTGCCAACTGATTGTCGGAATTATAAAGCAGGGAGTCCGCTGAAAGTTCATATGCCGGATCTTTCAGTTTGACATCATTTTTAAAATAAACATCCTTTGTGTCAGCATAATAAGTGCCTTCTCTGCTGGTGACCGTAGTACTTTTGTTGACAACTTTCCCGCCATTATAATAATCACCGATGTGCAAATTCATATCATAATGCAATTCTTCCGTGGACAAGGTTCCTTTACCGTCTTTAAGCTCAACATTTTTCTGAAAAATAATTTTCCTGGTATCCACAAAATATTTCATGTAATCTGAATATATATCTGTAGAATCCTTGTCATTGATATGTACGTGGCCGAAAGCTTCAATGAAATTATCCTTGTGATTCATCGCGAGGCTGTCGGTGTAAAAAAAGGTTTTATCGCTTTGCAGTTTTACATTGCCATAGAGCGACTGGATGGCAACAGAATCTTTATGGAAATCCCGAAGTGTATCAGAATGCCAGATAAATACAGTCTGGATGCTGTCGCTTGTTTTTGACTTAAATGGGACAGCAATCTGCGCAAGGGAATGAAATCCTGACAAACAAAATATCAGGATGGCCAGTAAAAGGACCGGTTTTTTCATCACTTACTGTTTGGCGGATTGGCGGTTGTATCATTCATGGGAGCCATCAGCGGGCCTTTTTTATCCTTGCTTCCAAATACAGAAATATTAACATATCGTTTTGGATGCATACGAAGATCGTCCAATAAAATATTGAGACTCCGCGCAGTATTTTCCAGATTCAGATACAGTTTTTTATCATTCAGCAATAAACCCATCGTTCCATTCGTGCTGTTTATTTTATTAATTGCATCTTTTAAAGAATTGGTTGCCCCTTGCACACTTTGAAGGGTTTCATCAATTTTTGCATTGGCAAGTTTGTTGGTTGTTTTCTCAAGATTGTCGAGCGTGCCGGTGATACGTTGATTATTGTTCGCGAGGTTATTGGTAAAACTGTCCAGATGAGTCATTGAATGTGCCAGAGAACTGGTTTTGTCATTTAGTAATATTTGTAAAGAAGCAGATGATTTTGCCAGGTTGGCGATGATGGCAGAAAAATTATTTTTAACAGCCGGATTGAAAAGTCCTCCTATTACCTGAATCAGGGAATCCAACGAACCAAGGGTTGAGTTGAGATTTTGCATTACAGGACTCAGGTTACGCTGAAATTCTGATAAAATACCTCCTTTTTCTATAGTAGCCAGTGTATCTCCGTCCTCCGCATAATCCGTAGCATTTCCTTTTTCAATAACAATAGTGGATGAATTAATAACGCCGGTACTGATAACAGCAACAGAATTTTTAGGAATATCCACATCCTTTTTCATACTGATGGTCACCAGGATCCCATTGATGCTTTTATCTGTTGATCTTATGGCGTAAACGCTCCCTACTTCCAGGCCCTTAATGCTGACTGAATTGGAAAGTTCAAGTCCGTTCACATTATTGAATACGGCATATATTTTCTTACGATGCTCAAAAAGATCTTTTCCTTTTAGAAAATTAAATCCAAGAATGAGAAGCACAATGGATACCGATGCCAGCGCGCCAATTTTTGTTTCGTTTGTAATTTTCATTCTTAGTTTAATTTTAATTTCTTTTCCGTCGGCATTTTATATAATTACAAACCTAAGGAAAAAGATCATTCCACTCCCGGTTCAATCTGTTCCTTTATTTGCCGGTTGTATCAGGTTGAGCAGATCCGGAGGTTGAAGTACCACCTTCTACCTGATTTTTGTATCGTTCGAGGGCGTCAATAATATTCTGTACCACTTCATTCTGTCCCTTGTCGCTGTTCAAGTATTCCTCTTCTTCTTTGTTGGTAAGAAAACCGGTTTCAATCAACACACTGGGCATACCGGTTGCCTGCAATACCTGGATGCCCTTATCTCTTTGTTTGACGCCATAACTTTGTCTGCCCGCGGCTGCAAAGGATTCTTCAACCATCGTCGCAAACAGTGCGCTGTTGTCGAAATATTTTTTCTCGTATAAAACAGCCCGCATGCGGCCTTCGGGAGAACTTAAGTCAAATGCTTCTTCTGCGACTGCAGCACTGTCTGTAACATCCTCGCCACTCTCCTCCCGTTCATTGATGGCGTCATTCTTATTTTCCTGTTTGCTGGCTTTCCAGATATAAGTTTCCGTTCCTACCCGGGTATTCTTTACCCAGTAAGATTCATATATAGGCGCATTAATCCATTTTTTATGTTTCTTGGCACCCTTGCCTACATATACCAGCTTTTTCTTATGACCGATTACTCTTTTTTCATAATAACCTCCGGGGGGATGCGGTGTGGCATTGCAGTGAATGCTGATGAATAAATCTCCTTTCGCCTGGTTGGCAATCTGTGCCCGGCCATGCAGATCATCATGCAGATTGGTCGCGTTGTTCACACAGGCATCGGTCGTCCTGGTATAAACAACTTTCGTATTAGGGAAATGGGCTTTGATGGCTTCTCCCAGCTTAAGTGAAATATCGAGGGTGACATCTTTTTCAGCAGAGGTGAGTCCATGTGTACCCGGGTCGCAAGGACTATGTCCCGGATCGATAACAATCGTACGGAGTTTTATTGCCGAAGGGCCATAACTGTTATGAAAAGATGAAAAAACAAATAAAATGAAAATGGAAATGATCCCGCAGAATAACGCTCTCAGCATACTTTTCTTTTTGACTGTCAAGATGTTAATCTTCACAATTTCTTAGATAGGATACACCTATTTTTGTACCATTGTAATGTATGAATAACGGGTGCAAAATTAGTCTAAAATACCTTTCCACGCTGATTTTAACCTTGCTATTCTTTTGTATAACTGTTAACAGTTCAGCTCGTTATTATCTCAATCATGGTCACCCGATCCCGGCCATTCTCGATACCATTCCAAAAAAAAACATTCCTGTAATTAAGGATACGGTCGTGATTGATTCTGCTTCATTGGACACACTTCCTTTTCATTCAGATAGTGTAAGTCAGCGGGTAGATACCATCCGCCTGCCCGTTTCCAAGGATTCACTCGATGCACCTATTGCGTATAGTGCACAGGATTCTGTAGTACTGGATGTGCCAACCAAAAATATCACGCTGTATAATAAAGCAACCACCCAATATAAAGACATTGATCTGGCTGCCTATAATATCCGAATGGATCAGACCAATAACCTGCTGCTGGCCACCTATGCGAGGGATACCACGGGGGAAATGATCGGCCGGCCAAAAATGACGCAGGCAGGAACGAAAATGGAATCAGATTCGATGGTTTTCAATATGAAGACGCAGAAAGGTATAACCATTAATACATTCACGCAGAGTGGTGAAATGTATGTGATGGGAGAGAAGATGAAGAAAATTTCAAAGGATGATTATTTTGCTTTCCGCGGGCGTTTCACTACCTGTAACCTTGATACACCCCATTTTGCTTTCCGAACCAACAAAATGAAACTGATCAATAAAGAAATGGCTATAACTGGTCCCATACATCCAGAATTTGAAGGCGTTCCTATTCCGATTTATATTCCGTTCGGGTATTTCCCAATCTCAGCCGGCAGGCATTCAGGATTTCTGGCCCCCACATTTGACGTGAGTTCTCAATATGGTTTGGGACTGGATGGAATCGGCTATTACAAAGTATTGAGTGATAATTTTGATGTGGCCCTGACAGCAAATATTTATTCCTATGGGGGATATAATCTCTATTTAAGACCAGAATACCGGGTCAGATACCGGTATACCGGCCATCTTTTCATTGCCTATCAGGATACAAAGACGCTCAGTAGTTCAGGAAAATCGGCTTATGATGAAAATAAAACTTACAATTTTCAATGGGCGCATACTGTTGACAGTAAGGCACATCCCGGTCAGAATTTTTCGGCAAGCGTGAACCTGATGTCGGCTAAATTTAATAATTACAATCTCACGAATCCAACAGCCGTTTTTAATAATTCCATCAATTCTTCCATTGCATTCTCGAAAACCTTTGATGATGGAAAATACAACCTGACGCTTAATGCAAACCATAACCAGAATAACCTGAACGGTCTCGTAAATATTACGGCTCCTTCAGTTGGGTTTACTGCAATAACCATTTACCCTTTTGCACCGAAGGATTTTATTGGAACTCCAAAATGGTATTATAAGCTGGGTATCGGGCTGAGCTCTAATATTACAGGCAATACAAGTTTTTATGATTCACTCTCAAGCTTTCATCATATCCTGGATACTTTTAAATATGGAGCACAAAATAATATTCCGATAACCCTTTCCCTCCCCCCATTGGGGTTTTTACAGATTACACCGGGAGTAAGTTTCCAAAACAGGATTTTTAGCAACAAGTATGATTACAAATGGGATACCGTTCTCCAAAAGCTCGATACGAGTTCCATGAAAGGAATCTATTTTGCTAATTCCCTGGCGTTCTCACTGGGATTCAGTACGGCTATTTATGGAACCTTTACGAATTTTGGTAAGAACAGCAGGATACTCGGGATCAGGCATACCGTACGTCCGACTATCAGCATTAGTTATTCGCCTGATCTCTCTAAAAGTTATTACACTAGCCCCCCCGTTCAATACACTAAAGAAGGAAATATTCAAAGTTTCAATCAGTTCAATGGAAATGTGTACAGCGCGTTTAGTCCGGGAACATTCGGAGGAGCCAGTTTTGGTTTAGATAATAATATTGAAATGAAAGTAAAATCTAAAACGGATACTACTAACGGTGCGAATGAAAAAATTAAACTGATTGATGGATTTGGATTTAACGGGAGTTATAATTACCTCGCGGATTCCTTTAAACTGAGCCCCATTTATTTTTACCTGAGAAGCACGCTATTTAAACAGATAAATATTTCTGCTTCCACAACATTGAATCCATACCAGCACGATTCCCTGGGCATTAATATAAACAAATATGCCTGGGAGGGGAAAGGATTTAGTCTGGGACAAATTATCGGTGGAAATATTGCCATATCCACTTCATTTAAGAGTAAGCCCAAGGATCCTAAAAAAGAAGAACAAGATAAAAAGAACCTGGAAGAAAATCAGATTCCCATGACCCAGGAAGAGCAACAGGCGCAATTGGATTATATAAGGCAAAACCCGGGCGAATTTGTAGATTTTAACATTTCATGGTCGGTAAATATTTCTTATTCGCTGAGCTTCAGTAATACTTTTGTCGTGAACAAATTTGTAACCCAGCTGAATTCGGCACTAATCCTGAATGGAGATTTTAATCTGACGGAGAAATGGAAAATGGGTTTTAATTGTTACTACGATGTAAAGAACCTGAAGATGCAAAGTCTTACAACCTTTCTTTCACGGGATATGCACTGCTGGCAGTTAGCCATCAACGTTACACCCGTCGGACCATACCGCTCCTTTAATATTACCATTAACCCAAAGTCAAGTATTTTGCGCGACCTCCATATCAACCGGACACGAACATTTTACTGATGCTGTACAATATAATTTTTCATCAGGTCGAATACTCTCAATTTAAGCTGCTCCACTGTTTCATCTGTTTTAACTGCAATCTCAGGCAGGAAATGCATATATAACCTTACGGGCCACAGAAAAAAACCTTTATCGGGTGGATTGGCCTTCCTGCTGTTGAAAATGATCATAGGTATGATTGAATTTCCATTGTTGACAGCGAGCCTGAAAGCACCGTCATGAAAAGGTTTGATCGGTTCAGCTGATGTATTTCTTGTACCCTCGGGATAGATACACATATGGAGTCCTATATCCAGCACTTCCTTCATTTTAGTAAAACTTTCGCGCCTGCTTTTTTCATTTTTCCGGTCAACAAGAATACTTCCGGTTTTATAGATAAGACCGAAGAGAGGAATTTTAGCCATCTCGGCTTTTGCTATGGTTTTATTCCCGCCCGGAATCCCTGGTGAAGAAACTGGCACATCGATCAGGGCATTATGGTTGCAAACGACGATATATGTTTTATCTTTTCTAAAATATTCTCGCCCCTGGATTTTTAAGGGGCAACCGACAAGCCCTAAAAAAATATCCATCCAGACTCTTGAATAACTGATAAACCTATTTGTTTTTTTGGGCTCTTTTTGAAAATAAATGAAAAGAAAAAAGGGAATCAGAAAAATCAGCATGGTAGTAACAAAAACCAGGGCTCCCCAAATTGCCCAAATTCTCCCAATAATATTTTTAATGCTTTGCACGTAAGAAAATTTTTTAGTTAAAGTTTCCAGTCGATCGGATCAATTCTGTTTTTCATGAGATACTCATTGGATTTTGAGAAATGTCTGCATCCGAAAAATCCTTTATCAGCTGAATAAGGCGAAGGGTGGGCAGCTTTTAGCACCAGGTGTTTGGTTTCATCGATCAGAACCTGTTTTTCCTGTGCAAACTTACCCCAAAGTAAAAACACCAGGTTTTGTTTGACATATGAGAGCTTCTGAATAACCGTATCTGTGAATTCGCCCCATCCGATCTGTGAATGGCTCATCGGTTTTTTTGCTTCAACTGTCAGATAAGCATTAAGAAGCAGCACTCCCTGCGTGGCCCATGCCCTGAGATTACCTGTTCCGGGTATTGCAAGTCCGATATCTGTATTTAATTCCTTAAATATATTCAGCAGGGAAGGAGGCGGCCGGATACCATCGGGAACCGAAAAACTAAGACCATGTGCCTGGCCTGGCCCATGGTAAGGATCCTGACCCAGCAGAATCAGTTTTGTTTTTTCAAAGGGACTCATTTCAAAGGCATTAAAAATCAGGCTGCCAGGAGGATAAATTATTTTACCGATATTTTTTTCCGTTTTAAGAAAATGAACGATATGTAAAAAATATGGTTTATTGAACTCGGATTCCAGGGCTTTTTTCCAGCCGGCTTCTATTTGAACGTTCATTAACGCAATTTAAGGTTAGTTGGCGGTTGGCAGTTGGCAGCTGACCGATTTTTTCTTTAGACTTTTGCCTTGAAGCTTTATGTTTAAAACCTTATATTTAAAATAAAAAATTATGGTAAATACTGATATAGAGCTTGTACCCTATCTTCAATTTCAGGGAGATTGCGAAGAAGCTCTGAATTTCTATAAAGATGTTTTAGATGGCCGGATCGAAATCGCATCCAGATATGATAATCCGGCAATGAATGCGCCTGATGATTTTAAAAATAAAATACTGCATGCACGTTTCATGTTCGGCAGGTTCACGATGTTTGCAAGCGATGTGATGTCTAAAAAAATGAACGAAGCCCTCAGAAGTAATATTTCCATTTCACTTGGTCTCCACGATGAAGAGTTAGCAAAAGATATTTTCGAACGGTTAAGCATCGGAGGAGAAATAAATATCCCCTTTAAAAAGCAATTCTGGGGTGACTGGCATGGCAATTTTTCAGATCGTTTTGGAATCCACTGGATGGTGAATTGTTCTGGTAAATAATATTTCGCATTTGATTCCTGTTCGCAATGATGTAAACAAGGGACAAGATCTTGCATCAATTAAAAACCCGATGAAGAAATTAAATTCTATTCTGTTTGTTTTATTTATTCTGTCCGGGAACTGTTTATATAGCCAGTCTGCCACAGTCCTTCTTCATGTTGCTGATGCAAAAACTGTCATCAATAAGAACATTTACGGGCATTTCGCTGAACACCTGGGTCATTGTATTTACAGCGGACTCTTTGTCGGAGATTCCAGCCAGGTAATCCCCAATTCGGATGGTGTACGAAATGATATTATTGCTGCATTGAAAAGACTCAAAGTACCTGTGTTGCGCTGGCCTGGCGGTTGCTTTGCCGATACATACCATTGGAAAGACGGAGTAGGGCCCAAAAAGGAACGCCCCACAATGATCAATAAATGGTGGGGCGGCGTTACTGAGGACAATAGTTTTGGAACACACGATTTTCTGAATATGTGTGAGCGCATTGGTGCTGATCCTTACCTGGCGGGGAATGTTGGCAGCGGAACAGTGCAGGAATTATCCCAGTGGGTTCAATATGTAAACGGTGAAGCAATAAGTCCCATGTCTTTATGGCGAAAATCCAACGGGCGTGATAAACCCTGGCATGTAAAATATTTTGGAGTGGGGAACGAAGCTTGGGGTTGCGGCGGAAATATGTCGGCAGAATATTATTGTAATATCTACCGGCAATATGCCACATTTATGACCGACTGGAATAATGGTGATCATATTTTCCGCGTGGCATCAGGCGCCAATGCTGATGATTACCACTGGACAGAAGTAATGATGCGCGATGTTCCCAAAGGTTTGCTCGAAGGCGTCTCTCTCCACTATTATTCCGTGATTGACTGGAATGCCAAGGGGCCCGCAGCTGAATTCAGCAGGCAGCAATATTTTGCAACCATGAAGCAGGCTCTTCGCATGGAGGAGCTGGTTACCAAGCACGTGGCGATCATGGATAAATATGATCCTCAGAAAAAACTGGCCCTGGTAGTTGATGAATGGGGCGGTTGGTACGATGTGGAACCTGGCACGAGTCCATTTTTTCTTTATCAGCAAAATACTATGCGTGATGCGATGCTGGCAGGTGTAACACTGAATATTTTTAATAATCATTGTGACCGGGTAAGAATGGCCAACCTTGCCCAACTTGTGAATGTATTGCAATCCGTAATTCTAACCAACAAACAGAAAATAATTCTCACACCCACATATCACGTAATGGAAATGTATAATGTGCATCAGAATGCAGTAATGATCCCGGTTAGCCTGTCAAATATATTTTATACTGAAGGCAATGACAGCCTTCCTGCCATTTCAGTTTCTGCGTCGAAGGATGAGGAGGGGATTACCCATGTATCACTTGTTAACATTGACCCTGGAAAAACCAACCTTGTGCGGATTCAAATTGAGGGACCGATACTGAAACTTGGCAATGGCAGAATCCTGCGATCAGCCAGAATACAGGATCATAATAGTTTTGACGAACCGGAAAAAATATTACCACAATCATTTACGGGCGCAGTTATAAAAAACAATGAATTGAATGTTTCTATGCCTCCTGCTTCAGTAGTGGTATTAACGCTATTATAATGAAAGTTTTCCTCATTGCTGCTTTTGCATGCTTCATTACAACCGTCAGTTTCGCTTTTGAACCTGCACCCATACGTTTACAAAGCCCGGATAAAAAGATTCTTTACGAATTTGATATCCAAAAAGGTATGCCGGGTTATCGTGTATCTTATCAGGGTAGAAAATTAATCGACTTCTCAATTATTAACCTGGTATTCAAAGAAGATTCAATTATAAAGGGAGTCAGACTTATAAAATCCATCAGGCTCGATTCTTCGGAAAAATATATTCTGATGACGGGAAGGTCTGCTTCTGTTAATGATTCTTTTCATCAGATTTCTATTTTTCTTAAAGAAATTAAATCTCCCGAAAGGGAACTGATTGTTGAAGTCCGCGTATTTAACGACGGAATTGCATTCCGGTACAGGTTTCCAAAATCAAATGGAGATTCTCTTATCATCAAAAAGGAGCTGTCCGCTTTTAATATAGTAGGAAACCCGAAAGTCCATGCCCTGATTTTTGGAGACTATCATAGTTCACATGAAGGGTTTTATCAGCATCGACTTTTGATGGATTTGCCGAAAGACAGCCTGATGGATATGCCAATGCTTTTTGAATTTTCAGATAGTATATATCTTGCGATTACCGAAGCTGCATTATTGAATTATGCAGGCATGTATTTAATTAAAACAAAATCGGGACTTATTTCAGATCTTTCTCCTCTTCCATCCTTACCAGAATATGCAGTGGTTGCTGACCTGCCACATGAGAGTCCCTGGCGGGTAATATTAATCAGCCGACGGCCCGGGAGATTCCTGGAAACCAATGTGATCACGGATCTCGCTCCGCCAAACAGGATCGATGACTGGTCATGGATAAAACCGGGGAAAACAACTTTCCCCTGGTGGAATGGAAATGTGACAGCTGATACTTTAAATGCTCCCGGTAATAATTTTGTAACGCAACAATATTATATTGATTTCTGTTCTCGGAACAATATTGAATACCATTCCGTGGTTGAATATGGATTGCATCAGTGGTACCAGGACGATGGAATCAGTTTTATACCCGGACCTAATAGCAATGTGCTCAAACCAGTTCCTGGACTTAATATGAAACAGGTTTGTGATTATGCGCACAGCAAAGGCGTAGGTGTTCGTGTATGGGTTCACTGGAAAGCCCTATATCCAAAACTGGACAGTGCATTTGTTTTGTTTGAACAATGGGGGCTATCAGGACTTATGGTTGATTTTATGGACAGGGATGATCAGGAAATGGTGAACATTCAAACCGAAATCCTTCAAAAAGCTGCTGCCCACCATTTGCATATTCAATTTCATGGAGCTTATAAACCAACGGGGCTCAGCCGAACTTATCCAAATGAATTTACCAGGGAAGGCGCTTTGAACTATGAACATGACAAATGGAATCCTAAAGGAGTTTCGCCGGATCATGATCTTGACATTGCTTTTACTCGTTTGATAGCAGGAAGTACGGATTATCATCTGGGGGGCTTTCGGGCTGTTACTACGGACAAATTCCGCGCACAATATACGAGACCTCTTGTATTGGGAACGAGATCGCATATGCTGGCTATGTATGTGGTTTTGGAAAATGCGAATGCGATGGTATGTGATTATCCCGAAGCATACGAAGGACAATCCGGGTTTGAATTTATCAAAGAGGTTCCAACCAGCTGGGATGATACAAAAGTGTTGAGTGCAGCACCTGATCAATATATTGTAATTGCCAGAAGAAAAAATAATATCTGGTGGATAGGAGGTATCACCGGCAATAAAGAAAGAACTCTGCAGATTCCATTTGACTGGATAGGATACGGGACATGGAAATTGAAAATTTATCAGGATGATATTAATATACCATTCAATCCCAATGGAATTCTGATCAGGTCGGTTACTATAAATATTTCCGGGCCTTCAAATAATCACGACCCCTTAATATCTGATGTTTTTAAAATAGCCATGGCAGCCGGAGGTGGATTTACAATGAAACTGGAGAAATAATGAATCAGGCAGAGAATTTGTGGCTTCATTTAAGTATCCATCGAAAAGATTCTTTAATTGAAAAAGCTTCTTCAGAAATCAAATGAATGAAAGTATTTATTACCAGGAAAATTCCTGATCTGGGTTTAAAGTATTTAATGGATGCTGGTATCAGCATTTCAGAATGGACAACCAAAAGGGATCTGAGTCCGCAGGAATTAATTGAACACTGCCAAAATGCTGATGCACTTCTAAGTGCCGGAAATAATCGAATTGATAAAACTTTCCTGAAAGCAGCAGCTCATTTAAAAGTTATCAGTCTTCACAGTGTCGGTTATGACAATGTGGATATTGATGCAGCAACGGAATTGAAAATACCTATTGGGAATACACCTGGTGTTCTGAGTAATGCAACAGCAGATACTGCTTTTTTATTGATCCTTGCCACTTCAAGAAAAGCTTTTTATATGCATAAGACGATACAAAAAGGCGGTTGGGGTTTTTTTGAACCAACGGCTAATCTGGGAATTGAAATCCATGGTAGAACGCTTGGCATATTTGGATTGGGTAAGATTGGTTTTGAATTGGCAAAGCGCTGTGCTTATGCTTTTGATATGAAAATCATTTATTATAACCGGGGTCATCATATAGACGCAGAAAGGGAATTAGGGGCCACCAGGGTTTCATTCAGTGAACTATTGGAAAATAGTGATGTTTTATCCGTCAACACCGGGCTCACCCCAGAAACCAAAGGAAAATTCAATAAAGAAGTTTTTGAATGTATGAAGCGCAATGCTATTTTTATCAATGCTGCACGCGGCGCTATTCACAATGAAGATGACCTCACAGAAGCGTTACAGAAAGGATTGATCTGGGGAGCCGGTCTTGACGTAACAAATCCGGAGCCAATGCGACCGGATCATCCTCTGCTTTCGATGCCCAATGTTTCTGTTTTGCCGCATATTGGATCTGCGACAGAAGAAACCCGTGCAGCTATGTCCCTGATTGCTGCAAAAAATACAGTAGCCGGATTAAGAGGCGAGCGACTTCCCTTTGTTGTGAATCCGGAGGTCTATGCTTAACGCATAACGCATAACGCTTAAGGCGTAACGCGTAATGCCAGACTAGCATTGGGTAATGTAAGTATGAGCACGTTTTCTTTAAAATTTTTATGTTTTTCTTTTCAATGTAATGCGTTACGCGTTACGCGTTAAGCTTTCGGCTTATTATGTGCTTTCAAATTAAAATTGCGTGAAATATTAAATCCAAAATAAATATAGCCTTTGCCCCACGTGCCGGCTGTCTGACCAATATACTGCGACTCAATCATACTTTGGGAGTTGGTGAAAACAAGTTGAAACACATGTCCCCCGGTTTCAATATCCCATCCAAATGAAAGAGAATTCGTTCTGGGCGGAGAGGGTGGAAATAATGGCGAAACAAGCTGATTCGGGAATAAATAATCATATTCTGCAGTAATGGCCATACGCTTGCTGATTTTCATTCTGGCGCCTCCACATAGGGCAAATACATTATTCTGATCAGGAGAGGTAACCATATTATAATGGATAAAGGTAGGAGTGAGTTCTAAAGAGAAATGACTGTTGAATTTCCTCGCAATCAGCATCTGTAAAGTATAATTGAATCTGGAAGAACCTGATATATTGGCATTATCTCCCAAAGGTGCATGGTTTGTAAAATAACTCGAAGTTCCAAGCAGACCAACTGATACAGGCATTGAACTTTCTGATTGTCGCAATAATTTATATTTCAGATATCCATCAAATGTTTCCAGATACGAACTTCTTCCGATTCCAACTGAAAGCCTGTCAGTAATTCCATAATCCAGTCCAAGACGAAGTGTTGCAAAATCGAGCCCCCATAAATTATAGGCCCCTGTGTTAATTGTGCCAAAGCGATGCTGGATTTCCACATTCAACGCTCCCGCTGCGGGGGCTTCGATTGTTTTCATATTTACAATATACAGAGCCTTAAATGTACCTGTAACATATCCATTATTGGGCACGGCAGATATGGAATCGTTAAGTGACTTGAGAAGGCTATCCTGTGCCAATAAGTGAAAGCCTGAAAGAATAAGGATCAGGCTGAAAAAAGTTTTTCTGATTTTCATTTTGATTATTTTGTTTGCACCCATTCAATTTTAACTTTCACGGTAATTTCACTGGTAATTTTATCTCTTACAATGCTTGGGATGCTGATGTTAAAATCCTCCGGTTTTAATTTGAATACAGAAGTCCCATTTATATGGTCTTTTTTAACTTCCAGCTGGGCCGTTGTCTCCATGGCTTTGGTCACTCCATGAAGCGTTAAATCACCTTTAATCACGACCTGGTAAGTTCCTTCTTTACTAAAATCCATTTCCCCGGAGCATATACCTGAAAATGTTGCTTTCGGGAATTTATCGCTCTCTACATAGTTTTCGTTGAAGTGTTCCTGCATCAATTCCTTTGTGAAAATAAATCCCTTTAATAAAACGGCGAAGGCGATATGATGGCTTACCGGATCCAGCACTGCATAGACCTGATTGTTTTCTGCTTTGATATCTTCGAGAGGAGTCTTCGAATAAAAACCAATAAACCCTGTTTTTGTCAGATAGTTCTGACAAATGCCTTTCACAGCAAAACTGATGGTCATTAAAAAAATGTAAAAGAATCGGAAAAACATTGTATTTGATTTAATTATCAGGTGCTCCTTGGGTTATCCAGGCTTGAATTTGTTTGATTGCACAGGTATCAAGTTTGCCGTCCATATAAGGCATCGCCAGATAAGGTTGGGTATGTGTTATCACTCCTTCCAGATAACTTATATATGTGACGGTGTCTCCACCAACAATAATGGGGTATGTTCTTGGAGTAAAATATTTGGTCAGAGTATCATAATTATCCAGGAGATGACCATAACTGCCAACACTATTACCTGTACTGTGGCATTTATAACAATTACTTTTGAGAATGGGAACCACATTTTGAGAATAGCTCATATTCTGAGTATTGCAATCTGATGTCAACTGTTCATGGTTACATGAACCCAAAAAAATAACAGACACGACTACGAGCGTCATTACAATTGAAAGTTTTTTTATCATATGTCGCAGTTATGAGATAAGTTGATTATTATTTTTTGATCACACAATCAACCAAGTTCACATCCATCAGGAAACCTGTGCATTTACCTTTGATTGTTATAGAATCTCCGCTTTTGAATTTATCGCCTGTGTCAAGGTCTTTTTTCAGGATACTGCAATTAACGCCACCCTGTTCGGAGCCCTTCAGATTTAAGGAAACATAATTACCCGATTCGCTTACCGAAGAAATACTCCCGGATACTTCAATTACTTTTCCAACCCATTTTTTATTGGCGATATTTTCTGAGTTTAGGAATTCATTGTATAGATTCCTTGCAGAAAGTGCCGCTACTGCCTGTTCCCCGGATGAATTGTGATGCGGCAGGGTTACTTTATAAATACCCCAGGCAGCAAGGAGGAGTAATATGATGCCGAAGCTAAAAAAATATCTTTTTCGCATATAAAAATATATACGGTTTAGCTTAACGGAAAGAATGAGTGATACCAAGATATATGCCTGTACTGGAAATTGGCAAATTGCCGATTCCAATTCCCTGCAATGGTATTTTTACATAGGGTTCGATCCTGATTTTATTATTTCCATTAATAGTAAATTCATAACCGCCACTCACGTGAATAATGGAAAAAAAATAATTGGATGAATGATTTGAATTAAATGAATAAGCCCATTGAGATCCCGTACTATCCACAATCGCAGAATAATTTTCTTTTTTCATCAGATAAGATGATAACCCGCCTGTAATAAAAAATCCATGATTACTTCTGGACGCAAAATCATATCGAATGGATAAAGGAATTTCGAACATATTACAATTGCCATTTACACTTAATATATATGAATAAGAAGGGATGTGGATTTGATCTTTACTAAAATATTTTCCCTCCGTGTAGTAGAATTTTTTATCCCACAGCAAACTCGTTTCAATAGCAAAATGTTTATTGAAACGATAACCTGCCAATGCCCCCAGGCTATACCCAAGTTGTTCGACTGATTGAAATTTAACAGTACTGAAATCAGGGCCTCCAATGAAACCAAGATAAAAACCTTTGTTAGCCTGAATTTTCTTTGTATTTGATTTGGCTGCGGGGGGAGCTATTTTCATTGCACCGGATGGAGCTGATGGCAATGTCTTTCCTTCAACTGTTATGGTTGCATTTATTCCTGATACAGACAGGGAAAGAGGTTTTATTGCTGGTGACGGCGCTAAAGAATTCTGATTGTTTTCTGAGTTTCCTGAAACGGAAGAACCGGCGTACAAACCTCCGCCAGTAACAAGCGAAATATCTGTATTTTTTGAATTATTGCCATTTCTGTTTGCAGGTTCCATGATTATTTTGCTGCCATTCTTAACGTTTGATATTTTATTTGTAAGTTTTTGCGTACTGCTGCTGGATGATTCATTTTGAAGAGAAATCTTATTCGGATCTGTTTTCTGTTCCAGATCAGTTTTTATTTTTTCTGCTAGTATACCCGGTTTTTTTAAGGAGGCGTCAGATTTTCTCATATCATCCTTCTTAATATTATTTGCCGAAGTACCAATTGATTGTTTTTTTGATGAAGAAAAATAAACGACTGAACCAAGGCCAATAGGAATGAGCAGCAATAGCAAAAGCCAGCTTCGCTTATTCCGGCTTGATCTTTTATTCATGCCGGGAACAGCAGCCGGATCTCCAAAACCTTCTTCATTGAGTTTTCCAGTCACGGCATCCCAGTCGGATCCTGAGGTTTTGAGCGGATAAAGCTCGCCTGCCTTTTGAAACAGGTGGTCCATATCGTTTTCTAAATGCTCCATGATTTCGATTCCTCCTTTTCTTTAATGATCTTTTGTAAAATTCCCCTTGCACGTGATAAATTTGACTTTGACGTACCCACTGAAATTCCCAGGGTATCAGCAATTTCAAAATGCGTGCAGCCGTCTATTACAAACATGTTAAAGACTACCCGGTACATTGGCGGAAGACTTTTCACATAACTGATCAATTCCTTATATAACAATAACTGATCGGCTTTCTGGCTGTTGTCCGGTTCTTCCCATACATATTCCGGAATACCGCCAATCTCCGGTGTCATATTATTTTTCCTCAGCTCATCTATTGACGTGTTAATTATTATCCGTTTCATCCATGCCATGAGCAATCTTTCAGGATAGTCCTCTTCCTCATATCTGAACCTTTCCATATGACGGAATACTTTTACAAATCCATCATTGGTGATATTTACCGCGATATCATATCTGTACACATATCTGAAAGCAATCTTCAGCGCATAACCATAGAATCGCTCATAGAGCAATTTCTGGCTCCGCGGCTCCTGTTTTTTACACCCTTCTATGATCTGAATTATGTTATCCAAAGTTTTCTAATATCTAGCTACAGAATCTGCGAATTCAATCCAACTTACGGTGCCGGCGAAGTATATTCATTACTAACAGGCCAAAAGCCAGGTGATGCTATACTGACTCCCCGTGTATTGCCTCGCACAAGTGAATCCAATCCAAATCGGTAAAGTGGCCATCCCTTATAAGTCAATTGTGTTTTGCCAAATACAGATATACTTGCAAATGCCTTTTTATCCAAAGTCGAAGGTAAGCTTTGTATGGTGCTTAATTGAACGATGGGAAACGAAGCATCATTACTAAAATCTGATTTAGTAAAGGTGTTGGTATTAGCCGTATCTTTTGAAAATCTATATAAGGTAACACCCCGGTCATCCGTTATATAAATTGTATTTCCAGTCGCGGCTTTATAAGTACTGTCGTACAAAACTTTATCATTTCCAATCAGTTGGGTTTCTGCGATCATGAGGGTATAATCCGGTTTGGCAACAAAAAATATACGATTGATCCCATCCCCGGTAATATCCCCTGCAGCAGCGTCCCCTTTAAAATAATATAAAGGCCATCCCTTATAGGTTGTCTGCTTAGTATTATCTGAACGCGTGATGGTAGAAAAATCTGATTGGGAAAGTCCGGCGCCGAACGAAGGACCGTTTACATAAAAAGCCGGCCAGTTCACAAGACAACTGCCATTGCAAGAAGAATTTCCATTTGCGTCAAATGAGTAGAAATACAAAGCTTTTCCGGAACTATCAGTTATTACAGACCCAAAATGGGAATCTGTTTTAACTATTATTGAATAAACCGGAGTTACCACTGGAGGCGGGTTCGTATAACCTCCGCCCGAGCCGTAACCTGAACTTTTTGAACAGGAATCAAAACCACCAATCAGCAACAGCGGTATTACCGCTGATAATATATATTTAAACCGCATTATTTTTTGATTTACTTAATACTTATATGTAGAAAAGCGCTTAGTAGTGAGTACGATTTTTTGTGAGGCGGGTTGCGTTCCGATTTGACCAAAGTCGGGAATGTTAAAGAGCTGTATATATAGGAGTCGCTTTAATGGCATTTATTCATTAAGTTTGATTACAACAAACAACGAACGTGTGTCGAATTTGTATTATTCTTTTACTCCTCTCTTCTTATTATCTCTCACTTGCAAATGGAAAAATTCATTCCAATCCTGAAACAAACATCAACTGGATAACTATCTGGCTTGGTTTTTTATTCGGGGTTCTGTTTACCATCTTATTCCGGTTTTTGAATAGAAAATCAATGACAAATGATCAGCGAAGTGATGCAGGCGTTCCTTTGAGTGGCTGGGTTGTCTTATTGGGCCTTACCCTGGCAATAAGAATTTTATTGCAGGGATTTGCATTAATGAATGAGCATTATTTCCTGAAGTCAGGCTGGGTACAGTTGGAACAGGCTGGTGGAATGAAACTGCATTTTCTATCAATATTTGAATTGTTTCTTTCTTTATTTTCTCTTATCAGTTCGGGTGTTTTATTGTATTGGTTTTTTGGAAGAAGAGATATTTTTCCGTCAATGTTCATATATTATGTTAGTTTTTTTCTAATCGCCCAATTTGCCTTATGGATTATATATGATAATATCAGCCTGCCGTTAGATATGACGGTGATTCGTCATGAAATGCTTAATCAATTTTTCAGGATGTCTTTGTATTCATTGATCTGGGGCGCTTATGTATGGAATTCAGAGCAGGTTAAACAAACCTTTATATATCCTCCGAATTAACAGAATGAAAGTTATGAATTATGGATTATGGGTTATGAGTTTACATCAACCATCAGTTAAAATCATAACTCATAATCCATATCCTATAATCAGATTACAACGCCGACAAATATCCCGCCAGTCTATTTATAGCATATGCAGCTTGCTTAATGCCGGTTTCTGCTTCGGGGAAATTTCTTTGTTCGATAGATTCCCTGATACCTGGTAAAGTTTTTACTGAATATCCGGTATAATATCCGGGAGCGTATAAAACATGTTTATACCAGGGCCTCAGCGGAAGTCCCGCATCAAGCAGGAGTTCCTGCTCCGCTCTGAAGAGCATCCTGTTCAGACTGTCTTTTTGTAAAGCATCCATTCCCTTATTTCCCATTACTTCAATTGCATGCTCTGAAGATTTTCCCAGACTTGTAACAGCATTTTCTAATGGCGAAAAATCAATATAAGGAACTTCCTGTTTGGCAGCAGCAGGAAAATAAGGCTTTGTCGGATCTGAAGCAATGATTAAATATTTTTTTCGAATGATTTCATTGTTGATGACAGTAGTTTCCCTGAGGTTTGCAGTCAATGTTTGGAGTTCCAAGGTATAGGATTTAATTTCTTTGAATAGAATTCTGAAATCAAAAGGCAGAACATCTGCATCAAGCATACGAAGCGAGATATGTCCTGCAACTTTTGAAAGAGATGCACAATAGTAAAATCCCGGATCTATGAACCTGATGTAATTATCATAAGAATCATATATCGAATGATAAGAACCCCCGTTGTCTTCACCTGTAAACTCCAGGTTGATGGAAGGAATTCCCAGATGCTGAAGGAAAGGAGAAAAGTCTGAGCCCGTTCCCAGTGCTTCCAGATGCAAACTTGGTTTTTCCATAAATTCTTTCGCCTGTGAAGGACTTTCGGCAGTGGCAATTTTATGCGCTTTTATTCTTTCATAAATACTCACACCTGTTTGCGGATCATTAATATTTTTGGCAACTTCATCTACCATACCCTGCAAAGCATGCGAGCCTCCGGCATTTAAAAATCCCCTCCCGTTTTCATCTGAATTAATATAGATAACTGCATTTTTCTGTAGTAATGCAGCGTGGTCCTCTACCCATTCTGTTGATCCCACCAATGCAGGTTCTTCACCATCCCAGGCACAATAAACAATAGTTCGCTTGGGTTTCCAACCAGACTTTACCAATGTGCCTAATGCCTTGGCTTCTTCCAGCATAGAGGCCTGTCCGCTTATCGGATCCATAGCGCCATTCACCCAGGCATCGTGATGATTTCCCCTGATCACCCATTCATCCGGAAATTCTGTGCCTTTTATACTACCGACGACGTCATAACATGGTACCAGTTTCCAGTCAAATTGCAATTGCAAATGAACGATTGACTTCCCTGGCCCCACATGATAGGTAATAGGCAGGGCGCCCCGCCAGTTTTCGGGAGCAACTGGCCCAGTAAGGGTTTCCAGCAATGGCTTTGCGTCATGATAACTGATAGGTAACACAGGAATTTTAAGCAGGTTTGGAGCATCCAGATGCGACGCATACCTTTTAGCATCCTTTGTAGCACCAATCCCGGGTGTGAGCGGGTCACCAGGATATATAACCATATCCATGACACTGCCACGCTGAACACCATATTCATTCTTGAACGATCCTTTCGGGTATATGTCCCCCTGATAATAACCATCATCTTTCGGATCGGAATAATTTATACAACCAATCGCCCCGTGCTCCCGTGCAATTTTAGGTTTAATACCCCGCCAGCTTTGGCCATACCTGGCAATAACGATTTTCCCTTTTACATCAATTCCCATTTTAGCCAGTTCGTCATAGTCGGCATGTAAACCGTAATTCACGTAAACAAGTTCAGCAGTTACATCACCATCGGCACTCCAGGCATTATAAGTCGGGAGCTGGCCCTGCTGGCCACTTGTATGATCTTCTTTTAATGCAGGTTCCTTTAATAATGCCCGATAAGTCTGAGGTGAAGTCATTTCAAGAATCCTGATTCTGGGTTCAGGAAACAGCACCTGGTACACATCTAAATGTGTATCAAATCCATAATCCCGTAGTTTTTGTTGAATTTTAACTGCTACTTCTTTACTTCCAACGGAACCCAGATTATGTGGCACCGATGAAAGATCCCGGATAGTCAGGCCTATATTTTCCCTGCTTATAAGATCATCGAATGCTTTTTCTTTTCTCAACTCTTCCCTGGAACTGCTATCATTGAATCCTGAAATCTGATTTTGTTGTGCCGGCAATACAGTATGCAGGGAAACAAATAATAAAACAAAAAATCCTGTGCGCATAATTATTTAGATATGAATAAAAGTACTTATAAAATTGAAATCGATTCTGCGGGAATGAATCTTCATCCAATTCAATATTTGCAGACTTCAACAGATAGTCTTAGTAACTTACGTTAAACAATGATGATGAAAACCTTCGAACCCGAAAAAGTCAGACAGTTTTTTTTTATTATAGTTCTGATGATAATGGGCATCATCCTTTTTACCTACCTGAAATCATTCCTGCCTTCTTTTCTGGGTGCTATTACTTTTTATGTACTGATGAGAAAATATGTAAAGCGGATGATAGAGAGAAAATGGTCTCCTTCCGGAGCTGCACTTATGCTTATGCTGCTTTCGTTTTTAATCATTCTGATGCCGGTTTTTATATTTGTAAATACTGTCAGTTCGAAAATTGGTTATGTAATTAATCATTCTACGGAGATAACAGGTTCAATCATTACTTTCCTGAAAAATCTTGAAGCGCATATCGGCTATAATTTTTTGAATGAGGAAACTATCCGTAATCTCAGCGGTATGGCTCTTCAGCAGCTTCCTCTTATACTGGGTGCTACTGTAAATTCACTGGTTGCCCTGGTGATCATGTATTTCCTTTTGTATTTTATGTTAACGAATTGTAACAAGATGGAAGAATGGATGGAAGATGTGTTGCCGTTGCGTAAGGATAACCTTGATCGTGTGAAACGCCAGATGAAACAGATGGTTATTTCAAATGCCGTAGGTATTCCATTGATTTCAATTTTGCAGGGAATTGCCGGCTTGATCCTTTATCTGATTCTGGGAATAAAGGAACCTTTACTATGGTTTGCTCTTACCGCTTTTACTTCAATACTGCCTCTTGTCGGTTCAGCACTTACCTACGTTCCGCTGGCTATTATTCAGATTGCTGGCGGAGAAACTGCAAAGGGTATAATCATACTGGTATATGGACTAGGCGTTATTGTAACCATGGATAATGTCTTTCGAATTTGGCTCCAGCGACGTATTGGGAATGTACATCCTTTGATCACACTTTTCGGTGTTTTTGTAGGTGTTCCTTTATTTGGTTTTATTGGCCTCATCTTTGGCCCATTGCTTATTTCAATATTCATTTTACTAATGCGTATCTATCGTATAGAGTTTATAAGTCCGGATGAAAGTCTTGCAGATTAAAAACAAGTAAAAGAGTATGGGAGTCTGAAAATGTGTTGTCAGTCTGCCCTATTTATGAAAGTTGTTGTTTCTCCGATCAATGAATATGAAAAAGGGCCGATCGTCCGGCCCTCTAAAAGAATAAACTGAAATATTATTATACGCGACTGGCTAATTCTTTGCCTGCTTTGAATTTAGCCACTTTTTTAGCTTTTATTTTAATGGTCGCACCTGTTTGTGGATTCCGGCCATTACGAGCTGCACGTTTTGAAACTGAAAAAGTCCCAAAACCTACAAGTGTTACTTTGTCTCCTTTTTTGAGTGTTTTTGCAATGGCTTCTGTAAACGAATCGAGGGCAGCCCCAGCCTGTGTTTTTGTAAGGCCTGCGTCATCGGCTAATTTTGCAATCAGTTCTGCTTTGTTCATGGAAAATGTTTTTATTGATTTCGATAAAGGGCAAATATAAGGCTATGGATTTAGAAGCCTGATCCAAGAAAAGAAATTTAGTCAGCAAACCACCTGAAACCGGTCTTTTTAGCTGAAAACAGCCATTTACGGATAAAATGTGCTGTTAATCTTTGTCAACGGTTCCCCGGAGAGACCTGATCCCTGCTATATATACTTCATGAGCTGATCTTTCAATGGTCTCATTCCTTCGGTAGCGGGCTTTTCAATAATGTACAGGTTTTGAATGCCACGGGTATTAGGAATATTTTTATCAACTATAAATTTGGGTATTTCTGTGTATGCAAAATCTATCAGGCCAGCAGCGGGATACACGGCAAGGGATGTACCGATGATTACAAAAATATCGGCTCCCTGTACGAAACGACTTGCATTCATTATGAGTGGAACAGGTTCTTCGAACCAAACAATATGTGGTCTTAATTGTCCGCCATCAGGAGCCTTGTCGCCAAGGCGAATATCATCCCTGATAGAAAAGACGTGCGAATCATCCAGCTCACTGCGCATCTTGAAAATTTCACCGTGAAGATGCAATACCTGGGAAGATCCTGCTCTTTCATGCAGGTCATCAATATTCTGCGTGATTATCTGAACATTAAAATATTCTTCCAGTCTGGCAAGTTCCAGATGTGCTTCATTAGGAATGGCAACGCACACATTCTTGCGGCGCATATTATAAAATTTCAAAACTAGTTCAGGATTTTTCCTCCATCCTCCGGGAGTTGCTACTTCATTTACATCATAACCTTCCCAAAGTCCGTCGCTGTCTCTGAACGTTTTTAAACCGCTCTCAGCACTTATGCCTGCACCGGTTAAAACAACTAAATTCTTTTTCATTCAAAAATTTGCAATTGTTTTATGCACAAAACTGAAATAATCATACTCTCACACTCTCACATTTGTTTAATTCCATTTAATGCTGCCTTCAAATTAATCCCTTTTCCGAGTACTGGTTTGAAAAGATCCCCTTCACTAATTATCCGATTCAGGATATTATGTATGGTAAAATCTTTCATCTTCAATCCTTTCTTGACCTCCTCCCAATGCAGGGGTGTGGAAACGGTCGCTCCGGGTTTTGGTCGCAGGGAATAAGCTGCAGCAAGTGTAGCCTGAGTACGGTTTTGCAGAAAGTCAAGATATATTTTCCCTTTACGTTTCTCAAGAGGTCTTTCAATACTGGTAAAGCCAGGGGTTTCTGCATTTACTTTCGTCACGACCGCCTTTGCAAATTCTTTCGATTCTTCAAAAGTATATTTTGCTTCTAGTGGGATATAAATATGTAATCCAGTCGAACCGGAAGTTTTGCAATAAGAATCAATACCCAGGGTTTTAAGAATCTGGTGGGTGATCTGTGCAGCTTCAATTACCTGGTTAAATGGATTTGTATCCGGATCAAAATCAATGATACACCAATCAGGGCGATCCGGGCTTTTAATGGTACTGGACCACGGATTCAGTTCGATGCATCCCAGGGAAACCATATAAAGGAGACTCGCTTCATTTGTGCATACGAGGAATTCTTTGTCTCTTGCATCACCTTCACTATGATACGCAAATTTTTCAATCCAGTCGGGCGCCTTACCCTTTACATCTTTCTGATAAAAACCTCCTCCTGCAATTCCATTTGGAAATCGGTTGAGTGATTGCGGCCGGTTTTTCAGATAGGGTAGAATAAAAGGTGCCACCCCAGAATAATAATTCAGCAAATCCCTCTTCGTTAATTTTTCTTTGGGCCAGTAGATTTTGTCCAGATGAGAAAACTGTAGTTCATGCCCGTTGATATACTTCGACTGGGTTTCATCCGAAGAATTCAAAAGTATTTTTCCGGGGTTTGGCCGTATATGCTTTACTTTTTCAGGCATCAAGAGGAGCTTAA
>Ga0207113_1052_pt1 | contig 38278 bp, 29 predicted proteins | sample Alteio_BWMinHeat_69_FD_153559 | JGI IMG/M metagenome (GOLD analysis project Ga0207113, IMG submission 153559) | Enriched cells from forest soil in Barre Woods Harvard Forest LTER site, Petersham, Massachusetts, United States -... | ecosystem: Environmental > Terrestrial > Soil > Temperate forest >... | reverse complement strand
GGTAAGATTAGCCGTCAGTTGCAGACACAGATATAAACAATTGTCGATTTTTTCCTGATCTTCAGGTGTGGTCGTTTCTTTACCTGCTTTTTTCCATGGCTCTTTTTCCTGAAGATATTTGTTTCCTTTTCTTGCAAGGTCAACAATTGAATAAAGGGCATCACGGAATTTATATTGTTCGAGCAGGTTTTCAACAGTAATTTTTGTCTGTTCAATCTGGCGTATCAGTTCATCATCGGAAGCCTCTTTAATATTCTCATGCCAGAAAGGAACTTTTCCTTTGCAAAGTTTATGCATCAGTACAAAAGTCCTGTTTACAAAATTTCCGAAAATGGACACGAGTTCGCTGTTATTCCGGTCCTGAAAATCCTTCCATGTAAAATCATTATCCTTGGTTTCAGGAGCGTTCGCGCAAAGAACGTAACGGAGAACATCTTCACATCCGGGAAAATCTTCCACGTATTCATGTACCCAGACAGCCCAGTTGCGGCTTGTAGAGACCTTTTCTCCTTCAATATTCAGAAATTCATTGGCTGGTACATTGTCAGGCAAAACAAAATGTCCATGAGCCTCCAGCATAGCAGGGAAAATAATACAATGAAATACAATATTGTCTTTACCAATAAAGTGTACCAGTTTGGTATCAGTCTGTTGCCAGTAGTCTGCCCATTTTGGGGTTAACTCTTTTGTAGCAGAAATATAACCGATGGGAGCGTCGAACCATACGTACAATACTTTTCCTTCGGCATTCGGCAGGGGCACTTTAATTCCCCAGTTACCATCACGTGTCATGGCGCGGGACTGTAAACCGTTATCGAGCCAGCTTTTACACTGTCCATAAACGTTATTCTTCCATTCTGTATGGCCATTGAGGATCCATTCTTTCAGAAATTTTTCATAATGCTGGAGCGGAAAATACCAATGTTTGGTTTTTCTCTTAACCGGGACAGCATCACTGAGCGTACTTCGCGGATTAATCAGCTGGTCGGGACTTAGTGAAGATCCGCAACGTTCGCACTGGTCACCAAAAGCATTTGGATTGCCACAGATCGGGCAGGTGCCGGTGATATATCGGTCGGCCAGAAAAATTTTTGCTTGCTCATCATAGAACTGTTCTGTTTCTTTCTCTTCAAAAATATGATCATCGTACAATTTTTTAAAGAACGCAGATGCTGTTTCATGATGTACGGGGTTGGTTGTACGGGAGTAAATGTCGAAAGAGATAAACATCTGCCCGAAACTTTTTTTAATAAGAGCATGGTATTTGTCAACCACCTGTTGTGGTGTAATTCCTTCTTTCATTGCCCGGATCGTTATTGGAACACCGTGTTCATCACTGCCTCCGATAAAAAGGATGTCTTTTTTGCGGGCTCTCTGATAGCGCACATAAATATCTGCAGGAATATAGCAGCCTGCAAGATGGCCGATATGAATAGGTCCGTTTGCATAAGGAAGGGCGGCAGTAACCAGGATGCGGTTGTATTCTTTCATAATTTGATGACGGATTGCAAAAATACGTTAAAGAGGCGTAACGCCTAACGCTTAACGCCTAACGCCTAACGCATTTTTAAGCGAATCTTTGAATTAAATGCTGTTAACTGTCTACTGTTAACAGTTAACTTTATTTGATGAAGAGAAAGTCTTTCCTGGGATCCCTGTTGGGTGGCCCTTTGCTGGCATCGGCGAATTTTAAGTCTTCGCATATTGAGGATAACAATATTTTGGATGGAATACCCTGGCGTATTCCGTCTTATCTGAAAGCAGGAGATACAGTTGGAATTACTTGTCCCGCAGGATTTATGACACCGGAAGAAATCCTGCCGGCAGTGCAGACGATAAAAAGCTGGGGATTTAATCTGCGCATAGGCAGGACCGTAGGAGCCCGCGATTTCATTTTTGGGGGAACAGATGCAGAAAGGTTGGCAGACCTGCAGCAAATGCTGGATGATCCTTCTATCCAGGCTATCATGTGTGCAAGGGGGGGTTACGGATGTGTCAGGATTATTGATCAGCTGGATTGGAAGAAATTCATAGAAAGGCCAAAATGGATTATAGGATTCAGCGATATTACGGTTATTCATGCACAACTTAATCATCAGTTTCATATAGCTTCCATTCATTCAAAAATGTGCAATAGTTTTCCGGAGGTTTCTGAACAGATTGAAAAAGGTCAATGGGAAAGTATTTTATCCATTGAAGCTGCATTAACAGGTAAGAGGATTGAATATCCAATCGTATATGATGAGGGTAACAGATCCGGATTTGGACAGGGAATACTGGCTGGTGGAAATCTTAAAACGATCGAGACCCTTGCCGGTTCTGCATCAGATCTGCGTACCGAAGGGATGATCCTGTTCCTGGAAGATACCGGGGAATATTTATATAGTATTGACCGTATGTTTTATAATCTGAAGCGCACGGGCAAGCTTGAAAATCTAAAAGGGTTGTTGATTGGGGCATTCCGTGTTAAACCCGATGACCCCGGAGATGAGTTTGGAAAAAGTGTTTACAATATCGTATTGGAACAGGTAGCTGAATATAAATATCCGGTTTGTTTTAATTTCCCCGTTGGCCACGTAAAAACAAATTATGCATTGAAATGTGGTGTGAAGCATGAATTAAATATTGATTCGGTTAGCGTTAGTTTTAAAGAAATCACTTAAGCCTAAAGCCCAAAGCTTAAAGCCCAAAGCCCAAAGCTTAAAGCTTAAAGCCTAAAGCCTAAAGCCGAAAGCCTAAAACTTTAGTGGTTGTTTAGAATCCTGAATAATGAATATTATAAGTTTGAATTATAAAAATCAGATTTGAATCACATTCAATTTTTATTATTTCCAATCTAGTTTTAGGCTTTCGGCTTTAGGCTTTGGGCTTTGGGCTTTAAGCTTTAGGCTTTAAAAAGGTCAACCATGTCAAATACAACCCCTCCTTACTTAAAAAGTGGCGACACCATCGGCATTGTTTGCCCCGCCGGTTTTATGTCTGCCGAAAGAATTGTACCCTGTGTAAATACTTTGACATCATGGGGCTTCCGGGTTAAGATCGGAAAAACAGTCGGTGGCACTTCTTCCAATTATTTTTCAGGTACTGATGCGGAAAGACTGGAGGATCTGCAGGAAATGCTGGATGATGATGAAGTAGCGGCGATTTTATTTGGGAGGGGAGGATATGGATTGAGCAGAATTATTGAAAAGATCAGTTTTAAGAGATTCCGTAAATCACCTAAATGGATCCTGGGCTATAGTGATATCACTTTATTGCACGCACATATATATTCAAATTATGAAATTGCTACCGGGCACACAGCAATGGCCGGTGCTTTTCTTGATACGGGACCTGATGATCCATTTATACATTCCATTCGGGATCTCCTGACAGGTAAAAAGTTGCAATTTTTCTGTGAACCGCATCCTTTTAACCGGAGAGGAGATGTGGAAGCAGTGCTTATGGGTGGCAATCTTACTTTACTTGCGCATACCGTAGGAGGCCCATCGGATTTTAAAACCAAGAACCTCATCCTTTTTATTGAAGATATAGGGGAATATTTATACAATGTAGACCGGATGCTTCATCAGTTAAAGAGAGCCGGAAAATTCAATAAACCTGCAGCGCTCGTGATTGGAAGTTTTACAGATATGAAAGATACAGAAAGGCCTTTCGGACAGGATGCTTATGAAATAATCCGCGATGTACTTGCAGAATATGACTTTCCGGTTTGTTACGGATTTCCGGTCGGTCATGTAAAAGATAATTTTGCCCTGAAATGTGGCGTGGAATATAAGCTGAGAGTAGGTAAAGAAAAGGTTTCGATGGAGGAAATTTAAACGAACAGTGAGCGTATCAAAACCGGACATCACAAATAAGGATACTCGTTTAAATTATTGAAAAAGAACATTTTGGATTACTGGCATTCCTTTAGCCACTTAAAAAGAAATTCCAAAAAATATTCATCATGCTGAAGAACTATTTTAAAATTGCTTATAGAAATCTGACCAGAAATAAAGCTTTTTCTTTTATAAATATTCTTGGTTTAGCTGTGGGTCTGGCTACCTGCGTGTTGATGATACAATACATTTTTAGTGAACTGGGATATGATAAGCAGATCAAAAATGCCGATCGCATATTCAGGATTGCATATAAAGCAGTTAAAAAAGTTAACCCTGAAGATAAATCCTGGGCATCGACTTCTGCACCCATAGCCTGGGGACTTAAATCAGATATGCCTGAAGTAGAACAATCAACCAGGCTGCTCAAATTTCCCTCATTGGATAAAATGCTCCTGAAATATGAACATGGGAACGATAAAAAATCATTTTATGAAAGCAATGGATATTATGTAGACTCTACATTTTTCCAGATTTTCACATATGACTTTATTTTTGGAAATTCTCAAACTGCACTGAATGAGCCCAACAGTATTGTAATTTCAAACCAGATAGCCCGTAAAATATTTGGAAATGAAAACCCAGTAAATAAATCAATCACTGTTGGATTACCATATGGCGATTTCATTTATACAGTTAAAGGAGTTTTTGATGATTCAAAAATAAAATCTCACATACCAGCCCATTTCTTCCTCTCCATGAAGAACGGGGATGTGGGTACCTGGGTCCAAATTCAAACAAACTGGGCCACTAACAATATTTTTCATACTTACGTGAAATTAAAAGAAGGTGTAAACGCTGGGAATTTTGAAGGAAAGCTGCAGGCATTCATCGATCGCAGAGGAGGAAAAGATCAGAAAGAATTAGGAATTCTCAGACAATTATTTATTCAACCAGTACCTGATATCTATCTTCATTCCGATTTGGACAATGAAATTGCTCCAAACGGAAATATTACATATTTGTATATTCTCGGAAGCATCGCTTTATTTGTTTTGCTGATAGCCTGCATTAATTTTATGAATCTTTCAACTGCCCGTTCCTTAAAACGGGCAAAAGAAGTCGGTGTAAGAAAAGTACTTGGAGCGGAAAGAAAATCACTGGTATATCAATTTCTGGGTGAATCAATTTTGATGAGTTGTCTTGCATTGTTGACAGCGTTGATAATTGCTTATTTAATATTACCCTTATTTAACAATCTCACTCAAAAGAATATTACGCTTTTTGATCAGTCGAGTATCTGGGTTTGGATTATTTTACTCACTGCAGGAACCGGATTATTGTCGGGAGTCTATCCTGCATTTTATCTTTCCTCATTCAGACCCATAACGGTTCTAAAGGGAAAATTGCTGAATAATTTTTCAGGTGCCGCGATTCGTAAGGGTCTTGTTGTATTTCAGTTTGTTATTTCTATTTGCCTTATTCTGGGAGTTATAATAATACAAAGGCAATTGCAATATATGGATAGCCAGCAACTTGGATTTAATAAGAACCAGCAACTCATTTTGCCTTTACAGAGTCCGTCTGTCATTAAAAATTACGAGGTATTGAAAACTGAGTTGTTGAAAAAACCAGGGGTGAAGAATGTTACCAGTGGATCCACATATCCCGGTATTTCAAGTGTAGATGATATGGTTTTTTATGCTGAGGGAAAATCCGTAAAAGAAGCGATAGATATTAAACTGGCCAATATTGATAACGACTATTTCGAAACTTTGGGATTGAAAGTAATTGCAGGCACGGGATTTTCAAAAGAATTTACTGCAGATTCTAACAATATCGTACTAAATGAAACTGCTCTGCGGGACTTGGGATATCCGGTAAAAACTGCAATCGGCAGGAAAATTTATTTTGATTTCCAGGGAAGTCACAATACAATGCAAATCATAGGAGTCGTTAGAAATTTTAATTATGAAAGCCTGTATAATAGAATTAAACCTTTTGCATTTAATACTTTGATGGGGAATAAGCATGCCTACGTAATAGCCAATATTTCAACAAAAAATTATGCCGGCATCTTACAGGGAATTGCAACATCCTGGAGTAGAATCAATCCCGGAATGCCATTTGTATATTCATTTCTTGACAAAGATTTTCAAAAGAATTATGAAAAAGACCAGCGGGCATCCGGAATTGTCTGGAGCTTTACAGTGATTGCAATCCTGATTGCCTGCCTTGGATTATTTGGTTTGTCTGCATTTGCCGCTGAACAACGCTTTAAAGAAATAGGTGTAAGAAAAGTGCTTGGCGCTTCAGTAATCAGCATTGTAAGATTATTGTCCAAAGATTTTATCAGAATGGTTTTAGTAGCCATAGTTGTTGCCGCTCCGATCGGATGGTATTTTATGAATAAATGGTTAGAGGGTTTTGCTTACAGAACTCCCGTCAGCTGGTGGATATTTGCAATCACTGGTTTTCTTGCGATATTAATAGCACTCGTTACCGTCAGTTTTCAGGCAATCAGAGCGGCGATCGGCAATCAGGTAAAAAGCCTGCGGTCCGAATAAGAGACCTGAATTGCCCTCACACCCTCACACTCTCACACTCTCACACTCTCACACTTTTATAGTGCCATACTCCCATACTTTCCTAAAGCGTATAACATACCTTTGCAAATAATTTCTTTTGATGAGTATTATCAGAAAATTTCTTCTTTATGCGCTGGGTGAAAAACGTTATTTACGGCTGTTGGCCAATTCATTTCAGAAATTATATAAAACCGGCCGTTTGAGTGTGGATTACCAGGATATTTATTTTTTGAAAAATATTATCAATCAGGGGGACTATTGCATTGACATTGGTGCGCATCTCGGATATTTTACAGTTGAAATGAGTCGCCTGGCCGGGAATCACGGACATGTATTTGCGATTGAACCGATGACTAAATTCTTCAATACCCTGAAAGTTTTAGTATCAAATATTAAAAACGGGAATATCACCCTCTTTCAATATGCGATGGGTGGAGGAGAAGCCTTTGTAGAAATGGGCATTCCCAGAGTGAATAAAGTCAAAAAATTCGCTTATGCAAGAGTGATTCGAACCAGTACTTTTCTTGAATATGTGGAATCTGAGAAAGTTAAAAATGTAACGGGTGATGAGATATTTTGCGATTTATCCAGGGTGGATTTTATAAAATGTGATGTTGAAGGTCTGGAACTGGCTGTATTTCAGTCTTTCGTTGAAATCATAGATAAACACCGCCCCGTGATCCTATGTGAGCTCGGAGATCCCCAGGAAAGAAAAAGATTGCTGGATCTTTTTTCACCGTTTAATTATAAGATGTATTACCTGGAAAATAAAAAATTAAGATCCTTCTCACCTGAAAGTACAGTTGCCCCGGTATCACACAATCACTACTTTATACCTGAAAGACGTTTACAAAATTTATCCCACCTGATTTCATAATGTAGAAATGTGGGATTGTAAATAATTGCAGAGCAATTATTATGTTAGAATGGAGGAATGAAATTTATAATTTAATTTTTAATTTCATTCTTACATTCTAGATCTCCACAATTTCACGTTTTCCACATTGTGAAAATCAGCCTTTCCTGTTTCGTTAAGAATTTAAAAATATTGTAGTATTAGTTTTCTCCAATTCTTTTTAAACTTAAATCAGGCAAGGGTGAAACTATCAGTGGGAATTTCTCAATAAGGACATTGGACGGATCCAGTCCGAATCCCCTTTCCTCAGATAAACTGGCTTCTTTCAGCCAGAAATATAATTTCATGATTACTCTTTCGAAAAATGAGAGTTCATTATCCTGGCTCAGGTATTTCTCCATTACTACCACCTGAAAATCACCGACAACATTATTTCTTTCCAGCGATTCGTACCTGCTGGTAATATTGACTTCCCTGTTTTTTACAAGGTCCTCCACTACTTTCCGGATCATCAGATTAATTCTGGGTTCAATCCTGAAACCAAGCCTGAATTCCACACGAATGATGTCATTGGGAATAATATGCGTTACCGAGTATTCAGAAATATATGGTTCATCCAGTGTATCTATATGAACGAACCAGTAGATATCTGCGCGTTTGGGTTTTTTATTTAGTATTGAATAAATTATTTTATGTTCAATTTCCTTGGGGTTATTCGCACTCGTCATATACATCAGATGCGTAGCGAATTTTGGAACACTGCGGTCTGTACTCAGCTCCTGGATCTGCGGAATATAATTTTCCAATCGAACGAATTCAACATAACGATTTTTAATTTTTCGTGAGCGGTACCATACATACATGACCCCGAATAAAGCCCCTCCTACAATCAGAGTTACGAAACCACCATGAGGAAATTTTTCAAGATTTGCAAAAAGGAAACTGAATTCTATAATCAGGTATACGGTCAGATACAGATAGATTAATGCCGTTGGGACACGTCGGGATATGAGAAAGTTGGAAAATAAAATGGAAGTTGCCAGCATGCATAACGTGATGGCCAGTCCGTATGCGGCTTCCATATGAGAAGAAGAACGGAAATAAATGGTAATGCCGCAACATCCGACAAATAAAAGAAAATTAATGGCCGGAATATACAATTGTCCTTTCTGTTCTGTGGGATAACTGATACGGAACTTGGGCCAAAGGTTCAGCCGCATAGCTTCACTTATCAGCGTGAAGGATCCGCTGATCAGAGCCTGGCTGGCGATAATGGCTGCCGCGGTCGCAATCAGGATACCCGGAATCAGGAACCAGTCAGGCATGATACTGAAAAATACACTATTATGGGCTGTATCGAATACTTTGCCCATCTGGTTATGCAGGAGCCATGCACCTTGGCCGAGATAATTTAAAATAAGACAGGTTTTCACATAAATCCAGGATATGCGGATATTACTTTTGCCGCAATGTCCCAGGTCTGAATAAAGAGCCTCAGCTCCGGTTGTACAAAGAAATACAGCACCCAGTAACCAGAATCCTTTGGGATATATAGTCAATATCTCAATAGCATATACAGGACTCAGGGCTTTGAAAATATGGAGATCATCCAGTAGATGTCCCGATCCTAAAACAGCCATCATTCCAAACCATAATAGCATAATGGGTCCGAATAGTTTTCCAATGGAATCTGTGCCAAATTGCTGAAGGAAAAAAAGAATCAGCATGATTCCCAACACGATATAAACAATCGTATCCTGTGGAATATAATTCAGACTGGGTAATTGCCTGAGACCTTCAATGGCTGATGTAACAGAGATGGGAGGTGTGATCATTCCGTCGGCAAGAAGTGCGGCGCCCCCGATCATGGCAGGTAACACAAGCCAGCGTCGTTGTCTGCGCACCAGCGCATAAAGAGAAAATATTCCACCTTCTCCTTTGTTGTCGGCATTCAGGGTAAGCCAGACGTACTTAATTGTTGTTTGAAGAGTAAGTGTCCAGATAATACAGGAGAGACTTCCAATAATTAATAATTCGCTGATAACGCGACCATTGATGATGGCATTGAGTACATAGAGCGGAGAAGTTCCGATGTCTCCGTAAATAATACCTAAAGCAATAACCAGGTTGCCTACTGTGACCTTGTCAATTTGTTTGCTCACTACAGTGCATGTTAAGTTGGTGTCAAAGCGGACAGGGATTGTCTATATGGCAAACAATGGCATTCATGAAAAAGCAATCGGCACAAAGATATAGGGAATAGGATGAAATTAACAGATTCTAAAGGGAGTTTTGAGTACCTTGTCTTTCAAACCAATCCCTATAAGTGTTTTATTATGAATTTAAGAATACTCGGCCTGCTGCTATTCCTTCCCATACTGATCCAAGCCCAACACATTGTTTATACCGAACCTGAACAGGACGATACGCGTAAAACAGATTTTGAAATCATTGGCCGGATTGAGGGAAATATCCTGATTTTTAAGAATAATCGTACCACCAGTTTCATTTCAATTTACAATACCGAAATGAAACTGATTCAGAGGATTCAACTCCCTTTTTTACCGGAAAAATATACGAACATTGATTTTGTACAATACCCGGATTTCTTCTATTTACTGTGTGAATACCAGAAAAAGAATATCGTTCATCTGACAGCTTATAAAATGGATGGCCAGGCCCGAACCATGGGCGAACCGGTTGATCTGGATACTACACAGGTTAGTGGTTCGAATAATGGTAAGATATATACCAATATTGAGAGCGAGGATAAACAGTGGCTTATGGCCCTTAAGATCAATACTAAAAATCCGAAAACCTATACTTTCACTTCTTTTCTGTTCAATAAAACGCTCGAGTTACAGGACCGCCACCGCATTTCCATGCTGGTACAGGATCATGCTGACATGTTCGCAAATTTCGAATTGGACAACGAAGGTCAACTTGTATTTACACGTTTTGCACGAACTGGCAGTGGCGAATACCTGACCCATGTTTCATTTGTTATAAAGGGACCCGCTGCAGATACTTTTGCTATTCGTGACGTTGGTGCCAGCGACCGCATACTTGATGAATTAAAGCTTAAGGTTGACAATTACAATAAGCGATACCTTCTTTCGGCGTTCTATTACACACAAAGGAGGGGAAATATCGAAGGAATTTACACGGTGATCTGGGATAAAACGTCCGATTCCAAATTAAAGGAATCCATAACCATTTTCAATGAAGATTTGCGGACTCTCGCCAAAAGCTCCGAATCAAATATGAAGATGGCATTTAATGACTATTTTTTAAAGAGGATTGTACCCAAGAAAGATGGGGGATACCTTGTGATTTCAGAATCTGAGTTTACTACAAGCCGCGGGTCTGCATTTAGCAGGTCAGACTATTTGTATGGACCCATGAGTCCGATCGATTATTATTCTCCATACTATAATCCATATTCACCCTATAACCGGTATGGGATGGGGTCTGTTAACAGGTATAGCGCGGAAAGTATTTTGGTACTGTCTTTCGACAAGAATAGTAATATGGAATGGAGTAATGTGATTCCGAAGAGTCAGTTTGATGATGAAAGTTCAGCGCTGCTCTCCTATCAAACAATGAATACCGGAGGAGAATTACATTTTTTATACAATCAGGTTGATAAAAGAACTATGTTACTGATGGATCAGAGTATATCAGCTGACGGGAAAATTACAAGGCTACCTACCTTTCATAACCTCGACAAAGGATATACATTTATGCCCCGCATAGGAAAACAGGTGTCGAGTAATCAAATTGTAATACCTTGCCAGTACAGGAATTATCTGTGCTTTGCAAAAATAGATTTTTAAAACCCCTCCGGTGATTGGTATTTTCAAAAAAAAAGCATCCGCCAATGCTTTAATACTCTTCCTATACGCTTTAGTTCTGAAGTTTTCACTTTTCCTGCATCCCTTTCTGCCGGTATTGCACGCAGGAGACAACTATTTATATCGATTTGTATTAACAGTCCTCGGAGCTCTTTTCGGCCACGCGGCTCTTCCATATTCGATACTTAGTTTTATCATTTTATTTTCACAGGCGACCCTGATTAACAGCATTTGTAACTATCATAAGATGCTGCCACAGGCCAATTATCTTCCTGGCATGTGCTATATATTGGTGACTTCATTATTGCCTGACTTGGGACATTTCTCGGCCCCGCTCCTGATAAATTCCATTATGATCTGGTGCTGGTACCGGATGGTAGCTTTATATAATAGCCCCAATCCGATATCCTCTATATTTAATATCGGTGTTTTTCTGGGCCTTGCTACCCTGCTATATATCCCCGCTCTTGCATTTTTGTTATTATTGTTTTTTTCGTTGCTTATCATGCGACCATTTAGAATTCAGGAATGGTTCGTAGGTTTCATTGGATTTACTTCTCCTTATTATTTTCTAATTCTGATACTATATTTTGTTCATCAGTTACATTCGAACAACCTGATTCCTCACATTAGTTTCACTTTTCCCACCTTCCCGGGATCTGTTTGGGTAGTTGCAGCCATGAGCCTGTTGGTAATTCCCTTTATAATTGGTGGAATTTACGTTCAGAATAACCTGAATAAAATGCTTATTCAGGCCAGGAAAAGCTGGAGCCTGTTGCTTGCTTTTCTTGTAACAGCAATCTTTGTAATCATTATCAATAAAGCCGACTCGTACGAGAACTGGATAGTAACTGCCGTTCCCTTTGCAGTTTTTCATTCAGCTGCTTATTATTATCCGCAGAATAGGTTTTTAGTCGGGCTCCTGCACTGGCTTTGTTTTAGCGTAGCCATTGCCATTAATTATTTTGTATAAACGTAATTTGGTTATGGGTTATGAACTATGAGATATGAACTATGAGATGTAGGTTACAAGTCATAAATTATAATTTATAGGTTTAGTCATCGTATTTAAAAATCGTTGACAATAGCTCATAACCCATATCTCATGGTTCATAACCCATAACCCATATCTCATAGTTCATATCCCATAACCCATACATCAAAAGGCTTTAAGCTTTAGGCTTAAAGAATTACCTTTGTAGCTCAAACATTGTAAATGAAATTTGGTGTTATCGTATTTCCAGGTTCTAATTGTGACAGGGACATGCAATTTGCTCTGCAGAATGAACTGGGTTATGAAGTGGTCATGTTATGGCACAAGGATACTGATCTTTCGATGTTTTCTACTCAGGATTGCATAGTGCTTCCCGGAGGGTTTTCTTATGGAGATTATCTTCGATGTGGTGCTATCGCCAGATTCAGTCCATTGATGCAGCCTTTGATACGATTTGCTGAAAAGGGAGGCATGGTCCTTGGCGTTTGTAACGGATTCCAGATTTTATGTGAATCCCATCTACTGCCCGGCGTATTATTAAGAAACTCCAATCAGCAGTTTATCGGGAAAAATATTTACATGAAAACAGAAAAAGGGGAGCCCTTGAAAATACCAATTGCTCATGGAGAAGGAAGATATTATGCAGATGACAAACTACTGGACGAAATGGAGTCAGGTGGCCAGGTGATATGGAAATATTGCGACGCAGAGGGAAATATAACACCTGAATCGAATCCGAACGGAAGTACCCGGAGTATCGCAGGAATCTGCAATAAAGAACGGAATGTTTTTGGCCTGATGCCCCATCCTGAAAGAGCAGTTTCAGAAAGTCTTGCAAATACTGACGGTCGAAAATTGTTTCAACAGATCTTTAACAGCAGGACCCTTCATTCAGTAAACAGGCAATCTGTTTTGGCATTACCTTAGGTTATACAACGGCTATGTACAAAAGGTCCGGATTATTACTTCTTCTTCTCAGTTTGTTTTTCTCGAAAGTTAATAGTCAGGATAGTACCGCAATTACCTGGCAGACACATACTGAAAAATCCGGGAATGGTGAATTTCAAATTATTTTTAATGTACAAGTTAAACCCGGATGGCAGTTATATGCACCAAACCAGGATCTGAGTGGGACGACTTCTGTGGAACTTAACTTTCAGGACAGTTCAATTTCTTTAAAACCCCCGTTTATTATAGAAGGCAGATCTGAAAAGCGCCCCGTGGCACTGTTTAATAATGTTTCGTTTTTTTTGTTTACCGCTGAAGCTAAATTTTCTATTCCTCTGCAGATCAAAGGAACTATTCCTTCACGCATTTTCGGATCACTAAATTATTTCTACGGAAAAAAAGATTCTTTTTATTCCGGAAACTATTCATTCAATACAGCGCTGGAAGGCGGAGTGAATTCAGCTTCCAGGATAAGGATCAACAGTTTTGATCTGAAACATCCCGTGAATCCCTGTGGTGATTCCGGTACAGCAGGAAAGGGACTACTTAGTATTTTTCTACTGGGATTGCTGGGTGGTTTCATTGCGCTGCTAACACCCTGTGTATTTCCGCTTATCCCGCTTACTGTTTCATTCTTTACAAAAAGCAGCAGCTCAGGGAAAGCACATGCTTTTTTATATGGATTTTTTATCTTCCTGATATATGTTTTACTGAGCCTTCCTTTCTATCTTCTTGATCACGTTAACCCGGAAATACTTAATACAATCTCCACCAGTATATGGCTCAACCTATTCTTTTTTCTGATTTTCGTAGTATTCGCGATTTCATTTTTCGGGTATTTTGAAATCACTTTGCCGGGAAGTGTTGCAAATTCTGTAAACAGTAAATCAGGTGGCACCAGTTTACTGGGAATATTTTTCATGGCCCTTACGCTGGCCATTGTTTCATTTTCCTGTACGGGTCCAATTCTCGGTTCTCTGCTTGTTGGGGCACTTTCGAATAATGGAGGGGCGATTCAGCTGACTATCGGGATGGGTGGATTCGGTCTCGGTCTTGCGCTTCCTTTTGCAGTTTTTGCCCTTTTCCCCGGATGGCTTGGATCATTGCCAAAATCTGGTGGCTGGCTGGGTTCTGTAAAAGTGGTATTGGGATTCCTGGAATTGGCTATGGCTATTAAATTTCTCTCAAATGCCGACCTGGTAGAGCAATGGGGACTGGTCAAAAGGGAAGTCTTTATTGCATTCTGGGTGATTATCGGCATCCTGGTTACACTTTATCTGATGGGTAAAATCAGGTTTCCGCACGACAGCCCTGTTAAAAAATTCAGCACCTCACGTATTGGATTTCTGGTTTTTTTTGGTATTGCAACCATTTACCTGATTCCGGGACTAACTAATACAAAAGCGGCAAACCTGACCCTGATCAGCGGATTTCCACCACCCCTCTGTTATTCAGTTTATAAAAATCCTGTTAACTGCTCAAAAGGCGTAGAACCTTTAAGAGACTATGAGCAGGCCATTACACTGGCAAGGAAATTGAATAAACCAGTACTGATCGATTTTACCGGATGGGCCTGTGTAAACTGCCGTAGGATGGAGGAGAACGTTTGGACTGATCCCGAAGTAAGAAAAAGGATGCTTGATTCTTTTGTGGTTGTTTCATTATATGTGGATGAACGCCGACTTCTACCCGCAGCATCACAGACGGTATATGCCACCCGGGATGGTGCACAGAAGAATATTATTACGGTAGGGGATAAATGGGCTACTTTCCAGTCAGAGAACTTTAATGCGGTTTCCCAGCCGCAATACGCCCTGATCAGCCCGGACGAGAAAATTCTTACTTATACTAAGGGATACACTCCTAAAGCTCAGGATTTTACGCAGTGGCTGGATTGTGGTCTGGCTGCTTTCCACAAATAGAGGATTCAGAGCATATATCGTTCGTATATCGTTCGTATATCGTTCGTATATCGTTCGTATATCGTTGGGATAGCTCTGCGAAGAAAGAACGGTCAAACTACGAATAAGCTCTTAACGGATTAAGAACAAAACAATACTAAAGCAAGAAGGCTGTCTTTAGGAGACAGCCTTCTTTAATAGTGTAAAGTTCCGTTAGAGGGCAATCTTTTTTTCCACCATCATTTTACGCAGGTTGATCAACCCATACCGCATACGACCCAGGGCTGTGTTGATGCTGCAGTTGGTCAGGGAAGCGATCTCCTTGAAACTCAGGTCGGCATAATGCCTCAGAATGATGACTTCGCGCTGATCCTCAGGAAGAAGGTCAAGCATGCGTCTGACGCGGTCGTGGCTTTGCCTTTTCATGATTTTAACATCGGCGCCATCTTCTGTAAAATTGATGACTTCAAAAATGTCCCTGTCATCGCTGGTCTTGATGGCAGGCGTTCTTTTCACCTTGCGGAAATGGTCCACGCAGAGGTTGTGTGCAATGCGCATTGCCCAGGGAAGGAATTTGCCTTCTTCTGTATACCGTCCACCACGTATGGTGTCGATAATTTTAATCAGAACATCCTGGAAAATGTCCTCGGCCAGATACTTGTCCTTGACGAGGAAGAGAATGGAAGTGTACAGCTTGTCCTTGTGGCGGATTACAAGAGCTTCAAGAGCCAGTAAATCGCCGTCGCGAAACGAATGGATTAATTCATGATCGGTTTTCGTACGTAGCGAATTCATAAACTTCTACGGTTTTTAAAGGTGATAGGATATATGTTGGATTTTTGAACGCTTGGCTTTTCTGTGTAGAAGTGCTTACTCTATAAAACTTTTTTATTGTGTTATTAAATGTTAATCAGTGTTTAAAGATATACAATTTTTGGAAAAAACAACATTTTGGGAAAATAAATTGTTCTTAGGCATCAGACATGACTTTCCCTGATTGGGAAAGCCTTTTATAATTTGTTCACTTCCAATATATTTACCGTTCCAATTTATGTCATCAACGATCAAAGACAAAAAGACTTCTTCTAAAACTGCCCTCCATTCACCCCTGGATTCCATCCAAATAAAAGGTGCCAGGGTCCATAATCTGAAGAATATATCGGTCAACATTCCACGCAATAAATTTATTGTAGTCACCGGCGTATCTGGTTCTGGAAAATCTTCGTTGACGATTGATACATTATTTGCGGAAGGTCAGCGTCGTTATGCAGAAAGTTTGAGTGCATATGCAAGACAGTTCATGGCAAGGATGGATAAACCAGACGTAGACTACATTAAAGGACTTTGTCCTGCTATCGCTATCGAACAGAAAGTGACCACCAGGACTCCCCGGTCAACTGTTGGTAGTATGACCGAATTGTATGATTACCTCCGGTTACTTTATGCACGGGTGGGTATCACATATTCTCCCGTTTCAGGGAGAGAGGTAAAGAAGCATGATGTCCAGGATGTAATAAAAGCCATGCAGGAAAGGACCACCGGTGATAAGATTCTTATCCTGGTTCCATTTAAACAACATCCCAACCGGAATACTACAGAAGAGCTGAATATCCTTCTTCAGAAGGGATTTAGCCGTCTTTATGTTAACCGGGAAACTGTGCGGATAGAAGATCTCTTAACAGCATCTGCAACTAACGGTAAAACGAAAAAGGCTGAACCAAAGCTGCCTAAAGACAATTCTTTTCTTCTTATAGACAGGATTTTAGTTAAAGATTTTGATGAAGACGATCAGCATCGACTGGCTGATTCTATTGGCACCGCTTTTTATGAAGGGGAAGGACAGATGCAACTCGAAATCAATGGTGAAGAAAAGTTGTCATTCACTAATCGATTTGAAATGGACAGGATGAGATTTGAAGAACCAGTGCCCAATCTTTTTTCATTCAATAATCCCTATGGTGCCTGTACAACATGTGAAGGTTTCGGTCAGGTACTTGGTATTGACTCAGATCTTGTAATTCCCGACAAAAGACTTAGCCTGTTCGAAGGTGCTGTAGCCCCCTGGAAAGGTGAGAAGCTAAGTGCCTGGAGAGATCACTTTATAAAAACATCCAAAAAATACGACTTTCCGATTCACAAACCTATCATTGATCTCACCAAAGCACAAAATCAATTGCTCTGGGAAGGAAATAAAGAGGTGAACGGGATCGATGATTTCTTTAAAGAAGTTGAAAAAAATTTATATAAGGTTCAATATCGAGTTTTATTATCAAGGTATCGTGGTCGCACCATTTGCCCGGATTGTAAAGGTTACCGTCTTCGGCCTGAAGCACTGTATGTTAAGATTGGGGGACAGCATATTGGTGAGCTTTGCGAATTGCCAGTTGGCAGGCTCAATGAATGGTTCAAAAATCTTGTTTTATCAGATTTTCAACAGAAAGTGGCAAAGCGTATACTGATTGAAATTAATAACCGGCTGAAAACCTTACTGGATGTGGGTCTTGGCTATTTGACCCTTAACAGGCTGGCCAATTCACTCAGTGGTGGAGAGAGCCAGCGTATTCAACTGACGCGTTCACTGGGAAGCAATCTCACCAATTCACTTTATATATTAGATGAACCTTCTATCGGACTTCATGCAAGGGATACCCGCCGGCTGATAGGTGTTTTAAAAGAACTGCGCGACCTGGGAAATACCGTGGTTGTAGTGGAACACGATGAAATGATGATGCGCGAAGCAGATTATATTATTGATATGGGACCGCTGGCGAGTCACCTTGGAGGAGAAGTTGTGGCTGCAGGAAATTATGAGGCCATTATTGAAAATGAAAACAGTCTTACCGGAAAATATCTGCGCGGTGATTTAAAAATTGAACCGCCCGATCAATTAAGGAAACCGAAGCATTTTATTACAGTCAATGGTGCCAGGCAGCATAATCTACGGGATATCACAGTTGCTTTTCCTTTAAAAGTTCTCTGTGTTGTAAGCGGGGTGAGCGGAAGTGGGAAAACGACACTGGTAAAGCAAATCCTGTATCCTGCATTACAAAAAATGAAAGGGGAATACGCCGACAAGGTAGGGATGCATCTGTCCATTACAGGTGAAGTGGATTTGATAAGTCAGATTGAATTGGTGGATCAGAATCCAATCGGGAAGTCGTCCCGCAGTAATCCCGTAACATATGTAAAAGCATACGATGAGATCCGTGATTTATTTTCGAAACAACCATTGAGCAAATTGCGCGGTTTTCTACCCAAACATTTTTCATTTAATGTAGATGGCGGCCGTTGTGATACCTGCAAGGGAGAAGGTGAACAGGTAGTGGAAATGCAATTCCTCGCAGATGTGCATCTTACCTGCGAAGTTTGTGGAGGAAAGCGTTTTAAAGAAGAAGTGCTGGATGTACAATACCGGAATAAAAATATCCACGACATTTTGGAAATGAGTGTGGATGATGCCCTGGAATTTTTTAAGGATGAAAAAGAAATTCTTCAAAAATTAAAACCTTTAAGCAGTGTGGGACTCGGATATATTAAACTTGGTCAATCATCCGACACCTTATCCGGTGGTGAGGCGCAACGCGTTAAACTGGCTTCTTTCCTCGGTAAAGGCAGGAGTCTCGGACATATCCTTTTTATTTTTGATGAACCCACAACGGGTCTGCATTTTCATGATATAAAAAAGTTGCTCAATTCTTTTAATGCATTGATTGAACAAGGCCACTCTGTGCTCGTGGTAGAGCATAATACAGATGTGATTAATTCAGCAGACTGGGTTATTGATCTGGGGCCCGGAGCAGGCGATGCGGGTGGAAATCTGGTCTATGAAGGCGTACCGCAGGGATTGAAGAAAGTAAAGGAAAGTTTTACGGGAAAGTACCTTTAACGCTTAACGCTTAACGCGGAACGCGTAACGCAATAAGTATTTATTTTAAGTTTTATAAATTAAACAAACTACCTCCGCGTTCCGCGTTCCGCGTTAATGGTTTCTCACCTCAGCCTGTCGAGACTTTTAACGAGTTTCTGATCCCTGTAAATTCCGCGTGCCGCGAGAAAAAATAAAATTGGAATGGCAAAAACGAAAACAGCAGTAATGGTATGACGGCCCTGATTTTCTACAAATCGGTGAATTGCATTCAGATAAAGATAAATATTCAGCAGCGATAATAAAATGCCGAGGATTGCCAGCCGGCCTTGCAATTTCCTGTTTTTATAAAGAAAGATATCAATTAACGCAATACATACCATGGCAATCGTAACAATGAGTATCCAGATATTAAAGCTGGCCGTAAGATCCTGGTAACTGACCGGTTGGCCGGGTACCACAATATTCCCGCTGTAAAAAGAGTATTTGATTGTAAGAAAAGCGCAAATGGCTGCGAGCAGGAGCCATACAGATTGCATTCGTTGTAACATAATTTTATAATTTAGCGTTCAGCGTTCAGCGTTCAGCGTTAAGCGTTCAGCGTTCAGCGTTCTTCACCATTCCGGATATAGTGGAAATTCTTTCATTCGGGTGTTTATTTTTTTTCTGATTTCTCCAAGTAAGGCTTCATCGTCCGCGTGCCGGATTGCTTCATCAATGTAATCAACCAGTTCATTCATATCCCCGGCTTTCATACCCCGGGTAGTGATGGCAGGCACGCCAACGCGTATTCCGGAAGTAACAAATGCACTTTTATCATCGAACGGGACCATGTTTTTATTTACTGTAATATCAGCTTTACCTAAAGCGATCTCAGCTTTTTTTCCGCTGATATTTTTATTTCTCAGGTCGATCAGCATTAAATGATTATCAGTTCCGCCCGATACGATATCATATCCTTTTTTTGTAAAGCAGGCACTCATGGCCTGGGCATTCACAATAATCTGTTTTGCGTAACCGGTAAATTCATCTGTCAGGATCTCACCAAAGGCGATTGCTTTTGCTGCAATGACATGTTCAAGCGGACCTCCCTGAATTCCAGGAAAAACAGCCATATCCATCAGATTACTCATAGGACGGATATTTCCTTTATTATCCTTCAATCCGAAAGGATTGTCAAAGTCTTTCTTCATCAATATAATGCCCCCTCGTGGACCGCGAAGTGTTTTGTGTGTGGTAGAAGTTACAAAATGACAATATTCGAATGGGGAACTTAATAATTGTTTCGCGATAAGACCTGCCGGATGTGCCATATCACACATTACGAGGGCACCAACTTTATCTGCGATCTGGCGGATCCTTGGATAATCCCAGTCGCGACTGTAGGCCGAAGCACCGCATATGATCATCTTTGGTTTTTCTGCAATAGCAACTTTCTCCATGCCATCGTAGTCTACTCGCCCGTCTTCTTTCTTCACGCCATAAAAATGGGGTTGATAAAGTTTGCCGGAGAAATTCACGGGAGATCCATGTGTAAGATGACCGCCCATACTCAGGTCGAGACCCAGTATTTTGTCACCGGGCTTCAATACAGCCAGGCAAACAGCCGCATTGGCCTGCGCACCACTATGTGGTTGTACATTGGCATATTCGCAGTCGAATATTTTCTTCAGGCGGTCGATGGCCAGTTGTTCTGACTGATCTACAATTTCACATCCGCCATAATAACGGCGGCCCGGGTAACCTTCTGCGTATTTGTTGGTCATTACATTGCCCATGGCCTGCATCACCTGAATGGATGTAAAATTTTCAGAGGCAATCAGTTCAATACCATGTCTTTGGCGTTCAAGTTCTTTTTGAATGAGGTCGAAAACGATCTGGTCTCTTTGCATGGCACAAAAATAGGCCAACTATGAATAAAAGATTCAAGAGGTCCTGATTTGATAAAAGAATTATCATCGACAGAAAGAATATTATTGATCTCTGAAACCAGGTTCTCCGGATCTATATCGGAACGGTTTGAAAAAATGCTTATGCAATATTCCTGCGATGGGATCATTAAAACAACTGTTCTGAAACCCCCGTTAAAACCCGTATGGTAAATAATTTCGGGAGATATTTTATTATTCGTCTGTTGAATGAACCACCCGCATCCATACCATAATCCCTGTCGCGTTCCGACAAAAGTGTGTCCCTGCCAGGAATAACGGATCATTTTCGATTTAGAAAGTTTTCCATTTTCAATAGCCTCACACCATTTCATGTAATTGTTCATTGAAATATAAATTCCGCCGTCTGCTTCCGTTGAAAAGAAAATGGATTCTCCTGCGTCCGACCGCTTGAATTTTCCATTTTTATCAAGGTCATAACCAGTAACCCGGTGTGGAATGTGCCGGTTGATCTGGAATACAGTGGCATTCCTTATTCCAAGCGGTCCGAATATTTGCTGCTGAAGAAAAGCGGGATAGGTCATACCACTGAGTTTTTCTATCAGAAGCCCAAGAAGGCAATAGGCTGTATTACTATAACGGTAATGGGTACCTGAAATAAAATAAAGGGAATCAGCAAGCTGCAAAGCCGTCAGCACATCTTTGTCTGTTGCGTGTTTTACTTTGATAGTATCTGTTAAATTATAATGGTCAGGAATACCGGATGAATGACTAAGCAGCTGACTGATTCGGATGGTTGACAGTGGATCCGGCAGTTTAAAAAATTTACCTATGCTGTCATTCAATGACAATTTTCCCGTATAGCATAAGTCCAGCAATGCATAAGCAGTAAATTGTTTAGTGAGCGATCCGATATTAAAATTGTCATCCGCTGTAACGGGTCTCTGAGAATTGATATCTGCCAATCCATAACCCTTTTTGAAAATTATATTATGGTGAAGTTCTATTGCTATCACGGCTCCCGGTGCAGTGGGTTGATACAATGACTTCATCAGTGAGTCAATCCGATTTACATCAGACTGTCCGAACCCGCTGAAAAAAAAAGAATGTAAAATTAAAAAGGGGTACAGGACTTTCATATTTATAAATTGATTTGGAACATTTAATTTAAGACAGAAAATAGAATTTTCGTTAGTTTGACTGTTTTTCTTGAACTTTACCACAACAGGATCAGCCATCATTGCGGAACAAAACGAAAAAGTTTTGTTTTAGCGGGACGGCAAATACTGATTATGAAAGCAATTATTCCCGTAGCAGGCGCTGGTACTAAATTAAGGCCTCATACATACACCCAGCCAAAGGCACTGATTCCGCTCGCCGGAAAAACGATTTTAAGCATTATCGTTGATCAGTTACTTGAAGGCGGCATTTCAGAATTTATTTTTATCGTCGGATACCTGGGAACAAAAATTCAGGATTATGTCATAGATAAATATCCCCATCTGAAAACAAGTTTTGTTTTCCAGAATGAAAGGCGGGGTATCGGTCATGCGATTTTGCAAACCAGGGAACTGGTGGCAAATGATGAAATTTTCATTGTTCTGGGTGATACGATTTGTGAGTATGATGTCAAGCCGATCCTTGATAAACCCGTATCTATGCTGGGAGTAAAAAGGGTAGACGATCCGCGGGACTTTGGGGTAGCTGAAATTGAAGAAGATGGAATCATAAGCCGGGTAGTGGAAAAACCTCAGATCCCCAAGTCAAATATGGCACTGGTTGGTATTTATAAGATCCGAGAAACTGAAGCATTGTTTTCCTGCCTGGAAAATAATATCCGTAATCAGCTTACGAGTTATGGAGAATACAATTTGACGGACGCGATCGAATGTATGATCACAAACAAAGTAAAATTTGAATCCTTTAAAGTGCAGAACTGGTTTGATGCTGGAAAGAAAGATACCCTGCTGGAGTCAAATGCCAAGCTGTTGAAAAAATTCGGAAGTAATATTTCACCTGATCATAACCTTGAAAATACGATCGTTATTCATCCCGTCAATATCGCTTCAGGTTGTACTATAAAAAATTCAATTATTGGTCCCAATGTGGCCATCGGAGAAAAAACAAATATCAATTATTCAATACTAAAAGATTCTATAATCGGATCATTCGCCAACCTCACTGATATTGTGCTCACCCATTCCCTCATCGGCAGTGATACGGAAGTCAAAGGCGAAAGCAGAAGCCTGAATATCGGGGATAATACTGAAATCGATCTTGGGGAATCTTAAGAAAGTATGGGAATATGGGAGTATGGGAGTCGAGATAAAGCGTAAAACTTGTAAAAAGGATAATTTACAAATTAATAATAGCTTTAAGCGTTCGGCGTTTAGCGTTAAGCGTTCGACGTTTAGCGTTAAGCGTTCGGCGTTTAGCTTTAAGCGTAAAATTACTTCATCCCCAAAATTCTAAGTAAGGGGTATTCCGAATCATCAGGCTGGAGTTCAGAATCATTATCAGGGGAAACTTCGACATTTACTTTTACAGTTTTCTTTTCCTGTATTTCGATCAGTTCCTGGTATTTGTATTTCTGATAACCCTTTTTCTCAAACCGAAGGTTTACGTGACATGAAGGAAGTTGTTTGAAAAAGTAGTAACCATCAACATCCGTAACAGCTTCCTTATAAGTCTGATCGCCGGGAATCATGGCTGAAACAACCACACCAGAAACAGGTTTTTTGGTAACGGCATCCAACACCTGTCCTTTGATCAGGGGTTCGGGATTTCCATCACTGGCATATAGTCCGCATGAAACCAGACAGGAGAAAAGGAATAGCGTAAGGTAAAAAGAAACTTTCATGTGATTTGCAATTTACAAGATAATGGTTCAGCCCAGGTTTTCCTAAATTCAATCCATAAATTTTCTATAATTCCCCCCGCAGGGAGGATATCTTTTATCATGGAACTTACTTGTCCGACTTCCAGTTCACCTTCTTCCAGGTCCCCTTCAAACATGCCTTTTTTCGCTCTTCCTTTTCCCAATAGGGATTTAATATTTTCTGCCGAAGCGCCAGCTTGCTCGGCAATTGCAACCTGTTTGAAAAAAGAGTTTTTGAGCATTCTCACAGGCATCAGTGATTTCATAGTAAGTATGGTATCACCTTCTCCTGCCTTCAGTACATAATTCTTAAAATCCGGATGGGATGATGACTCTTCGCTTAGCACAAATCTGGTACCGATTTGTACTCCACAAGCTCCAAGGGCCATCGCTGCAAACATTTGCCGGCCGGTTCCTATTCCGCCGGCAGCAATCACCGGGATTTTTACTGCATCCACAACCGAGGGGATCAGAACCATCGAAGTGGTTTCTTCTCGCCCATTATGACCGCCAGCCTCAAACCCTTCCGCTACCACTGCATCACAACCCGCTTCTTCAACCTTGCGGGCAAACCGGCTGCTGCTCACCACATGTACTACTTTGATACCCTTTTCCTTTAAGACGCTTGTCCAGCTGGAAGGGTTACCGGCTGAAGTAAATACTATGGGAACTTTTTCTTCCAATACGATTTCAATATGTTTTTGAACATCCGGATACATCAGGGGAATATTTACCCCAAAAGGGTTAGAAGTTGCCACTTTACATTTTCGAATATGTTCTCTTAAAATATCGGGATTCATACTACCGCTGCCGATCATCCCGAGGGCTCCTGCATTGCTCACTGCTGAAGCCAGACGCCAGCCACTGTTCCAGACCATCCCTGCCTGTATGATAGGATAACGGATCCCAAATAAACGGGTAATTAAATTGGAGAATTCCATAGTTTTTAAAGGTAAGGCCGGTGGGTAGTTAGTTTTTTTTAATTCTTTATAAAAAACTATATTTATGTAACAACTCAAGCCCACTGGATGAACAAACCTTTGCTGCTTCTTATAAGTGCAGGGTGCATGGTTTCCTGCCATAAAGAAGCGTCAAATCCGGCCAATAACTGGACCTGGTTCGGTACGCAGAACAGCACTGTTTATAACTATGTTTTAATCAATGCCAATCAGGTACTCAGTAATTCTGACAGCGAAGAATTACACATTGGGGTAAGTGCTGCTTTCATAGACAGTAATAACCACCAGGTGACTGTTGTGCGGACTTTACTGGTCAATAATCAGCTCATCCAACCCGATGGGGATTCTACATACAGCTATAATTATAATTTTACTTCGGGTGAATTCAATAAGGGTTCTGATCTTTTTGGATCAAAGGTTTTAGTAACTATCCGGGGCATGGATGATGCAGACACCGTAACCAGTTCTGTATATGTTCCAAAGCAACTTTCGGGAACAATTGCTGCTTATCCGAATAATCTTTCTCTTAGTAAAGGAATCCAGTTACAATGGACGCCTGATAATCAAAATACCTGGGGAAATGTTTTGATCCAGTTATATTATTTCCGTCTGCTCAGCCAAAAAGCAGATTCAACACTGCCTTCAAATATTTCAACCATAAGCCTGACCACTCCTGATAACGGAAGCTATTTTCTGACGAAAAATGATCTTTCTTCATTTCCCTGTAATGCATTTATAGGAATTACCATCGCTCGCGGAACACAAAATGAAGCCATTCTTCCACTTTCCCGTAAAAGGGTTTATTATTTTTCAAGTGCATCGGTCAGCACACCGCCGGTTAGACTTACTCAGTAACGCTTAACGCGGAACGCTTAACGCTTAACGCGGAACGCTTAACGCGGAACGCTTAATGCTTAACGCGGAACGCTTAACGCTTAACGCGGAACGCGGAACGCTTAACGCTTAAGGCGTTTCTGAGCGGATTTTTTTAATTAAGTTAATGATCATTGCTTTAATCATATTAATTTTTTCGTAAAAAATCAAGTATTGTTCTTCTTCGATGAATGCTAAATCTCTGATCAGTAAGATGCAGTACTCCAATTCATGTACTGACCCAAGGGTTATTTCAAGAAAGTGAGCAAATTCTTTTTCTGAAGTTCTTCCACATCCTTCAGCAATATTAAGCGGTATTGAATATGCGGCCCGCCTGATTTGACTCGATAGCCCATATTTCTCTGATTCGGGAAACCCCGGTACAATTTCTTTATAGATTTTCTGGACCAGTTCATGTGATATTAACCAGACGCTAAATTTTTTATAGTTCCTCATGATAAACTTTAAACAAATAAAGCGCATAGAACTTTTAAATACATGATCTCATTACCTTTTTTGCAGGAGAAAAACACTTGGAGATTCTGTATGTTACACGGTCCGCGTTAAGCGTTCCGCGTTAAGCTTTAAGCGTTAAGCATTAGGCGTTAAGCGTTAAGCTTTAAACGCCCACTTCCACATTGTTTTCCATGTAGGTTTCTTACCGTACATGAGAATCCCCGTTCTGTAAATTCTTCCGGCAATCCATGTTGTGAATAAAAATCCCCCTGCAAGAAGAGCCATACTCAAAAAGAGCTGCCAGTAAGGTACAGTAGTGGGAACACCATAAGCAATCCTGGCCATCATTACAATGGGCGAGCTAAAGGGAATCATGCTGGCCCATACGGCAAGCGATCCGCCTGGATCCTGGATGGCAATGGACATTATAATAAATGAAAAAATAATGGGCATTGTGATGGGCAACAAAAGTGACTGTGCTTCCTGTGGATCTTCATTAACTACAGAACCCACAGCAGCGAATAAAGAAGCATAAAATAAATAGCCACCGGTAAAATAAAATATATAGCATCCGATGATAAGAAGCCAGTTTGTATTTTGTACGGATTGTTTGAATTCAAAGATTTGACGGGCGGCTTCACTGGTCTGTGCCATCTGAGCATTCCCCATTGCATTGGCTTGTTGAATATTATTAACTTCCTGCAATAATTCGTGAGGAAGAAAAGCCTGAGCCACTGTAAACAGAACGATACCCAATACGATCCAGAGTAGAAATTGCGTTAGTCCTACAGCGCCGATTCCGATTATTTTCCCCAGCATTAATGGGAAAGGTTTTACAGAACTTACGATGACTTCAGCCACCCTGCTGGTTTTTTCTTCACTTACACCACGCATCACCATTGCACCATAAATAAATGTTAGCAGGTAGATCAGGAATCCACATGTATATCCGATTGCATATGAAAGTCCCTGACTGGAAGCCTGTGATTTTTTACCTTCATCAGAAAAACTTTTTAGTTCTCCCAGATCAGATGCAGCTCTGATGGAATCGAGACGGCTCCTCGTAATATTTGTTTTAGTAAAAATCATATGATCCGTAATCGCAGAATTAATTCGCTTTTCGAGATCGTCGATATTGGCAAGTCCCAGTTGCTTTTTGTATTTAAGCCGGTAGATAGTTTTTTGTCCTTCGTTGAGTACAGGAATGATCAATACCGCGCTGCAATTTTTATCTGCATAGTTTAAGGTGTCAATGCCAGGAGAAAAATCAAAGAAAATGGTAGAATCACTTTTCAGATAGTCTTTGAAATAACCGTTCTGATCCGAAACTGCGATCCGGTGATTGGTTTTGCCCTTGATGGCCAGGTATACAGTACCTGCAATACCCAGAACAATTATGATAGGTAAAAGAAAAGTAGAGATTAGAAAAGTTTTGTTCCTTATACGGGTAATATATTCCCTGCGTATGATCAGACCTATCTTATTCATTGTTTAAGATTGAATGGGTTGAAACTGTCTGGAAAGGGAAGTGCCTTCCACCAGTTTGATAAAAATTTCATTTAAGGATGGAAGCAATTCTGTAAAAGACAAGACGTTCGACTGCTGATCAATAAAATATTTCAGTACTTCATTTGGCTTATGACCATTTTTTATCCGGATGGTCAGACCTTCTTCTTTTCCTGAGAGCACTTCGAAAAGTTCTTCCGGAAAAACTGCAGGGAGTGGACTCGCTGAAATGCGAAAGAGGTTTTCTTTAAAATCCTGTTTTACATTAACGACCGTACCATCCAGAATTTTTTTGCCTTTATTTATCAGAATAATATGATTACATATTTCTTCTACCTGTTCCATACGGTGTGTACTGAATATTATGGATGAACCATTGGCTGCGAGCCGGAAGATTTCATCTTTAATCAAGTTGGCGTTTACGGGATCGAGGCCACTGAATGGTTCATCCAGAATGATAAGTTCAGGCCGGTGTAAAACGGTTATGACGAACTGAAGTTTTTGTGCCATTCCCTTACTCAGATCTTCAATTTTTTTATTCCACCAGGACTGCATCTCAAAACGAACGAACCAGTCTTTTACCTGTTTATTTGCTTCAGAAGCTGTGAGACCTTTCAGTCTGGCGAAATAGAGTGCCTGTTCACCAATTTTCATTTTCTTATAAAGACCTCTCTCTTCGGGCATATATCCGATTCGCGCAGAATCATCGTCTGCATTGAAATTCTTACCATTGAGGAGAATATTTCCTTCATCCGGGTAAAAAATTCCGGTGATCATCCGGATCAGGGTTGTCTTACCTGCACCATTGGGGCCAAGTAATCCGAAGATGGTTCCCTTTTCCACTGTAAAGCTGATATCGTCCACCGCTTTCTGGGTAGCAAAATATTTCTTCAGGTGGGAGAGTTCAAGCATTGACATGAATAGTCGGTTTGGATGAAAAAATTTCAGCGATTTTTTCGGCCACGCGTTCACCATCCATAGCAGCACTCATGATGCCGCCAGCGTAACCAGCCCCTTCGCCGCAGGGAAATAAATTTATTATTTGTGGGTGTGCCAGGGTTTTATCATCCCTGGGAATACGCACTGGGGATGAAGTTCTGGATTCTGTTGCAACAATCACTGCCTCCTGTGTAAAATAGCCATTCATTTTTAATCCAAATGAAAGGAAAGCACGTTGCAGGCTTTGGCTGATAGATTTTGGAAATACAGAAGGAACGTCGGCTGACTTGAGACCGGGAGTGTAGGAGCATGGTGGAAGCGTTGTGGAAATGATGCCTTTTACAAAATCGGTCATTCTTTGCGCCGGCGCTTTAAAGTAACCCCCACCCATAGCAAATGCTTTTTGTTCTATAGAAGATTGAAAATACATTGCAGCCAACGGGCCATATTTCGACCAGGCCTGCCAGTCTTTCTCTTCTACATTTACAACGATACCTGAATTTGCAAAAGGGTTATTACGTTTGGATGGTGACCATCCGTTTACAACGATTTCTCCTTCATTCGTTGCCGCCGGTGCGATAATTCCACCAGGGCACATACAAAATGAAAAGACCGAGCGGTTATTTTCAGTATGTACCAGCTGATAAGAAGCTGCCGGCAGGTTAGGTGTACGGGAATCCGCTTCAGATTCATAATGATATTGAATCGAGTTAATAAGTTCCTGTGGATGCTCCACACGAATTCCAAGGGCAAATGGTTTGGCTTGTATTTCTTTTTTATTCTGATCAAGCATCCGGAAAATATCCCGCGCAGAATGACCCGTAGCCAGGATCACTGCGTCTGCCCTTAGTCTGTCACCATCTGCTGTTTGAACTTCAGTTATTTTTCCCCTGTACTCAGACCAGCCGGTCATTTTCTTATTAAAATGTATTTCACCTCCACATTCGATAATAAAATCACGCATAGCCCCGATGATACCCGGGAGTTTGTTTGTTCCGATATGGGGATGGGCTTCGTAGAGAATGTTTTCTTCAGCGCCAAACCGTACAAAGAGATCCAGAATCCGATGGATATTGCCTCTTTTGTTACTCCTGGTATAGAGTTTACCGTCACTGTAAGTACCTGCGCCACCTTCCCCGAAACAATAATTACTTTCCGGATGGATGATGCCCTCTTTATTCAACCTTGCAATATCCCGGCGACGTGCACGGATATCTTTCCCTCTTTCAAGAATAATGGGTCTGAGGCCGGAACGAATCAGGCTGAGTGCTGCAAATAAACCGGCAGGTCCTGCGCCTATTATAATGACAGATTTATTCGCACGTGAAACATCCTGTCGGGTTTGCTGAAACAATACGCGGGGATGAAAGGGTTCATTTATGAATACAGTTGCAGTTAAAAGTACTTGAGGGAATTTGGAACGTGCATCCAGGGAACGTTTAATCAGGTTGTAACCGGTGATATTTTTTTCGGAACAGCCAGCTTCTTTAGCCAGATGGCTTTTTACCAGTTGCTCATTTGCTGACCCGCTTACCGGGATCTTAATCTGAATTTTTTTTTGCATCCTGGATAAGGGGGACTTGCAGAAAGTACTAAAAATTTTTCTAGTTCGTAAAACTATGATAACTAAATTTCAAAAAAAATTTTCAGTGTAATTTTTGATCAGGTAGTTTCTCTGAACTAACTGGTTCACCGCGCTTTACTCAAAGGTGAAATTATGGGCTCCTGAAGGGGCTAAATTTTTTTTTAAAAAATCTTTGCTTAAAACAAAATGCTGTCAAAATATCTGTATCTTCAATCGCGTCACAATAACATCATATGGAGAAATATTTTAAATCAACATTTTCAATTATCCGCCTCTCCATTTTGTTTCTTTCTAAACCTGCGTTCCTATTGTGTCTTGTTGATCCATCTCTTAATGTCCTTAACCGGGGTAAGGCAGACTACCGATGTCCGCCACGAAGTATAGATGGACGAAGTACGGGCTAAAAAGACATCATCTTTTCTACTGCCAATTAGCTAATTTTTAATTACTGAAGAAATTATTTTTTATGTCCCTTATGCTTCTGAAGGCTCTCCGAACGTAACAATTAATAAAAAATTTTTTATTCAGAAATTAATCTTGATATTCGTCCCCCCGCAAAAATTTAACTTTTAAAATCCTAAGAAAATCACATTTTAAAACAGATTTTTAACCAGCCTTAAACTGCTTTTTTTGTAATGCCGAAAACCTTTGAAAAAGTCTGGTCCAATTGTCTAGAGATCATAAAAGATATTGTTGAGTGGCAGCATTATAAAACCTGGTTTGAACCCATTCGTCCGGTGGAATTGAAAGTGAATGTTTTGGTCATCCAGGTTCCGAGTCAGTTTTTTTATGAGTATCTGGAAGAGCATTATGTGAATTTATTGGCAAAGACTTTGCGTAGGATACTTGGCAAAGACGCAAGGCTTGAGTACCGGATCATGGTTGACAGTGGCAACCAGCAAAATAAACCTTTGACAATGGATGTACCTGCACATACTTACAAGACGATTTCCAATAATGAAATGGATTTCCCCCTGATCATTAACAATCCGGTTAAAAATCCTTTCGTGATACCCGGCCTGAAGAAAATGCAGATTGATTCCCAGCTGAATCCTGTCTATACTTTTGACGTCTTTATTGAGGGTGACTGCAACCGGGTAGCCCGCAGGGCAGGAAAGACTGTAGCGGAAAAACCAGGCGCCAATTCCTTCAATCCCCTGGTTATATATGGAGGTGTCGGCCTTGGGAAAACCCATCTTGCGCAGGCTATCGGGAATGAGGTACGACGGACTCTTCATAATAAAGTGGTATTATACGTCAGTTCTGAAAAATTCATCAACCAGTTTATAGATCACAGCCGGAATAATGCGATCAATGATTTCATCCATTTTTACCAGATGGTAGATGTACTGATCATCGACGATGTACAATTCTTTAACAGGGCTGAAAAATCCCAGGACGCTTTTTTTGCCATTTTCAACCATCTTCATCAGAGCGGCAAACAACTGATACTGACTTCTGATAAACCACCAAAGGATCTGGAAGGGGTACAGGAAAGACTATTGAGTCGTTTCCGGTGGGGGCTTAGTGCCGACCTTCAGGTTCCTGACTATGAGACCCGGATTGAAATCCTGGAACGCAAGATGAAGAATGATGGTCTTGAAATGCCTAAAGAAGTGGTAAAATACCTGGCTTACAATATCAACAGCAATGTCCGCGAACTGGAAGGTGCATTGATATCCCTTCTGGCACAGTCTTCGCTTAACAAGAGAGAAATAGATCTGGAATTATCCAAGAAAGTGCTGAGAAACTTTGTCAAAACGAGCAGTAAGGAAATAACAATAGAAACCATCCAGCGAATGGTTTGCGAATACTTTGATCTGCCTTATGATAAGCTTTTACAGAAGACGAGAAAACGGGAAATTGTGCAGGCGCGTCAGATCACTATGTACCTGGCAAAGGCATTTACTAAGAATTCATTAAAAACGATAGGTGAACATTTTGGAGGAAGGGATCATACCACGGTCATACATTCCTGCCAGACCGTGAAAGACCTGATGGATACCGATAGCCTGTTCCGCGAAAACGTAACCGAGTTGCAGCAGAAAGTGCAGCTGGCGGCGATGTGATCATTAAAGTAAAAAGTAAAAATTTTAAAGTAAAAAGCACACTGAGCAGTGGGCTTTTTTATTTCACCTGAGTTGCGTTCGGCGTTACGCGATACGCGTTTGGCGTTACGCGTTTGGCGTTACGCGTTCGGCATTAAGCGTTACGCGTTGTGCGTTACGCCTTAAGCCTTGAATGATAAAATTTCCTTTTAAGCTCAAAAAGAGCAATGGACCTTTTCCTGTCTCTTTGAAGGATATTAATGATGGCCTGGAGTAAATTCATAATCCCTGAAAAATTGAATTAATAAAATGATGCACCTGGGGCCTGAATAAAGCGAAGAGCAGGGTTGCCAGGAGATAACCGGCCATAAAACAGGAAAACAAAAGCTTTTTAGAAAGTGGGCGTGTGTTTTCAAATACAGCCGTCAGAAAAGTTTTCATACGGGGTTTTTAATGGGTAATGGACTGAATATTTAACTCCCTCATGGACTTTTTATTGTTTAGAACTAAGGGTTTTTGATTAGACCCCTAAAAATGCGGATCCTGTTCATTTAATCTTTATTTTTGCCTCCCTTTATGGCGTTTAGCTTTAAGCGTTTGGCGTTACGCCTAAAACGGAGAGGTGCCTGAGTGGCCGAAAGGGCCGGTTTGCTAAACCGTTATACGAGCTTAAACTTGTATCGAGGGTTCGAATCCCTCCCTCTCCGCAAAAGAAAATGAATGCTCCGCGAGGGGCGTTTTTCTTTTGCCAGCCCTCCAAAAAGATCACCGCAGGTAATCCATACCTAATAAGAAAAAAATATTTTTTTCAAACCTATAGAATGGTTTTTTCATTTTGAAAGTGATTTATCGCAGAAATCAGGTTGAATTCACTTATCATTGAAATCATAACGGCAACAACCAAACGATATGTTTGATATATTTATATCGGCACTCCGGTATTTAGATTTCATCAAAACCACCAGATCTAATTTCATTAAAGTTATTCGATGAATCCACCTGTACGCAGTGAAAAGAATTGCCTGAATTGCGGAGCTTATGTGGAGGAACGATATTGTACACATTGCGGACAGGAAAATGTTGAGATTAAAGAATCTTTCCGTCATTTAATAGGTCATTTTTTTTCTGACCTGACGCACTATGATTCGAAATTTTTTATTACCCTGAAAGACCTGCTGTTCAAGCCAGGTTTTCTAACGAATGAATACCTGGCAGGAAGAAGGGCAAATTATCTTCATCCTATCCGGATGTATGTCTTTGTTTCATTTTTATATTTCCTGGTAACATTGAGCTTTAATGGCCTTGAATCCAAAACTGAAGAAGCTATTGCGAAAACTGCCGCGCAAAATACCAGGAATCAGATCGCTGACAGCTTGCGTACCATGCTATCAACAGGAGAAAAAAATTCGACCGGTGGAAAATTAAAAGATTCGATCATTAAAAATATCTTAACCAGGATCGATACAGGTGCAGTTCATAATTCAGATTTTATTTTTTTATTTGATGTTAGTTATCAGGATCTGATTGCTTTTGATTCTGCACAACGACTTTTACCAGAACAAAAAAGGGAAAAAGGTCTTAAACCCTGGATATATAACCGCTGGCTGAATACCATAAACCTGTATGGAAAGAAAGGAATGAAACTCAGAGTAGTGGATCGTACAGACCACTTTGTACCCAAATTGATGTTTATTTTATTGCCTTTATTTGCTCTGTTATTGAAACTTTTCTATGACAAAAAGAAATATTTTTATTCTGATCATGTGATTTTCTCGCTTCATTTTCATACGGCTGCCTTCCTTATATTTTTGGTTTTTACCATTTTTAGCCTGCTCTTTCCCTCATTTAAAAACGATGCCCAGAATTTTGAATCTCTCCTGGCGATTATTTATTTAGGAATAGCTCTTCGCAAAACGTATCGTCAGTCTTCTTTTATAACGATTATTAAAACGATCGCGTTGACTTTATTGTATTCGATTCTCATACTAACCGGATACGTCTTATTAATAATTAGCTCTTTTTTATAATTAGAGTATTCCCGGTATGAAAAAAAGAAATATTTAAAGTCTCAGCGTAAGGTTCGTGTATCCATCCTTACCTGTGAATTTATTTTGAGCTTCCGAAGGAGGTTCAACCCAATACTTATGGTTCAGTACAAATTTAAACTGCCTTAGTTCTCCTTTTTTCCCGATAGCTGATTTATTCACCGTTAGAGTAAATAATGTTCCATCAACTTTTTTCATTTGGAATTTAGCAACATCAGGATTCCAGGCATTAAAATCACCAGCAACATTCACCTGGTTAATTTCATTCATTCTTTTTTCCAGAATAACTTCAACTCCGCTGACTATCATTTTTTTCTGCTGACCAAATATAAACTCCACGGAGTCGCCTTTTTCCGCGTAACCGAATCCTGCAATATTTTGATCTGATTTTGACACAGTTGCCTGCGCCTGTAATTCATATTTGAATAAAAAACACAGCTGAATTGTTGCTAATAAAAAGATGCTTCTACTAAAAATGGTATTATGAATGCTCAATGTTATTTTGATAAAAGATACACATAAAACGTTTTATCTATTATTGACAGGAGATTTCAATTGTTAATCTGCCTGTTAAAATTCCTTATTAAATGGGTCATTCTTTTTACAAGTAAAACTTCGGATTCTCATTATTTCGACTTAGATTCAATTCGATTATTTTAGAAACGATTGACCTTCATGAAAAGACCCATTATAACAGTTGTTGGCAGTTCCAATACAGATATGGTTATAAAAGCTGATCATCTCCCTGAGCCGGGTGAGACCATTCTTGGAGGTACTTTTTTTATGAATTCCGGTGGCAAGGGTGCGAACCAGGCTGTAGCGGCTGCAAGACTTGGAGGTAAGGTTAGTTTTATTTGTAAAACAGGTGATGATATATTTGGCAAACAATCCCTGCTGCAATTTAAGGAAGAGGGAATTGATACTTCTTTTATTATAACAGATTCGGCCCATCCTTCAGGTGTTGCCCTTATTACCGTAGATAAACAGGCCGAGAATTGTATTGTGGTCGCATCAGGCGCCAATGCGGCTTTAAACCCTCCAGATTTGGCGAAGGCCCGGAATTTGATTCTTCAATCATCTATAATTCTGATGCAGCTGGAAATCCCTTTGGCTACGGTTTCTTATACTGCATCATTGGCGCATGAAAAAAACATTCCCGTCGTTTTAAATCCTGCTCCTTCCTGCGTTCTTCCAGATGAATTACTTCGCCATATCAGTATTCTGACGCCAAATAAAACAGAAGCTGTTATGCTCAGCGGGATCAGTATATATGATATGGAATCTGCAAAAAAAGCTGCACAGAAAATCAAAGACAGAGGGGTGCGGACAGTCATCATTACTCTTGGAAATAATGGTGCCCTTATTCTGAATGAAGATGTCTTTACGCATATCCCGGCCAATTTGGTTACAGCTGTTGATACTACTGCCGCCGGCGACACATTCAATGGAGCATTGGTTGTAGCATTATCAGAAGGTAAAGATATTTTACAGGCAACTGCTTTTGCGTGTAAGGCTGCCGCAATATCTGTTACACGGAACGGTGCACAGGCATCCATTCCTTACAAACATGAAATGGAAGCTTTAAATGTAAATGAAATTACACCCAAATAGAAGGTTAAAACAATCGCATGTTCATTATTGATAGTTATCCGCTTGCAGTATTCTTTTGTATAATTACGATGTTATGCTGGGGTTCATGGGCGAATACGCAAAAACTTGCGGCATCCTCCTGGCGTTTCGAATTATTTTACTGGGATTATGTAATCGGAATCGCCCTCCTCGGCCTGATATTCGCTATTACGCTTGGAAATTCCGGAATTGAAGGAAGGGGATTTATTGAAGATATCAAACAGGCAAGTGAAGCAAGTATATTTTCTGCCATTACAGGAGGAATAATTTTCAATGCAGCTAATATTTTGCTGTGTGCCGCTATCGCAATCGCGGGCATGTCGGTTGCCTTTCCTGTCGGAATTGGGCTGGCATTAGTGATCGGAGTTATTGTGAATTATATAGATCATCCTCTGGGGAATAAAATTTTACTTTTTGGAGGGGTAATACTGATAGTCCTTGCAATCCTTTTAAATGCTTTTGCATATCGAAAGATGCAATCTGGAAATAAAAACCCAACATCCAAAGGGCTGATTCTTTCTATTGTAAGCGGTGTATTGATGGGCTTGTTCTATAAATATGTTGCTGCATCCATGTTCCCCAATTTTACGGTACCGGAATCCGGAAAATTAAGCCCCTATACCGCCATCGTATTTTTTTCAATGGGAATCCTGGCCAGTAATTTCTTGTTCAATACAGTTTTGATGCGGAGGCCTTTTACCGGTTCCCCCGTGACTTATAAAGATTATTTCAAAGGGGGTTTTAAAAATCATATAACGGGTATACTGGGTGGAATTATCTGGTGCATTGGCATGTCATTCAGTATCATCGCATCGGGCAAAGCAGGACCGGCCATTTCTTATGGTTTAGGTCAGGGAGCCACCGTAGTGGCAGCGATTTGGGGAATTTATGTTTGGAAAGAATTCAAAGAGGCAAAGGGTGTTAAAGTCATTTTAAGCAGTATGCTGGTTTGTTATATTATCGGCCTTGTCATGATCATTCTTTCTCATTAGGAAATTGATCAATAATCTAATTTTTGTTAAGGGTATAGGTTATAATTCGATCATTATTTGCACCAAATAAGGCCTTAATTTTTTTGCCGCATAAAATGATCTGTGAACTCCGGATATCGTCTCTTATATTTAAGCCACACTTTGCCTGGGGAACATAGGTAAAATTTCCTTTGCCATCATTGATCAATAATTCTCCATGATTTGCACGGTAACGACCGAATTTTATCCTTGTCCACGAATTGTTACCGGATAATACAAGGTCTTTTTTACCATCATGATTTGCAACGACCACACTTATAGCATATACAGGAGCATATTGCACCTGAAGTGGCAATTGTTTTAAAACAAAACCCTGTTTCCCCCGATTTTCAAGATAAATCGTTTGCATCATTTCTGCCTTTAATAATCCGGATCCTTTCAGTTGGTCTTCTGAAAAAATATCGTGAATAGTTGCATCAGCATATGAATTATATTCCAGAAATTTTTTCTTCAGAGTTGGTAACTGGTCAGTAAGGTCATCTCTTGAAGCGGCGGGATATGAGATACCGTTGATATAATAACACAAAATGGGATCCATCGTCCCTTTATTTTCAAAATCCTTATAGTAAAGGGAGAGCGGTTCTTTTTCACTTGCCTTGAATTGTGTATTCAATCCCATATTGCCAATAACGAGATCAAGATCTCCGTCACCGTCAAAATCTTCTGCAATAATACAGTTCCACCATCCGGATGAAGGGAATTTGATAAAATCAGAAGATTTGTCTTCAAGTTTACCCCTATTATTAATAAAAACTTTTATAGGCATCCATTCGCCGACTACGATCAGATCCATTTGATGGTCACCATTTAAATCGATCCATAATGCATCGGTCACCATACCCAGTTGTAAAAGGGCCGGACAAATTTCTGCTGTTGCGTCCCTGAAATTCCCTTTCCCATCATTTATCAGGATTCGGCTTCCCGGTGAAAGAGGATATTTTCCAGGAACTACTCTCCCGCCAAGAAAAATATCAGGAGCACCATCCCCATTGATATCAGCAAATTTCACACAACTTTTGCTAAATCTCAGTTGTGGTAATGATTGCAGATTTTTCTTGAAATTTCCCTTACCGTCATTAAAATATATCCTGTCCTGTAATGCGGAATCTCCATCTTTGAATTCGTATCCTCCACTTGCAATATATAAATCCGGAAAGCCGTCCCCATTGGCATCAAAAAAAGCAGCTGAAACATCTTCGCTTGCAGAATCTTTTTCAATAGCAGGTTCTGATTTGGCTGCAAAATCTCCATTGATCTCTTGAATAAAAATCCGGCCGGGTTGACCTTTTGCACCTCCAATAAAAAGATCTTTTCTTCCATCTCCGTTAATATCTTCAGCGGCTATACAAGGTCCCTGTCTGGAAAGGAAATTCGGCATTAAACTCTGCACTGAGAAATCATTGAATTCATTTTCAATATGGGTAAAGTCAGGTCCCTGGTCGGCCGTAAAATATTTCCTGCCTGTTGACAATGAATCATATTTCCAAAAGTGAATAGCATTTTGCCAGTCAAGAATCAAAGACTGATCAGGTTTCACCCTTCTGATTTTCTGCATTCTGTCGTCAGGCCAGACTACGATAACCGAATCAATCAACGCATGAATTCCTATTCCA
>Ga0207113_1021_pt1 | contig 38847 bp, 41 predicted proteins | sample Alteio_BWMinHeat_69_FD_153559 | JGI IMG/M metagenome (GOLD analysis project Ga0207113, IMG submission 153559) | Enriched cells from forest soil in Barre Woods Harvard Forest LTER site, Petersham, Massachusetts, United States -... | ecosystem: Environmental > Terrestrial > Soil > Temperate forest >... | reverse complement strand
TTTCATCATAACCCCATTGCTCGCCGATTTTGGCGGCTTCTGCTAATTGCGCGGGATTCGATCCTCCTAATTGCAAAGCAACAGGGTGTTCTTCTCAGTGTTTTCATGTCTTGCAATGATAGCAAAAAATGAACAGGAAATAAAAACACGGATATAAGTATCAATTTTTTTGCATTATAGTTCGTATATTGGATTTGAAAAAATTAACAAATATGTTATATTCTATGAAATGGAAAATCGATTATTACAATAAAAAATTACAAAATTGGGTGGATGAATTACCTATTGGAATTCGTGCTGCATTTACAAAATTAACAGAATTGTTAATTGAATTTGGTGTCGATTTGCGTCTTCCTCATGCGAGAGGTATGGGTGATGGATTATTTGAGTTACGCCCAAAAGGAAAAGAAGGAATTGCGCGAATATTTTATTGTGCTTGTATTGGAAAAAAAATTATTTTTCTGCATGGTGTTATTAAAAAAACAGAGAAAACGCCCAAAAAAGAATTGAAAATTGCAAAAAAACGGATGAAAGAGATAAAAAATGAATACAAAAATAAAGCGCGAAATTACTCGTAAGTCACATAAAAAAATGGTTCAGCAATGGATGAAAAACCCTGTTTTTAAAGCAGAATATGACTCATTAAAAGAAGAATATGAATTATTGCGAGAAATGCTCCTTGCAAGAAAACGGATGAAATTGACACAAGAAGATGTTGCAAAAAGAATGAAAACAAAAGCACCTGCTATTGCACGATTAGAATCACCTGGTTTTCATGATAGACATTCACCCAGCATCAACACATTACGAAAATATGCGCACGCAGTTGGCTGTCGATTAGAAATTCACTTCAAACCAATCCATCAATTACATAATACGCTTTAAAAAAATGTAAAAATTAATTTCTCAATCGCGGACTATTGCGCAGTAAATGCAGCGCATAGAAAAAGGTAACCACAGTGATCATTGACAACATCATCAGCGCAGTAAAAATATTAGTATCTTGCACACCCAACACAGCATAACGAAATAAATCGACGATATACAAAATAGGATTGAGCATCGCGATTTTTTGCCAAAATCCAGAGAGCATAGTCACTGAGAAAAAAACGCCCCCAAAATAAGTGAGTGGCGTTAGTATAAACGAAGGAATCCAAGAAACATCATCAAAAGTACGTGCAAAAACACCGTTAATCACACCAACGGTTGCAAAAAATACCGAGGTGAAAAGCACCGTGAAAAACATTAATGCGATGTGATCGATGTTCAAATGCGTAAATAACAGCGCAATACCCATCACCATCAATCCCACAATAAATCCGCGCGCGACTGAACCGGTTATAAAACCCAACAAAATAATCACATTCGGCATCGGTGAAATTAATATTTCTTCGATATTGCGCTGAAATTTCATACTAAAAAAAGAGGATGATGCATTGACGTAGCTGTTGCTGATCACCTGCATCATCGCTAATCCAGGCGCAATATATTGCATATACGTAAAACCTTGCACGGCATTGATTTGCGAACCAATTAATTTTCCAAAAATTAAAAAGTACAAGATGGTTGTGATTGCGGGAGGCATAATCGTTTGCGGCCAAATGCGAAAACAGCGCACGAGTTCTTTGATAACCAATGTTTGATAAGCGATGCGAATTTGTTTAAGAGTCATGTTTTGTTAACCTTAAAAATAATTCTTCTAATCGATTGACGCGATTGCGCATACTGCTCACCATAATGTTATGTGAATTTAAATAATCAAAAATGGCATTTATATTTTGCGTATTTTTACATTCCACTTCCAATGTCATCGCATCCATTTGTGTTATTTTAAAATGATCTAATACAGGTAATTTTTCTAAATAAGGTTGACTCAAATCAAATACAAACGTTTCGACATTCAGCAAACTCAGCAATTGTTTTTTGGTGGTGTCTTGAATAATGTTACCGTGATTAATAATCGCAATACGATCACACAACGTTTCAGCTTCTTCTAAATAATGCGTGGTAAGAATAATGGTTTTACCAGACTGATTTAATTCACGCAGTAAATTCCACATCGTACGACGAATTTCAACATCAACACCAGCCGTTGGTTCATCTAGAATTAATACAGCCGGTTCATGCATTAATGCACGCGCAATCATTAACCGTCGTTTCATTCCGCCTGATAATTCTCGCGCGGAAACGTTACGTTTATCCCACAATTCCAGTAATTTTAAATATTTTTCTGCGCGCTTGGCAGATTCACGGCGATCAATACCGTAATATCCCGCTTGATTCATCACGATCTGTTTTACTTTTTCGAAAATACCGAAATTAAATTCTTGCGGAACCACGCCGATTTGAGATTTGGCAAGGCTGGGTTCTATTTCCAAATCATACCCATTGATAAAAACGCTGCCGCTGGTTTTGTGTGTCAGTGAATTGATAATGCTGATAGTGGTGGATTTGCCAGCACCATTAGGCCCAAGCAATCCAATAAAATCACCTTGATTGACGTTAAGATTAATTCCCTTTAAAGCTTCAACGCCATTTTGGTATGTTTTGCGAAGTTCCTTAATTTCAAGCGCAATCATAATATTCCGTCATGCCTCTGACACTGATCACTGATCACTGACACTGATTACTCACGCATTCACCGGCGGTGTCAAAGCATTAGCGCGTGAAGTCAAATGTCCTACCCACGATGAAACCGTTTTTATTTCTTTCGGAAGCAAGTCGCTAAAATGAGTGACGTAAGGTTGATAATAAGGCGCTATCTGTGATTTTTTCACCCAAGCGTCATTTTGAAAAGGGCTCGCTTGAATAATCAGCAACATGATTGTTACAAATAAAAGACCGCGCGCAACGCCAAATATAAATCCCAATATTTTATCTATAAATCCCAAACCTGACGTGGTCACCAAAGCATGCGCCAATTTATTCACAATCATGCCTAATATTAATACGAGAATAAAAATCAGCACGGCGGCAACAACATAACGGGATTTAGGACTTGATATCACCGAATGCAACAAGTTGCTCACATCCGGTGCAAATTTTAATGCACCTACAAACGCTAAAAACCAAGTCAATAATGAAATGGCTTCTCGTAAAAATCCTCGAAAAAAACTGACGATAATAGAAAATAAAAGAATCGCGGCAATAACAAAATCGAGTCCAGTCCAGTTTAAAAATAGATGTTGCATATAGAATTCCTTAAAATTTTAGTGTGAGTGTGAGGTATCAGTGTGAGATCAGAGGTATGATTTATTCACACAGAAATTCACACTCACACTGATCACTCACACTGTCTTTTTAATCTCACCGTTCAAATGAAAATCTGTCTGTAAACGTCTTTTTAATAATTCTGTTTTATGCAAATTGGATTCAGGACCGACTAAAACCGCTACCAATGTACGATTATTTTCGCGCATAGAATGTGCATACGCTTCAAAATGTCGTTTGTGTAATTTTGCAATCAAATGGTTGGCATTGACGTGATCAGCAAATACTCCCAATTGAATAACCCATCCTTTTTGTTCAGCTCTACGCACCACATGATGATGTTGACGTTTTGCAACAACCTGTTTTGGTTTTGCTGGTGCAGTGACGGTTTGTTGCACGGCTTCTGCTGTCACTAAGGTGTTTTGTGTTGGGCCTTCGTTAGCTTGTCCCGTTGTCAACGCTGCAGGCGACGCATCTGAAAATTCATCTGTGGATGTGGAGGGTGATTGTTCTTTTATCGCTGCAATCGTGGAATCATTTGCAGTGGTTGTTGTCACCGGTGTATTACTCGCAGTATCACCAGATGTTCCGCTGACGGATGTTGTTGAAGCCGTATCGCCGCTAGAACTCACTGATGTGGTTGGTATGGTAGCAGCTTGAGTTGTCGATGGTAATGTTGATGTTGATGCTACCGCGTCTGTTTGAGTCGATGTTGTTGAAACTGTTGTTGGTGTTGTTGAAGTTACATCGGTCGTTGATGATGGTTGAGTCGCTTGTGTAACGGGTACCGCCTGTGCCACTTGTTGCGTCGACGACGTTGTTGCAGCGGTTGATGGGGTCGTTGCAGCAGCAGGCAAAGCAACTGCGATTGCAGGCACTGCAGTTGACGGTGTTTGTTGAGACAATGTCGGCCGCGAATTATGAAATAAGAAAGGTAAAATAATAAATAAAGCGCCGATAATAACCAATACACCAATTAGACGTTGTTTGATTTTTTCTTCCATTGTGAATCTCCTGTTTCTGTTTCCGCCAACCACTTTTTTGCGGCAGCGACTGTATAAAATGATCCAAAAATTAAAGCACGATCACATTCGTGTTGGCAATGCGTTTGATACAAAGAATGCATTGCATCGGATACTGCCGGGAAAGTATAACAGTTTTTAATTCCCGACGTCTTTAAAAAATGTGCGATAACACTTCCATCAGCGCCTCTTTCTTCAGTGGTTGAAGATAGGTCACACACATACCACGTGTTTATCAAAGGCAGTAAAACGGAAACCGTTTCTGTCATCGCTTTATCTTTTAACATTCCCACCACGGCAATGGTATTTTTTACCGCTGGAAGTCGACGATACTGCTCCGCCAACCAATGGGCTGCGTGCGGATTATGCGCCACATCTAAAATGCAGGGAATCGGTGCTTCACAATATTCAAATCGACCTGGCCATTGTGTTTTTTGAATACCTTTAATCATATTCTCTTCAGTCACTGGTAACTGTGTTTGTAATGTTTCAATCACCGCGATCGTTATCGCAATATTTTGCGGTTTTAAGTGGGGTAACGGCAAATGATAGTGAAAATTTTTGGCGTAACAAATCATTCCAGAATCAGTCATCTTATAAAAAAAATCATGGTTAATTTGATAAAGCACGGCATTTTTTTCACGCACCGTTTCAGCAATTTTTTTGGGTGGATTTTCTTCGCCACAAATAAGGGGTTTATTGTCACGCGCGATGCTGGCTTTTTCATAAGCAATGGATTCGCGATTATCACCCAACCATTCCATATGATCTAAAGCGATACTCGTTACCACAGCCACATCACTTTCAACGATATTGACCGCATCTAATCGACCACCCAATCCCACTTCTAAAATAATAACGTTGCATTCCGCTTGTTGAAATAAATATAAAGCAGCCAGTGTGGTAAATTCAAAAAAACTTAAAATACTATTTTCACGCGCATTGTCGATTATTTCAAATGCACGTATTAAATTTTGATCATCGATATTTTGATGGTTAATGCGAATACGTTCATTAAACTCTAATAAATGCGGTGATGTATAAAGTGCTGTTTTAAAGCCTGATTGATGATAAATCGATTCAAGTGTTTTTACCGTCGATCCTTTTCCATTGGTTCCTGCAACCGTAATCACAGGACATAAAAAATTTTTTAATTGTAAACGATCAGCGACAAGGCCGACACGATCTAAACCGAGATCAATTCTTTTTTGGTGGAGCTGTTGGATGTGGGTGAACCAGTGGTTGAGAGTATGAGTGTCAGTGTGAGTGTCAGTGTGAGTGTCAGAGTGAGTGTCAGAGGTGTGGTTTTGATTATTCATATTTCATTTGTTTCGTTGGATAGTGACGATTTAGCATTTCTTTTTCCGTACACGACAATTTTTATATTCAACCGCTCGGATGATATGACTGCTGAAATTTCTTCCTGCTCGTGGGTGACTTGGGCGTACCTGTTTTTACCCTCAAGGGTACGCGTCGTGAACACGCCACAAAAACAGGCACACCCAATTTCCCACTCGCAAGCAAGTTTTTATTTAGCAGCCATATCATCACTCGCTACCTCATATTTTTTGTCGTGATTGTATGGAAGGAATCAAATATTAAAATCGTGCCTCTGACACTGATAACTGATCACTGATCACTTATCAGCTTCAAAAACAACCGATACACCGTCTCTTTCATCTCACGTCTATCGACAATCATATCAATAGCACCTTGTTGCAATAAAAATTCACTGCGTTGAAAACCTTCCGGCAAAGTTTGCCGAATGGTTTGTTCAATCACACGAGGGCCTGCAAAACCCATTAATGCTTTGGGTTCTGCAATAATGACATCACCCAACGTTGCTAAACTCGCAGAAACACCACCCATGGTTGGATCAGTTAATACTGAAATAAAGGGTAATTTTGCTTTGGATAATTGCGTTAATGCAGTTGCGGTTTTCGCCATTTGAAACAGCGAAAATAATCCTTCTTGCATTCGCGCGCCACCACTCGTGGCAAAACAAATAAAAGGCACGTGATGTTGAATGGCGGTTTGCACCGCTAACGTAAATCGTTCGCCAACCGCATAACTCATCGATCCACCAATAAAATTAAATTCAAATACTGTGACAACCAATGGCAACCCATTTAATTTTCCACGCATCACGATTAATGCTTCCGTTTCACCTGTTTCTTTTTGTGCGGTACTTAAGCGATCTTTATATTTTTTGGAATCGCGAAATTTCAAGCGATCTTCGGGCAAAATATCTTTTCCCAATTCTTCACGATCATCAGGATCTAAAAAAAAGTCGATGCGTTGTCGCGCGGTAATACGCATATGATGTTGACATTTTGGACACACAAACATATTGCGTTCCAATTCGGCATGATACAAAACCGCTTCGCACGCAGAACACTTATTCCAAATACCTTCGGGAACGCCTTTCTTTTTTCCAGAAGTGGTAATTTTGGGAAGTAATTTCTTGAACCAGCTCATGGGGAGTTATCTGTTATTAGTTATCAGTTATCAGTGATCAGTGTCGGTAATCATAGCTCATATCGAGGGGGTTTCACACTCTCTGCTATCCACTGTCCTTTACCCGCGCCTCGGACACTGATCACTGATCACTGATAACTGATCACTGATAACTACAAAAAAAACGGCCCTTTCGGTTCTTTTGGCAGGCCAAATTTATCAGGATAATTCACTTCCACTAAATACAAGCCATTAGGCGAACTTGTAACGCTACCCTTTCGACGATCACAGGAATTCAGCACTTCCAGTGCCCATTCGGGATTTTTTTCGCCTTCGCCGATATCAACCAATACACCGACAATGTTGCGCACCATATGCAATAAAAACGCATTGGCGTTCACTTCAATCATAACCAAACGACCCTGTCTTTTAACGCTTAAATGATGGATGGTTCGAACGGCATGCTTCGCTTGGCAAGCGGAACCTCGAAACGCGCTAAAATCATGCTCGCCTAGTAAATAATGCGTGGCGGCTTGCATTCGATCTGCATCCAATAGCTTATAATGCCAACCTACTGCCTTATGAAAAATACCGGGCCTAACATTTTGATTACAAATAATATAGCGGTACGTGCGAGATAACGCTGAAAATCGAGCATGAAAATCGGACGTGGTTGATTTTGCCCACAAGACAGACATGTCGGCAGGCAGATTGCTGTTAGCGCCAAATACCCAAGAACGTTCCGTACGATCGGCTTCTGTATCAAAATGCACGACTTGCGCGGTTGCGTGCACGCCTGCATCCGTACGACCTGCGCACACCAATGAAACAGGCTGATCTGCAACGCGCGAAACAGCATGCTCTACCGTTTGTTGTACTGTTGAGACATCTTCTTGGTGTTGCCAACCATGATAACGAGAACCATCATAAGAAATACAAAGAACAATTCGTTTCAACATTTTGTTTTTTTGATTTTATTTAACAATGCTTCAGCAACTATCCGTTGTTCTTCATCCCCTTTTTCCATAACTGTTTTTAAAACGGTCGATGCCTGTTCATTATCTCCCATTGCCATATAAGAACGCGCCAAATCCAATTTCGCAGGAATGGCTTCTGCGCTGCTCATAAAGTCATATTCATTTTTAATGTCATCAGCAAGTGCATCACCCACTCTACTTTTGTGTGCGCTATCAGGAACAACAACCAGTGATGGACGACGAAACAAAAGCTGTCCCATTAAAACACCAAAAACCAATAAGAAAGCGGCAGCGCCTGCATCTTCAATCATGGTCAAAGAATTTTGATGGGTAAATGCTTGTAACAAATTCTGCAAGAATGAAGATGATGAAGAGGTGTGTGCTGATGGCGTTTGCATTTTACTAACCTGTTGCTGCAATACGAGCATATTTTGATTGATGCTTTGTATAGCAGCTCCCATCGTTTGATTGCTCGCATCTAAATTTTGCAGATGTTGATCGACTTGTTGTTCAAACGTTAACGTTGATTGTGTTAGTTCAGTCAGCTGACCTTGCAAACTGGTATCAACACCAGCCGAATTAATAACAGCAGCGCCGTTGGTTATATCGGATGATTGAGTTTGAGTGGATGGTTGAGTTTGTGTTGATTGTACTGCAGCAACGGTTGGAGTTGGTGTGGCAATTGGCATAGTTGATGCTGTTGCGGCAGACGTTGGCGTTGTTTGTGCATCTTGATACACTTGCGTCGGTGCAGGTGCCGTTGAAAATGGCCCGTTGTCTGATAATCCTGTTGTTGAAATAAATAGTACTGCTAAAAATAAAATTAATTTTTTCACTGATGTGATCCTCCCATTTATAATCCAATGCGAATCACTATAGCAAGTTCGTTGGAAGATTTAAATAGCGAATACTTTACGTATAATTTCAATAAAATGTTACACGCACAGAGGGAAAATTTTAAAAAATGCGCGGAGATGATACAGATAAAACACCGTTCAAATTAAATAATATAACACTGTCAATGGCAAGCGGTGATCAACACATTGCTATTCAAGAAGATCAGCGAGGTGCATTATCCATTCTGGCTGATTTGGTCATGTATGATGGAAAAAAATCACTCACCTATGATACAGGAAAATTTCGACGCGCAAAGATGTGTTATGACGTGTGGCTTCATAGCTTCAGTTTTTTATTTAAAATCGATAATGACGTGCATGACACAGCATTAGAATATTTGGGTAATGTGGCTGCTTGTTTAATGATACGAAAATTTTATTCTAGTAAAGTTTATGATGTTTCTCGTTTTGTTTTAACGCCATTATATTTTGGTCATCTCGATATTGTTGAAAACATGATTGCCATTAATCCCAGATATTTATTACAAAACGGAATACCCAGAAATATTTTTAACGAGCCAATTCGAAACGATAGCAATCCGGTAACACCCTTTCAGGCAGTTATTATGAAGGGTGATATTGAGTTTCTGTTAAAAATCAGAAAATATTTATCTGGTATCGATGAAGAAAAGCAATTTAGAGAGATTTTGGTACGCGCGTTGAAAAATCGCCTGGATGAACTAAAAAATAATTGTGTTAAAAAATCGGGAAACATCAAGGAAGAAATTAAAAGTATTGAAGCGCTGCGAAAAAATAAAACAAATACAATATCAGAACTTTTTCGCGTGTATGATGAAAGTCTGAAAACAAAGGCAGAAAATAATACCTTAATAAAAGAATTATTTAAAGCAATTAATTCAGCAACAAAAAAAGAAATAGGCGAGACAATCGATTTATTAAACATAGATTCATCACCATTAGCAATGGATTTATCGCAAAACGCAAAACGTCATCTCTCGGAAAAAATTCGTATCTTTTATAATGAATACACACGCCTTATAATGAGTGATTTGATATTTAATCCTTATTATTGCCTATCTAAAGATGATTACAGTTTATTATCATCGATAGTAATGCAAGGGGAAAAATTACATTTAAAAACCATTATTGTTTCTTTTATCGAAAGTTTTGCGCCAGCAAGCTACAAAAGCAGCCACTGTACATATCAACATGATGCAACGGTACATCAACAAGCCTGGAAAATTTATGCCGAAATTTCTGGCGGTACATTTAATGTATCAAGATTGATAGTGGATAATGGGTTTCATCCCATAGTGCGAAAAACACTGGCGCAAGGTCTGCTTAAACTCATTGTAAAACCAGAAGATGATGCGTTAAAAGATCACATTTTTACAATAATTAAATCAAAAAATGATCTTGATGGAATCCTTAACTGGATTTCACAAAAAGAGGGTTCTACGTTAATTGAAAAACTTGAATCGATGGCTGTAAAAAAATTTTTTGACTGTTACAACATAGAACAAAACAAACGCTGGAAAAATAAACAAATTGATAAAATTACGTTGAGGAATATTATTGATTATATAATTTCCATCGGACCATTTGGATTTTTTAGAAGCCCAGAATCAGAAACAGAAATTAAAAAACAGTTAGAGATGTTTGGTGTTAATATTGGCGATCTTAGAAAATTAGATCCAGAAAAACAATGCCGTTATTTTTTAGAACAAATAAATTGGCCGGAAAACCAGCCTGTAAAAAAAACGGCAATAACACCTCGAGTTCGATAACTTTTGCGGAATTTGAACAAATTTCGCTCTGTGCACGACAAAAAATATGAAAGTGCGAGTGATGATATGACTGCGGTGTTTTGAGTGGAGTGTGAATGTCAGGGATGACATTCCCAAGCCTATACGGATGTATTCACGGCGTCTCCACGAGAAATACCACGGTCATATCATCCAACGAGCGGTTGAATATAAAAATTGTCATGATGTACAAAGCAAATTTCGAGTCAACTAATGTAGAATAATTTGAATCTTCAATAAGCATAGGTATAAAATGAAGCCTTAATATCTACTCTACGCAAAGGAACCCACCGTGCCCAATAACAATTCCATGATTAAAATCATCATGCTTAGTATTATTGCCTTAGTCATTCTTGCCGTCATCGGAATTTTTTTTATTGAACCGATGGTGATTAAAAAAGAATTACCAAAACCCATTGTCATTCAGACGCAAGATCAACCTGTTTTGGGAAATCCAACAGCGAAAGTGCATATCGTGGCTTTTGAAGATTTAAAATGCAGTAATTGCGCGCGCTTTGACGTGCAACTGATGCCTATTATCAAAAAACAATTTATTGATACCGGTGTTGCCAATTACACATTAATTAATCTTGCTTTTATCAGTGGATCTATGCCGGCTGCAAATGCAGCGCGTTGTGTTTATAAGCAAAATAGCGTGTTATTTTTCGATTATACAAATTATATTTTTCATCATCAGCCACCTGAAAATCAAAATTGGGCGACGATTCCTACGTTAATGAATTACGCCAGTCAAATTAAAGGAATTAATACCGATCAATTAGCGCAATGCTTGGTCATGAGTCCGTACGATGAATTTATTCATAATAATTTGGTTTTGGCTATGAAAACAATGAAGGATGGCATTGTTGCAACGCCAACACTTTATATTAATGGTATTTTAGTGAATCCATTAACACAATCACAAATTGATAAAGTGATTAAAGCGGTGAAGTAGTAGTTCCCGCTCAGCAGGTTGATTAACTTAAATTCACCGTTCAGCGGGAGTGACTGTGAAACAATATGGATTATTTTTTGCGTGGTTCATAGCATTGGTAGCAATGTTATCCACATTATTGGCAGAATATATTTTGCATTGGCCTGTGTGTCCACTCTGTTGGTATCAACGCATTTGCATTTATCCGCTCGTGATTTTATTAGGCATGGCTGCCTTTAAAAATGAAAAAACAATTATTCCTTATGCATTACCGTTTCCGGTGATGGGATTTTTATTTGCGGCGTATCAATATTGCGAACAGATGATTCCTGGATTTGCGCCCATTGATTTTTGCACGCAGGGTGTGCCGTGTAATACGATTCATCTGCAATTACTAGGATTTATAACGATTCCGTTTTTGAGTATGGTTGCGTGCGGGATGATTTTGGCATTGTTAATCTGTCTCTTTACAGAGAGATAGTTTTGGTATATTCTGTCTCTATTGGGAAGGACAGAATTATGAACACAGAACTCATTCAAACATTACTCACTGATTTTCATGAAAAACTGAAAACGTTTCATCTGTTAATTGAGCGTGACACCCAATTTCCTGAGATATCCAACAAAATATTGGTTGCCATTGGCATGCGCAGAACGGGTAAAACGCATTTTGTGTTTCAGCATATTCACTCATTAATTAAAAACCACGTTCCATTGAATCATATTTTGTATATCAATTTTGAGGATGATCGTATTTTTCCGCTAACGGAAAAAAAATTAGGTGAGCTCGTTGATAGTTTTTATACGCTATTTCCTGACAATCATAATCAACTCTGCTATTTGTTTTTAGATGAAATCCAAACGATTGAGAATTGGGCAGTGACTATCAGAAGATTATTTGATACCAAAAAAGTGAAGATATTTTTAAGCGGATCATCTTCAAGATTATTGAGCAGTGAAATCGCGACATCACTTCGCGGTAGGTCGCTGTCAACCGAAATTTGGCCATTCAATTTTTCTGAATTTTTGATAGCAAAAAAAATTAAAAAAATCGAGAAACCCTATGGCAAAATAAAAATGGATAGCTTCAGGCGTCACTTTTTAGATTACCTTAATCAGGGTGGATTTCCGGAAGTGTTGGATTATGACTCAACCCATCGTACGGACGTTTTACAAGAATATGTGAATGTCGTCATCCTAAAAGATATTATTGAGCGTCATGATATTACTAATATTCAGTTGATTCGTTATTTAATTAAATCCATTTTAAAAAATGCGGGATGTGCCATTTCCATTAATAAAATGTACCATGATTTAAAAAGTCAGGGGTTTTCCGTTGGAAAAATGACATTACATGAATATTTGGGTTATATTGAGGATGCCTATTTGGCTTTTGCAATTCCACTTTATTCTGAATCCATTCGAAAAACAAACACCAATCCAAAGAAAATTTATGCTATTGATACTGGGCTAGTGAATGCATACAACTTGCAAATCAATCGCAATAAAGGTCACTTATTTGAGAATTTGATTTTCTTGGATCTCAAAAGACAGCGTCATGAAATCTATTATTACCTCACTGAAAATCGACATGAAGTTGATTTTGTCACCCGATCACGTGACGGACAGATGCATCTCTATCAAGTTTGCTGGAAAATCACTGACGAAGAAACAGTGGCTCGTGAAATGCGTGCATTACACGAGGCAGAAAATGAATTAGGAATCAAAGGAAAATTAATTACACCAGAAAGTTATTTGACTGACTTTTTGAGTAACAGCCCTCTATCATCGCATCCGTGAAGAGATTGAAGTGTGTTGCACTGGATGTATTGAGCGCTGGTGACATAGTTTAGAAGTGCTTGCGTGAGCAAGTACGAAAGAAAATATTTATATATCACTAGCGCACAATAAAGACCATTAATAACGGCGCCAACAACATCAACGCATTATCATCAATCCATTTTAATGACGGCCATTCAGCAGCAATCGTGATCGGCGCAATAATAACGGCATACCACAAGGGAAAATGATAGTGCTGCGCGCACAGAAACCAAATCACTAACGCGCACAACACACCGATAAAAACAGTCAAAACAGTATTGGCACGGCGCAATCGCATTTCACCCACCAATGGATCAACCAACGCGCACGTTGCAATAATCGGAACGGCAAAATGAACAGGGGCAAAAAATAAGGTAATTCCCAGCGCCAACATCGTCCATGCAAACGTTGAAATATGCGTTGCTTCATGCAAACGCTGCCCGAATAAAACCAATCGCGCACGTATGCGCAATTTTTCAAATAAAAAAACAAAGAAAATAAATCCGATAATGATTAAATGTAAAATTTTTGAAGACACGCGAGGAATGAAAAAATAATAATAAAAAAACGGAACAATAATCATTGAGACATGAAACAAGCGTCGAGCGATATGAGCTTTTGATCCGCCCTTTGTTTCATGCCGCATTGCAATCGTGTCTTCGACGCTCACACTCACACGATTACCGCATCAGTCTTTTTAAATTCTTCGACTTCGGATAACTCGCCTGGAATATTTTCAGTGTATTATTCGCCATTTCTGTTAATCCTAATTGACGATACGATTTCACCATCAACGTTAGCGCGGGAATCACCCATGGCGAACGATCATAATGCACGACGACATCGGTCGCGCGATTCGCGGCTGCAACATACGCTTTGCGTTCATAATAAAAATTCGCAATTCCCATTTCTTTTTCAGCGTATAAATTGCGAATATAACGCATACGCGCAATCGCATCAGGCACGTAAGGGCTTGTTGGAAAACTTTGTACGAGTTCATTAAATGCTAAATAAGCACTTTTTAAATTCGATAAATCACGCGGCGCTGGATTCACGCCCGCTTTACGTTGCATCCATGAATACCCTTGTTTAAAGGCAATAACGCCTTTCATGTAATACGCATAATCTGAATAATTACCGCGCGGATATAAACGCAAATAACGATCCGCTGCCGCCAATGCTTCATCAGCTTCATCGTTTTCATAATACGCATACACCAAATTAATCAAACCATCTTCAGCGTAAGCACCAAAAGGATATAACGCATTTAATGCTTCTAATTTTTTAACCGCGCGATTCGGGTGATCGTGAATCAAATCTTTTTTGGATGAATGATACAACTCTGATGCGGTTTTATTGCGATATTTGGTAAAAGAATCGTGCAGCTCATTGCTCGAACAAGCGGATATTAAGGTTGCCAATAAACATAAGAGTAAAATTTTTTTCATGGGGATCTCGATTGACTGAAATGAATTCTTGGGTGGCATTATATATTCACTATTTAAGATAAGAAAGTGATATTCTTACGAACTCATGAAAACAATCACTTTAACCAACACAATCCCCGACTCGCTCGCTCATCAAAGATTAGACGCGGCACTCGCACAATTATTTCCAGATTATTCACGTAATCAAATTCAGCAATGGATACGCGAAGGATATGTACAGATCGATAATAAAATAATTCAAAAGCCGCGACAGCCTGTTTTGGAAAATCAAACTATCACGATTACCGCCACAATAAGAGAAAATACCGAATGGCAAGCGCAGGCCATTCCGCTGACTATTATTTATGAAGATGAAACACTTATCGTCATTAATAAACCTATTGGATTAATTGTGCATCCCGGTGCCGGCAACCCTGATCACACGTTAGTAAATGCCCTGCTTCATCACGCGCCCGAATTAGCCAGCATTCCGCGTGCAGGGATTATTCATCGATTGGATAAAGATACGTCGGGATTATTGGTGATTGCTAAAACATTGCCGGCGCACACGGCGTTAATCAAACAAATGCAAGCACGCGACATTGAACGTGAATATCGCGCCATTGTGCATGGCGTTATTATTTCTGGTGGCACGATTGATTTACCGATGGCGCGCCATCCAACACAAAGAACCAAAATGGCTGTACGTGAAACCGGAAAACCAGCTGTTACACATTATCGGGTCTTAGAACATTTTCGAGAACATACTTTGTTAGCCGTGAAATTAGAAACAGGACGCACGCATCAAATCCGTGTCCATTTCGCTCATTACAATTATCCGATTGTGGGCGATCCTACGTACGGAAAACGCGGGCAATATCAATATCCTGAATTACCACAAGCTGCTCAAGAAGCGTTAAATAGCTTTAAACATCAGGTGTTACATGCTTATAAGTTATCTCTTACGCACCCCGTAACGAAAAAGCGCATGGAATGGAAAGCGCCGCTGCCGGAAGATTTTGAGCGGTTGGTTCGGGTGTTGAGGGAGTGTGTGTCAGATTAGATCGGAACTAATGCAACCAAATTTCTGATACTCGTTCGCTTTATGTTGTAGTTATGGATGGTTTTCGGGGAGACGCCGTGAATACATCCGTGTAGGCTTGTGATTCACATCCATGTTCATCACACTCCCCTCAAACCACCCATAACCACAACATACGCTCACTACCTCAGTGATTCGCACAGTATCGATCACTGACACTGATCACTGATCACTATTTAGCAAAATACGTATATAATATTCAAAAATGAACCGTTATAATCCTGCCATCAATGAGGTGTTATGAAAAAGCTAATCGCATTCTTTGTATTGTTTATCCCAGCACTTTGCTTTGCGCACTTACCAACCACGCAAGAAAACAACGCCAATAGCATTGCCCCCATGCTTCAAAAAGTCACGCCAGCGGTTGTGAACGTTTATGTTGAAGAAAAACGGGTTGTGAGATTAAGCGATTTAATTCAAACCCAAAATAATAGCGCCAAAATAGATGTTAAAAGTTTTGCGGTTGGATCAGGCGTTATTTTTGATGCTGAAAAAGGCTTGATTGTAACGAACGCCCATGTTGTTAACCATGAAAAAGTGATTGTCGTCACCCTAAAAAGCGGCGAACGTTATCACGCAAAATTAATAGCAAAAGATGAAGATTATGATATTGCGATTTTGCAAATTAAGGCGACGCATTTAACCGCATTGCCTTTTGCAAATTCTGATGGCGTGAAAGTGGGTGATTTTGTAACGGCGATTGGCAGTCCGTATGGTTTAACGCAAACGGTCACATCCGGCGTTGTCAGCGCATTAAATCGCATTCATCCCCAAATCGAAGGCTATCAAAGTTTTATTCAAACTGATGCACCGATTAATCCAGGCAATTCTGGCGGTGCGTTAGTGGATATGGAAGGTAAATTAATCGGAATTAATACAGCCATGGTTGCGCCATCTGATGGCAGTATTGGCCTTGGTTTTTCAATCCCCAGTAATATGGTGCACGCGGTTATCGAACAATTACTCAAATACGGCAAAGTAGAACGCGGTGTGCTCGGCGTGGTTGTGCAAAATATTACGCCGCAATTGGCTGATGCGTTGCATTTAAAAGACACGAATGGTGCTGTTGTCACTCAAGTTATGCCGAATACGCCGGCAGAAACAGCCGGTCTGAAACCGCAAGATGTGATCACTGAAATTGATCATCATCCTGTAAACGGTGCTGCAGAATTACGAAATACAATGGGATTAATTCACCCAAAAACAGAGGTAACCATTACTTTTATTCGTGATAATCAAACAAAAACACTGATTACATCCGTTGCGGATCCTAAAGAAATAAAACAAACCGCTGTGCCTTATTTTGGCGGTATGCGCTTACAAGATTTTCACGAATTAGAATCAGATAACATACAATTGCGCGGCGTTATTGTCACAGGCGTAAAAGATAATAGCGAAGGTGCTCTGGCGGGATTAATGCCTGGTGATGTTATTACTGAGGTCAATTCAAAACCGATATCGGGCATAGAAACACTGAAAAAAGCGGTTGAGGATCAAACAAATTCATTATTGATAACGATTATGCGCGGGAATGATAATTTATTTTTGGTGCTGTCTAAGTGAAACGAAAACTACTCATCATCACATCCATCGCAATAGTCGTTATTTTAATTGCGATCTTTGTCCATCATAAAAAAATCACCGCGCTCGCGCACAAAAAAACTCCACCTGTTCCCGTGCGCGTTGCAAAACCCCTGCAACAATCCTTACCGCAAATCGCAACAACCACGGGCTCATTAATTGCAAAAGAAAGCACGGTGATCACGCCGCGCGTGAGTGGTTATATTCGCTCTATTTTATTTCATGAAGGTGATGTTGTTAAATCAGGACAAGTATTATTTCAGCTCGACAATCAAGCTGAAAAAGATGCATTAGATGCTGCAAAAGCTAACTATGCGCTCAGTAAATTTCACTATCAACGCGACCAAATGCTCTTAAAAAAAGGATTAATTCCACACAGTATTTATTTCGCATCCGAAGTCACTTTAAAACAAGATCAAGCGGCATTACAAACTGCTGGAACAAATCTTTCTGATCGCATCGTTAGCGCACCCTTCAATGGAACAGCGGGTGGAATACCCGTCAGTCTCGGCGATTATGTCAATCCAGGTACGAAATTAACCACGCTCGTAAACAACCAACATTTACGCGCGGAATATTCACTTCCTGTCAAAGATTTAAATCACTTGCAATTACATCAAACGGTATTGATTACAGACGCCACACAAAAAAATAAAGCGACCGCAACCGTTTCTTATATTTCTGCTGCTGTTGATCAATCCTCGCAGACTATTGCCGTGCATGCCGATATTGAAAACACCGCACAACTCTTCAAGCCCGGAGAATATGTGACGGTAACGCAAACGCTGGGTATGCAAAAAAATCTATTACTCGTGCCTGAACAAAGTGTTTTAGCGTCTATCAATGGTTATCACGTATTTGTTGTGAGAAAAAATAAAGCGGTAAAAATACCCGTAAAAATGGGTGAACGCATGGGCAGCAACGTAGTGATTACCTCTGGATTAACCGCCAATGATCCAGTGATTGTTGCGGGAGAAAATGAAGTGAAAGATGGGGTGGATGTGAGCGAAGCGCATCAGTAGCTCATCCCGAACTAGAATAAACCTCGAAGGTCCAATTTTGATGGGCCTACTAGAAAGATGCTGAACAGTTACAAAACGAGTAATGACCAATGAAACTTCCCTCCTTCTGCATCCGCCGCCCCGTCTTCGCAACCGTATTAAGCCTAATCCTCGTGATGATCGGCATCATGGGTTATCAAAATTTAGAAACCCGTTTTCTACCGAAATTTGCAGCAAATCGTGTATTGATCAGCACAGACTACACTGGCGCGAGTGCACATTTAATCGAAAAAACCATTACCACACCGCTTGAAAAATCCATCAGCGGCATTAATGGCATTGAATACGTGTCATCAGACAGCGGTCAAGGTTACAGCGCAATCACGGTTATTTTAGAACCGGGTGTGAATATTTATAACGTCACCAGTAAAATTCGCAATCAAATTGCGATGGCGGCATCCACATTACCAAATACGATTCAAGCACCCGTCGTACAAGCCGGTTATAGCGGCATGGATTTAATGGATATTGGATTTACCATTCAAGGTGCGCCGCTCAGTGTATTGCGTGATTACTTGGATCGTTATGTAACCGATCGTATTCAGGAGCAACCGGGCATTGCGACTGTTGATGTGTTGGGTGCGAATAAATATGCAATGCGCATCACACTGCATCCGAATCAAATGACTGCGCGTCAAATCAATGTCACCGAGATTCAGCAAGCGATTAACAACAGTAATTTACAGTTACCCGCCGGCTATATCAAAACGACTACCATGGAATTTCCAATCACCGCAAAAACTGCATTGCAGACGGCAAAACAATTTGGCGACATTGTTATTAAAAATAATGCAGGTAAGTTAATTTATTTAAAAGACATTGCCAGTGTGAAATTAGGCGATGATATGGACGCAAAATCATTTGTGCATATCAACGGAAAATCGGCCATTTTATTGAGTGTTTATAACACCAACGAAGCGAACCCTATCGATGCGTCCGCACAATTACGCGCACTATTAAAACGTATTGGCAGTCAATTGCCCGCGAATATTCGTTACACCATTACGTTCGATCAATCCAATTTTATGAAAGCGAGCATTTCTGAAGTCTATAAATCCATTATGCTTTCTATCTCTTTTGTGGCGCTCATTATATTTTTCTCACTCGGGAAAATTCGTTCATCCTTAATTCCTATTGTGACCATTCCGATTTGTATATTAGCCACAACCGGATTTATGTATTTCGCAGGATTTAGCATTAATATTATTACGCTATTAGCAATCGTTTTATCCATTGGTTTAGTGGTCGATGATGCCATCGTCGTGCTTGAAAATATTCATCGACATATGGAAAGTGGATTATCACGCATGAATGCCGCATTAAAAGGTTGCGAAGAAATTGCAACACCGGTGATTGCCATGACATTAACACTCGCTGCTGTTTATGCGCCGATTGGCTTAATTAAAGGCGTTGTCGCGCATATTTTTGCATCGTTTGCATTTACACTCGCTATCGCCGTGATTATTTCAGGATTTATTGCACTCACACTTTCACCCATGATGTGCTCCAAATTTTTACCCAGCACTGTAAACACGCAAAGCACCTTAAGTAAAAATATTGAAAACTTTTTTCATCGTGTCACGGGATTTTATAAAAAATTATTATCGCGTGTATTAATCAATCGTTTCAAAATTATTGTCGTCACGGTTGTGTTGGCGATCGGTGGATTTATGGTGGCGGCTACCTTATCAAAAACATTTTTACCGAAAGAAGATATGGGATTTTTAATTACGTTATTAAAATCTTCTACGGGCAGCAACAATCAATATTCTCAACATCAACTGCAAGAATTAAATCAAATACTCGTACAAAATCCTGCGATTCATGACAATGTATCACTCTCATTTGAGCCTGTCGTGCATGATAATAATAATATTCTTTTTACAACACTCAAAGATTACAGCAAACGCACTCAAACCGCTGATCAAATTGCAGCGAAAATGACGGCGGAATATAAAAAAGTACCGGGATTAAAAGCGATCGCTTTTGCGCCTTCGTTTGGGGGTTCAACGCAAAATGAACTGGCGTTTTATATTATGGCGCCAGAGAGTTATCAATATTTATACCAAGTGGGAAATGATTTAATTAAAAAATTAGGCGCGTATCCAGGATTGGTTGATTTGAGCAGCAATATCCAATTTAACAATCAACAATATAATTTAACCGTCAATCGCGCGCTTGCGGATCAATTACAAGTGAGTGTGAGTGCGATTGATAATACCATCGCGGATTTATTGGGTGGATCAACCGTATCAACTTTCAATCTGGGTGGGCAAACGTATGATGTCGATATACAAGCACGAAAATCGTATTTAAGCAGCGTGCAAGCCATGGAACAATTTACCGTGCCGAATGCGACAGGACAATTAATTCCCTTAACGAATTTAATTTCTGTCTCACCCATTCCCACGCAAACAAGTTTGTTTCATTACAATCGGCTACGCGCTGCTGAAATTTCCGGTGAAATTGCACCGGGTTATACCTTGGGTTCTGTCGTACATCATTTACAAAAAGCCTTGCCAACATTATTACCGACACAAGTGAAATACGCCTTTACCGGACAAGCGCGACGCATTGTGAAATCGTCGAGTTCCATGGGAACCATTTTCTTGCTCGCATTTGTATTTATTTATTTGGTGTTAAGTGCGCAATTTGAAAGTTTTATTGATCCGTTCATTATTTTATTAGCCGTGCCGCTCAGTATTATTGGTGCGCTCGTCAGTTTAAAAATGATTCATGGATCTATTAATTTATATACGATGATTGGATTAATTACACTCGTCGGATTAATTTCAAAGCACGGCATATTAATCACGCAATTCGCAAATATGCTGCAAAAATCGGGAGAAAATGCACATGACGCATTGGTTCATGCAGCCAGCATTCGTTTGCGCCCCATTTTAATGACAACAGCTGCCATGATTTTCGGCGCCCTACCGCTTATTTTTGCAACCGGTGCCAGCGCCATTAGTCGTCAACAAATCGGTACTGTTTTTGTCGGCGGTTTATTTTGCGGCACGTTTTTCTCACTCATTTTAGTACCCATTGCATACAGCTATTTTAATCAGTTAAAGGCATTTATAGCGAAAAAACGAGGGGTCTATTAAAAATGATTTTTAGGTGTTCTACCGCTCATTTTTGCGCACGTTTTCAGCTTAAATGTGGAAATAACGGACTTCGCAAGACAGGTGTTTTCAACGACGATGCAGCATCATGTACTGTTAATGGTTGTGAGGCGCTGAGTCCGTTGGGTGACGATGCTGACTCCAACCTAGTTTCATCACGATATTGAAAGCCATACGGATTGTGACAATAATAAGAGGGAGATACTGTTGTTGCATCTGTTGTTGCATCTGTTGTTGCATCTGTTGTTGCATCTGTTGTTGCATCAGTTGTTGGTGAACTTACCTTTATAGCTGCACCTACCGCCTCTAGTGCCTCAAAAGCTGCAACTCGATCAGAATCAGTTGTCGCATCAGCTAATGGTGACAAACTTACAGGAGGTACTACTACAGCTGCAGAGTTAACCTCATTTGTTGAAGGATTGACCCTGGGTGGTAGTGGTCGTAGCAGCACACCGGGCGTGCATAAAAAGGTCTCAAAAAGGCAGCCCACTAAGTAGTAGCCCGGAGGAACCACAGGGGTTTCGGGCACACTAGGAGGCTGAACCGTTGATGCACCACCTGTTGAAGACGAGAGTATCTGTGGGCAGCGCGCTTGTTGACTTGATATTATACAACCAGGTTGTGCTGTGAGTTGTAAGTTAGCGGCAATTTGTTGTAAACAATTTTCTATCCCCTGACCATTTGTATAGGAAGCTTTTTTTTCTCCAATAAGGGGAAGCAAAGCATGAATGGTGTCGACATGATCAATACGGTATTGAGCGAGATTAGTTGCAATCGTGGAAGGTGATATTCCACGCTTCAATAAGTCGTCTAAAATAGTTAAAATTTTCTCAAGTGCGGCAGTATGCTGTTGTTCAGCATCGGCAATACAGTCATTTTTATCTTTTTGAAGCTTATCACAATGGGCTTTTTTAAAAAATTCACTTGCAAATTTCCAATGTAATGCAGAGTCAGCATATTGCCCTTTGTCATAACTGAGCATCGCTATTGCTCGATATATTACAGCGCTAACTAACGCGGACTCTATCGGTACAATCTGTAACGTTTGAACCAAAATATCCTTGTTTAATGTTTTGCAGCCTAATCGACGGTTAATTTCGAAAATAATAGGCGTTGGCTTAAAATCAAAAGAGATGTGATGAACTATCCAGTCTTCAAAGCTTATTATTAGGTGCTTATTCTCAAATCTCATTATTTCCCCCGCCTCATTGTGATCATTGCCAACTATACTGACACACCAAAATTAACAAAATATTAACCAAATAATGCCCGCAGGGCGACGCCCTTTGTACACGACAAAAATTTCAAATAACGCAGAGATACAGTGGCGCTATTAAAAATTGTCGTGTACAAATGGCGACGACGATTCTCCCGTTTACTTCTCAACATTCTTTGCTACACTACCCAAACTTGTCTGACCGACAAAACTGTACAAAATGGCTATTACTTTTACAAACATCATTGAAGTCCCCGCAACGCTCACGGCGTTTTTAAATATTTATCTCGCTGCGCGCGCGAATATTTGGAATTGGTTATTCGGCATTTTTGCGGTAATTCTATACGGCATTATTTTTTACGAAACGCGTTTGTACGGCGATATGACATTACAAGCCGTGTATTTATTTTTCCAATTCTATGGTTGGTATCAATGGAAATTTGGCGGTTCGCATGCATCATCGTTATCCGTCACACGCACGCCGAAATCGCAATATTATTATTTGGGTATTGCGTTTGTTATTTTATACATTATTTTTTACTGTATTTTGAAGCATTACACCAATTCAACCACACCCATTATCGATGCATTTACCACAGCCATCAGTTTAATTGCGCAATGGATGATGTGCCGAAAATGGCTGGAAAATTGGGCGTTGTGGATTTTGCTTGATCTGATTTCGCTTTACATGTATTCGTATAAACATCTTTATTTAACAACGGGTTTATATGCGGTGTTTATTGTTTTGTGTATCATGGGGTATCGTGAGTGGAAAAATGTGCTGCAAACCCGCTCTTAGGAGCCAAAACATTACCCTATGGCCAAATCAATAGGAAGTCCATATTTTCATAAATCTGTTGCTCAAGCTGCGAGCACGGTAATCTCGGTGAAATGCTCTCAATGTGGTAACGAAGCAAAATTTTATTTTGCCATTGGCGTGGCGATACACAAAAAAGACATACCTTATTTTCAAAAGTACAAAAATTTTGTTTGTGAAAAACTAAGCTCAGTTCAACTTGGAGGCGGTAATGGATACTACGCTTATTTTTTTCCACATTTACTGGAATCTAAAGTTTCGAGTATAAAAAAATTACCGGCGGGTTACGATCCGACACAATGGGAAGTATCCCCACAGAATTTCAATTTTTATTTTTTATCCGACATTGGAAAACATAAACGCCTCGGCACACTCGTTTGTTCACACTGCCACTATCGTGCAAAACATACTTTAGTATGGCCACAAAATGCATTTTTCCAGTGGAAAATAAAAAAAGGAAACGTGTTATGGGCCATGGATAGAAAAGATGCTATTGCATTGAGAAATTTTATTGCTGAAAAAAACAGGCTCCCTAATCCAAAATTTGATTTTCTGCTACCCAAAGCATTTAAAAAAAAGAGCGTGAGGGACGACATTATTAAAAAAATAGATCGCACGCTTGCAAGCACGAAAGAAAATATTTAGGGGGTTGTTTTCGCATTCGCTGACGCGAAAGCTTCTAAGCTATATCACTAGCGCATCATTCCTCTTTTCAACTTAGCATTCCACCGCCAATAAATAATAATCGCGCCGATCAGTAATCCAATATTGCCGCCCATTTTAAATCCGATCACATTCATATGCAGCGGAAATGCAAATAAATAACCGATCGGTAATACCAAACACCACATCACCAATAAACCAATTTGCATGGGAAATTGCGTATCAAATAATCCGCGCAATAATCCCGACGTCACATCACGCACGGATGAAAAAATTAATGTCACTGCCATAATCACAAAAAGCACGCGTGTTAAATGCAGTATCCCACTATTTTTCGCCAAATGAATATTCATATAAAACGACGCGAGAAAATTCGGACAAAGTACAAACGCAAGACTGACTAATAAAACAAGACCTAGTGTTAACACTAAACTAGAGTTACCAATTGATTTCAATTGATCAAAATCCCGCGCGCCGACTGATTGTCCGACTAAAATCCCTGCGGATTCCGACATGGCAAAAATAGGCACTATCACTAAAAACAGCCACTGTTGCGTGATTTGAGACGCAGCTAATGCATTCGTTCCTAACCAACCAATCATCATCGTAATCACAAAAAAAGCGCCTAATTCCCCACCAAATTGCACGCTCATCGGCCAACCAATACGAAATATTTTTTTCAAATAAATCCACCCTGTGTGCGAGCGTTTTTTAAATAATTCAAATTTTTTAAAATCATTCATCACATAACAACACGTGATTAAAATCATAAAATCAATCCACGCTTGAATCGCGAACGAAAGACCCAAACCGGCAACACCCAATGCTGGTAATCCTAACTTTCCAAAAATTAATATATAAGCGAGTGGCACACCCAACACCAAACTAATCGCATTAATCATAATCACTAGCCGCTGTTTTAAAACACCATAACAAAATTGTTCGAGACAGTTTTGAAACATGATAGGAATGACGCCCAACGTTAGCGCATGAAAATATTGGCGCACATAAATAAGCATTTTCGGTGGTTCATGAAATAACGCGAGAAAATCACTGGCGTACCAAAAACAAAGCATCATCACAATGCCAAGCCAAAAAGACAACCACATCCCCTGCTGCACCCATGCACCAATTTCATCGTATTTCTTAGCACCAAATGATTGCCCGACAATAAAACTCAGCGAAAAAACAATGGAAATAAAAACCAGTAAAATCGGCGTTAACGTAGCGCCGATTAATGCGCAAGACGCCAGTACATCGCGCCCCAAATGCGACGCCATCATCGTTGAAATAAAACCGCTGAACATTTGCAAAAAACGCGAGCCCGCCATCGGCAACGATAAGCTGAATACGCGTTTCATTTGTACCACTGAAATTTTCTGCACGCTGGATTTCTCGGCTGATTAAAAGTCGGTCAGGATAGCAGGCTGGGAAAATACCTGCAATACAGGGTTTTTGTGGGTTTGAGGTGTGAGTGTGAGCGTGAGAAATGCCAGAGATTTTTTTACTATTAACAAAACCTTAAGTATTTTCAATGCGTTATACTTGTATTTTATAGTTAAATGTATATAATAGCAGTAATATATTGTTTAATATGTTAAAAAATCAGATGAGGATATAATAATGCCATTAGATTTTAGCGAAACAATCAAATTAACTGCTAGCGGAAATTCTAAACTTACTCTAGGGGCACGCCACTTATTAGATCGTTTCAATGTTGGTGTTGAAATTGTCGCCAATGAAAATAATGAAACTAAAGGTGCTTATTACCTTAATGAACGCGCTGAAAGCTTAACCAGCGAGATTATAGCAGTACTGCTTAAAAAGACTACTGTAAAGAGATTATCAACTGTATTAGCGTGGGATCAGAGAAATTATCCTAAAGTCATTAGTGCGGTTCGGAGTTGTTTGTTGCCTCTTACTTGCAATCAAAAATTATTTACTGAGTATCATAAGGGCTTTAGAAAAGGCAACCTGACATCCGCTATTAATGCTGCAGAAAAAGCAGCTAATTCAGCTTACGCCACACGCAGCACCCTAGATTTCATGTAAAATACGTCTTTGTACGACAATTTTTAATAGCGCCACTGAAACAGTAGCTGAAGGAGATGACGTAGTCATCGACTGAGGCGTTTTGCAGAAAATACGCGTTAAGTGATAGCTTACTGCAAAGCGCCTCAGTCGGTTTGCTACGCAAACCTTCTTCAGCTACTGTATCTCTGCGTTATTTGAAATTTTTGTCGTGCACAAAACTCACACCAATCCCTCACACTCACACCCTCTTCCCCGACACCCGTCGAATATTCGCCCCCAATTGCGAAAACTTTTCTTCAATACATTCATAACCGCGATCGATATGATAAATACGGTCGATACTGGTTTGACCTTGCGCGACCAATCCTGCTAATACCAAACCGGCTGATGCGCGCAAATCGGTTGCCATAACCGGTGCGCCAGCGAGATGCTCTTTTCCACTGCAAAATACGGTATTTCCTTGCAATTGCACATCCGCACCCATGCGTTGCAATTCAGGCACGTGCATAAATCGATTTTCAAAAATCGTTTCTGTTATTGTCGATGACCCCTCTGCCACTGCATTTAATGCTAAAAATTGCGCTTGCATATCGGTTGCCATTTCGGGATACGGTGCTGTTTCAATATTCACGGCACGCGGACGTTTGCCTTGCATATCTAATGTCACCGAATTTTTTCCAATATCAATGTTCGCACCAGCAGCTTGCAATTTTTCAATTATTTTTTTCAATGTGTCAGGCAGTATTTCTTTTACTATGATTTTTCCGCGTGTCATTGCGGCGGCGACTAAATAGGTTCCCGCTTCAATACGATCTGGCAATACGCGATACTGTCCACCGCTTAATTTTTCAACGCCATGAATAGTAATAGTGTCGGTGCCTGCACCATCAATGCGCGCACCCAAGGTATTTAAAAAATCAGCGAGATCGGTGACTTCTGGTTCACGCGCTGCGTTATGCAAAACCGTTTTACCTTTTGCATAAACCGCTGCCATTAAAATATTTTCGGTGCCTGTCACTGTTACTTTGTCAAACGTAATTTCCGCACCTTTTAATCGATCTTTTACAGAGGCGTGAATATATCCGTTACTCACCGAAATGTCAGCGCCCATTTTAGTGAGTGCATCAATATGTAAATTCACGGGACGCGGGCCAATGGCACAACCACCTGGCAACGAAACTTCAGCACGTTTAAAACGCGCTAATAATGGGCCTAAAACAACAATCGATGCACGCATGGTTTTCACTAATTCATACGGCGCCTTAAAATTATTTACTTTTGATGCATCGACTTCGATACTCATTTTATCGCCCATGGTGACATCAACACCCAGTCGACATAACAAAGCCATCATCGTAGTGACATCATTGAGATGCGGAATATTGGTAATTGTGATTTTTTGGTCGGTTAATAAAGTTGCGGCTAAAATGGGCAATACTGCATTTTTCGCGCCAGAAATACGAACAGAACCTTGTAGTGGTTTTCCGCCAGTGATAATTAATTTGTCCATGACAATCCAAACATTTTTTGCATGCGTTGCATGGATAATGGCATATGCGTCAATCGCACTGTCATTTTATTTTTCCGTGCTAACCGTTCAAAGCATAATAACAATGAAAAAGGCGAAGCATCTTGCTCTTTCATTTCAGATAAATCAATCACAATCTCTTTCGATGCCGATAATTTTTTTAATAATTTCTCACCTTGAAAGCGCAAATGAATAACGTTAGCAAATCCCACGGCTCCTTGAATGCAAAAACCATTTTCTGTTGCAAAAAGTTGCGTCATCTCACACTCACACTCACTCACTCGCTTGATTATGCGTCTGCATTCGCGATAACAACGCGGTCATCCCGCCTTGCGCCAATACATCCGAAAATTGTGAACGATAACTTTGCACCATGCTCACGTGTTCAATGCTGAAATCATACACTTTCCATTGATCACCATGACGCAATACATCATACGAAATAGGAATGCGTTGGCCATTTTTACGGATAATAACGCTGTTCACGGTCATCGTTTGGCGCGCAGAATAATCGACACGTAAAGGTTGGAAATCCACGCGATCACCATTGTATGAAGACAGTGCTGATGCATACGTTGTCGTCACTAAATATTGAAATTCTTTTTCAAATTGCGATTTTTGTGACGCTGTTGCTGTTCGCCAATAACGCCCAGCAACCGATGCCGACATACGATCAATATCTACGTGCGGAACTAACACTTGATTAACGATATGACGAATGACATTCATGCTATGTAATTTTGATTTATTATTTTCCAATTGACTAATCATTTTATCCGCAACGCCTTGCAATTGTGCGGAAGGCGATACGACTGCGAAGCAAATAAGCGGGAAGCAAAATAGCAGAATGCTGAGGCTTTTGAGTAGTTTTTTCATAAATATCTCCGGGTTAGTTATCAGTGATCACAGACACTACTGATTCGTATTTTTCTTCTTATCATTACTCAAATTAAACATCAACTGTCCAATCAAATTTTCCAAAATCAATGCAGAGTGCGTTGTCTCAATTTGTCCATCAGGTCGTAGCATTTTCGCTTCAAATCCCGGTGACAAACTAATGTAATTTGAACCCAATAATCCTTGCGTCAGAATACTCGCTGAAGTATCGATCGGCAAATCTTTATAATTATTATTAATCTGCATCGTCACCACAGCGCGATAACTTTGCGGATTTAATTGAATATTGGAAACGCGCCCTACTTTTACACCAGAAACAGACACCGGCGCACGTACTTTTAAACCGCCAATATTATCAAAATCAGCTTTTAAAATATAATAATTTCCATCACCCATTTGCGTTAACCCGCTCACTTTAAATGCTAAAAAAAGCAGGCCGCACAATGCGGCGATAATAAAAATTCCAACGCCTATTTCTAACCAGTGGTTACGCACTTTTACCACCCTCCCATCATAACTGCTGTTAATACAAAATCTAATGCCAACACCAACAGCGAAGAATACACAACCGTTTTTGTCGTCGCTTGACTAATGCCTCGTGCGTTGGGTTCTGAATAATATCCTTGATAAACGGAAATCCATGTTACGACAAATCCAAATACAACGCTCTTAATAATTCCATTTAAAATATCTGAGTGAAAACTCACGGCGGACTGCATATTACTCCAAAATGAGCCATCATCAACACCCAACCAATCCACTCCCACCAATTGTCCACCATAAATCGACATCACATTAAATAAAATCGTCAATAATGGCAATGAAATAAAACCCGCCCAAAATCGCGGTGAAATCACCCGCCACAAGGGATTTACCGCCATCATTTCCAAACTGCTTAATTGTGATGTTGCACGCATCAAACCAATTTCCGCTGTTAACGCAGAACCGGCACGTCCTGCAAACAATAATGCGGTCACCACAGGACCCAATTCTCTTGTAATACTTAATGCCAATAACTGGCCGAGTTCTTGTTCGGCGCCAAATTTTTGTAACGTATTATATCCTTGCAACGCAACCACCATCCCAATAAATAAAGCCGATAATAAAATAATTGGCAATGACAAAATTCCCACGCGATACAATTGCGTCGATAATAGTGGCCACACTTGCGCCCATTTGGGACGCTGAAACAAGGTGCTTAGTAAAAATAAGCCGGAGCGACCAACGCGGACGCAGAAGTTGATGCCCTTTTCGCCAAAATATGCGATTTGTGTAATCATAAATAAATTGTTCTCAGTAGTAGTGTCAGTGGTCAGTGTCAGTGTCAGTGTCAGTGTCAGAAAAGAACGGGCACTATTCACTTACCCCCAACTCTTCTCTAAAATTCCTCGCCGGAAAATGAAATGATACTGGACCATCCGCTAATCCCTGCACAAATTGTTGCACTTCGTCAGACGGATGATGAATAATTTCATCTGGTGTTCCTGCACCTAAAATTTTTCCTTGAAAAATAATCACCATATAATCTGCGATTTGTGCGGTTTCGTGCACATCGTGCGACACAATCACCGAGGTTAAATTTAAGGCGTCATTTAATTCTTTAATTAATCGTAACAACACACCACGACCAATCGGATCTTGCCCGGAAAATGGTTCATCATACATCATCATTTTTGGACCTAACACAATCGCTCTTGCTAATGCAACGCGACGCGCCATACCACCAGATAATTGATCGATATGCAATTCCGCGGCACCGCGCAAACCCACTGCCTCTAAATGCATTAACACCAAATCACGCAACATATCTTCCGGTAATTTAGTATGTTCGCGCAACGGAAACGCCACATTTTCAAATACGTTTAAATCGGTAAACAATCCGCCTTCTTGGAATAAAACACCCATTTTCCGGCGACGATGATACAACTGTTTTTGCGACATCGCATGTAAATTCTCACCATCAACCAAGATAGAACCAGACGTGGGATGCAATTGTGCGCCGATTAATTTTAATAACGTTGTTTTGCCTGTGCCGCTCGGCCCCATCACTGCAGTAATTTTTCCACGCGGAATTGACAATGTAATACCATCAAGAATAGCTCTTGATTCACGATAAAAAACCAGCTTATTGATGGCGATGATGGTATCGGATGACAACATGTTACCCCTATAATCAGTGAATACTGATAATAATACCTGAAATGCGAATTAAGAGCTAAACTATCGGTAGCGAGTGAATGTTGGGGTTAATGAGTGATGCTGCACATCATAAAAATCTGGTAATATGCTGAAAAAAACAAGATGAGATCGCGTAAATTATGCAGGAATATAATCAAGAAACCAGGGTGAATACCAAAACGTCCAATTCGCACAGCACTGATTATTTATGTCAATTGGGACGACAAGTGATCGATATCGAAACTCAATCGGTTGCTAACCTCATCGTTCGAATTGGCGAACCCTACGCAGAAGCTTGCCGCCTTTTATTATCCTGTCGTGGCCACGTCATATTAATTGGCATGGGAAAATCGGGCCATATCGCCCGTAAAATTGCCGCAACGTTGTCTAGCACTGGAACAACCAGTTATTTCGTTCACCCTGCTGAAGCCAGCCATGGCGATATTGGAATGTTGAGATCTGGTGATGTGGTGATCGCCATATCCAATTCTGGCGAAACCGCCGAAATTCTTACTTTATTACCCACGATCAAATTGTTCGATATTTCCGTTGTTGCTATGACCGGAAATCCTCATTCCACGCTTGCCAACCATGCAACCATTCATCTTGACATCAGCGTAGACAAAGAAGCCTGTCCGCTGGGCCTTGCGCCAACGTCCAGCACAACAGCCGCTTTGGTGATGGGAGATGCGTTGGCAATTACTTTACTCCAAGCACGCGGTTTTAAGGCCAATGATTTTGCACGTTATCATCCCGGTGGCGCATTAGGCAGAAGATTGTTATTAAGCGTTGAAGGATTAATGCATACCGGTTCACAGTTACCGGTCGTTAACGAAGAGTGTTTATTATCAGAAGCATTACTTGAGATCACCCGAAAAAGTCTCGGCATGACAACGGTAATTAATAATCAACATAAATTATGCGGTATTTTTACCGACGGCGATTTGCGCCGAACGCTCGATCAAAATCTCGATATTCATAAAACGCCTATTCGCACCGTCATGACTAACAAATGCGTGACTATTGCAAAAAATTGTCTTGCCGCTGAAGCATTGCAAATAATGGAACAACGTAAAATTACTTCATTGGTGGTGATCGAAGATAAAAAACCAGTGGGTGTTGTGCATATGCATGATTTGTTGCGTGCAGGGATTGGCTGAGGGATTGAATTATCTTAAAATTTTCTCACACTCACACCCCCATCAAAATTATAACGGAAGAAAGATACATGGCTACAAAAAGGAAGTTGTTCGATGACATTGCACGACAAATCAAACTCCTCATCCTCGACTGCGACGGCGTATTAACTGACGGTCGTATTTATATCACTGCACAAGGCGAAGAAACCATTGCTTTTAATGTGCAAGATGGATTAGGTATTGAGCGTTTACAAGCGAGCGGTATTCCGGTGGCCGTTATTTCAGGACGTAATAACACAGCAGTACAACATCGATTAAAGCAATTAAAAATCACTCATGTTTTTTTAGGACGGCACGAACAAAAGATGGCCGCATTTCACACGTTATTGGAAACACTAACACTACAACCTACGCAAGTGGCTTATATTGGCGATGACTTGCCCGATATTGCTATTATGGAAAAAGTAGGTTTGTCGATTGCAGTTCCAAACGCAGTTGACGCAGTCAAAAAAATAGCCCATCTATGCACGCAAAAAAAAGGCGGAAAAGGCGCGGTTCGTGAAGTGTGTGATCTCATTTACGATGCGCAACATTCATGAAATCTAAATTAGCTGTTTCATATGGTGTCATCATCGCTGCAATCTGTATTGCCAGCGTATTTATTTTACATCACACCAAAAGACAACATGCACAAAACACGATACAAAAAGATACCATCAGCAGTTTTATTCATAACGCAGCGATCACGGAATATAATGCGAACGGCCAAATCAAGACGAAGATAACCGCCGAAACTGTTACACAATATCAAGAAACAGGATCTACGCTGTTTAAAAAACCAATCATCATCACCTATACAGCCGACCATACTGCGATACATATTCATGCCGATCAAGCAACCACTAATAAATCAAATGATAAAATTATTTTACAAGGTCACGTGATCGTCCATAAATTACAAACCGCAAAACACGCAGAAAGTACGCTAAAAACAACTGAATTAACGGTTTACCCAAAAGAGTCTCGTGCAGAAACCGATAAATCAGTTACACTTTCTCGTCCCGGTACTGTCATTGATGGCAAGGGATTTCGTGCCAATTTAAAAACAGGACAATATCAAGTGCACTCTGAATCTAGGATAATTTATCAAATACAAAATTCGGATGCGAAAAATAAGGGGAAATAAATACAATGGCGATTTTAGTAGCACAAGAATTAAAAAAGAAATATAAAAACAGAATCGCTGTGAAAAATGTGTCCCTATCCGTTCAAAGTGGGCAAATTGTTGGATTATTAGGACCGAATGGCGCTGGCAAAACCACCAGTTTTTACATGATTGTGGGGCTTGTAGCACCTGATCACGGCGTTATCCGCATCGATGATCATGATGTGACGCATTTAGCCATTCACACGCGCGCACGCTTAGGGATTGGTTATTTGCCGCAAGAAAAATCGATTTTCCGAAAACTGTCCGTGGCGGAAAATGTAATGGCGATTCTGCAATTGCGCAAAGATCTGAAGATGCACGAAAAAAAAGAGCGCTTGAAAACATTGCTTGGTGAGTTTCACATCGATCATTTACATGATGTGCCTGCGATGAGTTTGTCTGGCGGTGAAACGCGTCGTGTTGAAATTGCCCGTGCGCTCGCCATGGATCCTAAATTTATTTTACTCGATGAACCTTTTGCCGGTGTAGATCCCATTTCTGTGATTGATATTAAGCGTATTATTCTGCATTTATCGGCGCGTGGCATTGGCGTTTTAATTACGGATCATAATGTACGAGAAACGCTAGATATTTGTCAGCATGCGTATATCGTTAACGAAGGCAATATTATCGCACAAGGCACGCCGAAAGAAATTTTATCGCATAAACAAGTACGGGAAGTGTACCTGGGTGAGGAATTTTATTTGTAATCCGCCAAAAAATGGTGCGCCCGGAGAGATTCGAACTCCCGACCTTCTAGTTCGTAGCCAGACACTCTATCCAACTGAGCTACGGGCGCATACTTCGTAACAGATCACTTCGTAGATAGAAACGTTGATTTTGGGTGCTTTTTCGTGATAAATCTCGTTGAAATGCTCGATGTACAAACAAGTACACCTGCGCTTTCAACTCAATTTATCACAAAAAATCACCTCAAAATCAAACGTTTTAGTTATTCAGACATGGGTGCCTGAGCTGTTACCATACTTCACGGAGAGAGAGGGATTCGAACCCTCGATGAGACTTTTGGCCCCATACTCCCTTAGCAGGGGAGCGCCTTCGACCACTCGGCCATCTCTCCAGGTAAATAGGGGTGCATAATATCACTGTCTTTCTGAAAAGAAAACAGATCGAATCACGATACATACGCCGATAAACAACAACATGATGGGCATGAACCACAAAAAATAAGTCTCCGCAATAAACGGTGGTTTTAATAGCACAAAGTTTCCGTATCGATTTAATAAATATTTGTTAATTTCTTTATTTGATTTATTTTCCCGCACCATCGTATATATTTTATTTTTTAATTCATGTGCGATTTTTGCATTCGATTCAGCCAAACTTTCATCTTGACAAACCACACATCGAAAATGATGAATCAAATCCTGAAATTGTTTTTGATGTTGGAGTGAATGGAAAGGATACAGCGCATTTGCATAAGCAGACAATATCAAAAAAAATAAGCATAGCGAACAGAAAAAACGAATTAAAACCGCACCCCAGACACTCACACTCACACTCCCGCGCCCACTACCTCTGCAACTTCTTCAACAACGGCAATAACTCATCCTTCAGCATCTCCGGACTGATCGGCCCAATAATTTTATTACGAACAATTCCTTTCTGATCAATGACAAAAGTTTCTGGTGTGCCATACACGCCAAAATCAATAGCCACATCACCCGCTTCATCATCAATAACGGTATTAAAAGGATCGCCCGATCGAATTAAATATTCCATCACCGCTTTTCGTTCATCCTTAAAAGCAACGCCAATCATTTGCACCTTAGGATCTTTTTTGTGTAATGCCATTAACTGCGGATGTTCTTCGCCGCAAGAAACACACCACGTTGCAAATACATTGAATACAGTAACATGACCCAAAAATATTTTTTCAGTCACGATTTTTTTTGAATGAAATAAAGCATGCGCCGAAAATGACGGTGCTGATTTTCCAATGAGTGGCGATGGAATTTCGCCAGGGTTTAATTCAAGTCCACGCCATAAAAAAATAATAATGACAATAAAAAGAATAATGGGGAAAAACAGGTTTATTTTTTTCATCGTGTTTGCTCCATGATGGATGTTATCAGTAATCAGTGATCAGTGATCAGTAATCAGTTATCAGTAATCAGTAATCAGTAATCAGTGTCAGAGGCTCGATTTAATTTTTACTGATACCCGATAACAGATAACGGATAACTCACACCATCACCAACGCACCCACCACCATCAACAATCCCCCACCCCAAATCCAGCGAATAAATGGCTTCACATCGATTTGCATCGTCCATCTATTCTGCGGCAAGGGCATACCCAATGCCACATAAAAATCGTGGAATATACCAGCCTGAATGCCAGCCTTAGGTAATATAATATGATCAGTTGTAAAGACACGCAATTGGGGATGCAATGTCGCAACCCGCTTATTATTCTTTTCTACCCAGACGAGCGCTTGAAACGCTTGATAATTAGCGCCTTTCACCGTCGTAATATTTTTTAAGTTAAATTGATAACCCGATAAATTAACGTGATCCCCTATTTTGAGGCTTAATTGTTTCTCTTGTGAAAATACGGCAGAACCCATAATCCCGATCACCGTCACAAAAACGCCGATATGCGCAATTATCATACCGATATTTTTTATTTTCACCGTAAACAACATAAAAAATAACACTAACATTAAAATAGGAAATAAGACGATATTAAAATACGGCGCACCGACTGAAATTTTTCCTAATCCTAATGCATCTACTATGAGTGGATATAACGTACCTAATAAAACAATCAGCATGGCAATAGATAATAAAATAGTATTAATTAATATGAGGGTTTCGCGAGATCTTAATTTTATTTTTTCTGTATGAGTAAATTGTCGTGCGCGCCAAGCATATAAAAACAATGAAACGCCGACCACAAACGCAAATAAGCGCAATAAAAATAATCCGCGATTGGGATCTAAAGAAAATGTATGAATCGAAATTAAAACACCGGAACGCACCAAAAAAGTGCCTAAAATACTGAGTGAAAAAACAGAAATAGATAATAAGATTGTCCAGGCAGAAAATAAATTGCGTTTTTCGGCAACAATCAATACATGTATTAAAGCGGTGCCTGCAAGCCACGGCATAAACGAGGCGTTTTCAACCGGATCCCAAAACCAAAAACCTCCCCATCCCAATTCGCGATACGACCACCAACTTCCCAAAATAATTCCCAGTGTTAAAAAACACCATGCTATTTTTGCCCACGGACGCATCCAGTGTGCATACTTTGAATTAAATTCCCCGCGCCACAAACTGGCTATTGCTAAAGCAAATACCACCGAAAATCCCACATACCCTAAATATAAGAGTGGCGGATGCAATGCTAAACCGGGATCTTGTAAAATCGGATTTAAATCGCCCCCTTGAATGGGCGCTGGAAATACCTGCAAAAAAGGATTGGCATACGCAAATAAAAACCAATAAAAAAATACGGAAATAATGCCCAGTACTATTAATACACGTGATTGAATGTCTCGTGGAATGTGTTTTGAAAAAAAAGCAAATGCCGCTGACCACACGCTCAACATAAAAATCCACAACAATAACGATCCTGCATGTGCACCCCACACCGCGCATAAACGATATAATGTAGGCATATGTGAATTCGAATTGTCAGCCACATATAAAACAGAAAAATTATTACTGTAAAATAAAAACAGTAAAATAAAAAAAGCGATGGCGATAAAAATAAATTGAAAAATAGCGGCTAATTTTGCAACAGACATACAAAAATTATTTTTTTGATAGAGGCCAATCGTTGGAATAATAATTTGTAGAAATGCCATTCCAAAAGCAACCATCAGTAAAAAATATCCCAATGTTACAAGCATTCTTATTCCTCACACTCACACTGATAACTCACACTAATAATTCCCAGCCACTCTCTAAGCGTGATAATTCGCTCCATGCTTTGCTAATACCTGATCCGCCCAAAATAAATTATTTTTCAAATATCCCTGCACAACAACCCCCTGTCCCACACGAAATAATGCCGGTAATAATCCCTGATAATTGACTGTCATTTTATTGTGATGATCAGTAACCACAAATGTGACACGCGTAGAATGTGGAAAATAATGCACGGAATTTTTTGCAACAAATCCGCCGATGCGAATTAATTGTGTTGATATGATTTTTTGTTGTGATAATTGAGTGGGTGTGTAATATAAACTGATATTTTGACGCAAAGCATATAATATCAAACCAACGCTGATAGCTGTGGCGATAAGCATGCCTGTGATTGTCAGTAATTTTTTTTGACGGCGTTTATTCATGTGCTCGCTTTGTTAATAACAGATCAGGCCCTGTTGTCTGATTCGGTAAAACGTCGAGTTCATCTGTTAATCGTCTCATGACCACTAATGTATAAGACAAAAACGAAGCAACAATCATCGCTAATAGAGGATGCAACATAGACGGCGCAATAGAAGGCGATCCGAATTTTAAAATGGATGGACCTTGATGTAATGTATTCCACCAGTCCACTGAATAATGAATAATGGGAATATTAATGAGACCCAACAAAGTAACAATGCCACTCGCATAAGACGCTAATCGTTGTTCGGGCATTGCGGAACGAATCGCAATAATGCCAACATAAATAAATAATAAAATTAATTCTGAGGTTAATCGCGCATCCCAAATCCAATACGTTCCCCACGTAAATCTTCCCCAAATGGATCCTGTTATTAACGTTAATGCGGTAAATACAGCACCTATGGGCGCGCTGATTTTTGCAATTAAATCAGCAATTTTTATTTTCCAAATTAAATAAATCAGTGCACAGAAAGACATCATCACATAAACACTTAACGACAAAATCGCAAACGGCACATGAATATACATAATGCGATAGATATTACCTTGCTGATAATCCGGCGGCGCAATAAAAAGTCCATCAATTAAACCGTAAGTTAAAAATAAAATGAAGAAAATCGCGACGAATTTTTGGGTGCGAGAAATAAAGTGAAGGCAGTGTTTGGGGGAGATAATACGATGAATCATCCAGCATTCCCCGTTAAATTACCTTTCGATGCCACTTCCTGTAACAGTGTGTTAATTTCCATCTGTAAAAAATGCAGGAATTTTTCTTTTTTCAGTGTGCGCTCTTGAACATCAAGCGGAATAAAACGTGACATTTCATCATAAAAAGATTTGCTATGAATAATATCTCGTAAATTTCGAGAAAACTGCTCTCGTTTTGATGAGTAATGAATTTCACCATAATCATTAATTTTTTTTTGAATATAATCAAAATTGAAGACAGCGCCTTGTTGTTTTAACCAACGTAAATCCCAAATATCACGATAACGAATGTGTCGCGTACAACTCACCAGTGATACTATTTTATCTGCCATGATCTCATCCATTGATTCTGTCATAATTAATGTATCGTTGTATCCATCCGGTAAAAAATCATAATGACTGCGTAATGCGTGCGGTTCTCTAGAGTACGCGGGAATATTGACGACTTCAATTTTAATTTTCTGCTTCGGTAAATCTTTTCTTTCAGGTGCGGTAATTACATTCAATTGCCATCGATTAACAATAACCCCCTTGTTTTTTGCGATAATTTCCACTTCTTTTGGCTCTTTAACTGAAACAGCCAAATCATAGCGCTCACCTAAATATTGCTCAAGACAATTTTTTATTTGTATTAAATCATCTTTTACAAATTCAGTTCCGCCTGCAAAATCTAAATCTTCACTGAGACGTTGCGCACCATAACACAGTCGCAGC
>Ga0207113_1051_pt1 | contig 39022 bp, 40 predicted proteins | sample Alteio_BWMinHeat_69_FD_153559 | JGI IMG/M metagenome (GOLD analysis project Ga0207113, IMG submission 153559) | Enriched cells from forest soil in Barre Woods Harvard Forest LTER site, Petersham, Massachusetts, United States -... | ecosystem: Environmental > Terrestrial > Soil > Temperate forest >... | reverse complement strand
GTCTGCAAGTTAATAATGAGAGCCTGACCCCCACTACTACCACGATTAACTTGCAGACTTGCAGGCCTGACCCTCACTCCTGTTAATTCCCGTTAATTTAGAGTGTTAATCGTTAATTTAGAGTGTTAATTTAGAGTTGTAAAAAAATGTTTCTATGATATAATCATTTTTTTTTGTTGTGAAATAAATAATAATTTGGAGGTTTTTTATGGGTTTATATGCATTTGGAACTAATTTGGTCACATATGGGAGCCAGTTTGTAAGCTATGTTAGAGAGTCGGCTAATGCAGGCTATGACAGTATTGGAACATCTGTATCTGGGTGGAAATCTTGGGTTGCAGACGGAGGAAACTCATTATTGGCATCTGGGGGGAGACAAATAAATTCTTTAAAACAATATGTCGAGCCTTGTTTAAATAATCCTAATTGTAATGCTGAGTTTAAAACTGGGGGAGCTTTAATTGCCGCGGGAATAGCGACCATTATATTAGCCAAAAGACAGTGCAGTGTGGCAAAACCAGTGATGAAGCGCAAGATAAGAAGGACTTCAATACAGACAGACTCTCGTTCAGGTATTGTAAAAAATTATGAAGGGAAGCAAAGGTGTAAAATTGCTTTAATTACCCTGGGAGTCGTTAGCATCGCTGTAGGAGTAGCTAATATGGGCTACGCAATGTTGCAATCTAAATAATATTGTCATATTGGGGTTGGGTTGGGGTGGCATTTTGTGCCGTCCAAGCCAGCTCCCCATTCTTTTGTGATTTCCGATTGATCTTATCTTCCCCCTTATTTATACTCATGCCAATTAGAGGAGAACGGGGGGAAGCTTATTATGACTCTTAGAGGAGCGTGGGGATCGCGCATTGGATTTATCTTTGCTGTTGCCGGTTCTGCTGTTGGTTTGGCCAATATCTGGCGTTTCCCTTACATTGTTGGTCAAAATGGGGGAGCTGCATTTATCATCGTCTATTTGCTATGCTTGTTTCTCATTGGATTTCCTGTTTTTATGTCCGAAATTCTCATTGGCCGTACAACCCAAACGAGTCCAGCAGGGGCGTTTAAAAAACTAGGCAGTGCCCCTTGGGGATGGGCCGGCAAATTCACCATCGCCACGGGTTTTTTCGTCAGCGCTTTTTACAGTGCCATTGCAGGTTGGATTCTCGGTTATTTATTCGAGGCGGTTGGTGGCCACATCTCTTCATTTCCAAACACAGAGGCTGTCGCAGAACATCATCAGGCGCTGATTAGCCACCCTCTATGGGGACTTTCGTTCCACTTTTTGTTCCTATGCATTTGTACTCTCGTCCTTCTTTTCGGAGTGCGTAAGGGGATTGAACGGGGAAATAAAATCATGATGCCAATGTTGTTTGGTGTCTTAATTGTGCTGGCAATTCATGGGCTGACTTTAAATAACGCAGGCGAGGGACTACTCTTTTTACTGACCCCAGATTGGAGTGCATTGACTCCTCAAGCTTTTTTAATGGCGTTAGGACAGGCGTTTTTTACGTTGAGCCTCGGACAGGGTACCATGGTGACATACGGTAGTTACTTGGGACGCCACGAGAATTTATTAGCTAGCTGTGTTCCTGTTGTCATTATGGATACAGTCGTCTCTCTTCTCTCCGCTATTATTGTATTCACCATCGTGTTTTCAGTCGGAATAGAACCAGATTCAGGTCCCGCCCTGATTTTTAATACCCTCCCTTGGGTCTTCAGTCAAGTGCAGTGGGGACATGGGATCGCAGTGCTATTTTTCCTCCTCGTCGTACTAGCTGCTCTAACATCTGAAATATCAGCGATGGAACCGACGGTTGCCTACTTGATCGATGAGTGGGGATGGAAACGGAAGCCCGCGGTATTAATTTGCGGTCTCGGTGCTTTTTTGCTGGGAATTCCTGCTGCGTTATCGTATAGTGTGTTGAAAGATTATACCTTTGCTGGAATGTCTATCATCAATGCAATGGACTTCCTCGCAACTGGATTCCTCATTCCGGTGGGTGGACTGTGTGCAGTGTTGCTCGTTGGTTGGTACTGGGGGGCTAGACATGCTCTTATCCAGCTTAAGGATGGTGCTGAAGATGTGTTTAGTCGGAATCGATGGCTCGACCGCTACTTTTTAGTCTGTTTTAAATATACGGCACCCGCGCTCATCGTTCTTGTATTTTTAAATGCATTAGGCCTTTTTGCTTAGGAAAAGCAATCAATATGAATAAAACGTTTATTGAATCATCACTGTCGAAAGAAGATGAGTCATTTGAAATACCGCTTAGACCACAATCGTTAAAGGATTTTTTGGGTCAAGATTCAATTCTTGAACGCCTCGAAGTGATCATTGGTGCTGCCAAAATACGCAGCGAACCTCTTGGACATTGTCTGTTTAGTGGTCCACCAGGTCTTGGCAAAACGACTTTAGCTAATATCCTGGCAAAATCGATGGGCAGTAAAATCGTCGTGACTTCGGGAGCTGTCATTGAAAAAGCAGGCGATCTCGCCGGCATTCTGACCCACCTCCAGACGGGAGATATTTTGTTTATCGATGAAATTCACCGTTTAAACCGCTCCGTTGAAGAATATTTATATCCGGCTATGGAAGATTTTGTGCTTGATATCATGCTCGACAGCGGACCAAGCGCTCGTAGCGTGCAGGTAAAGCTAAATAAATTCACATTGGTTGGAGCGACAACGCGCGTGGGGTTGCTTTCTGCTCCACTTCGTTCTCGCTTTGGATTTACCTGTCGACTCGACTACTACGAACCGCAACTCATTGCCAAAATTTTACAGCGAACAGGATGTATTCTCAACCTCACCTTAGATCCAGTTGCAGCCATGGAGATAGCCTCCCGTTCACGCGGCACCCCACGTGTGGCAATCAACTTGTTGCGTTGGGTGCGCGACTTCGCTCAGATGCATACTGGTAATGTCATCGACAAAGACGTTGCTAACCGAGCTCTTAATATGCTATCAATTGATGAGAAAGGCCTTGATGAGATGGATAAACGCATTCTAGAGGTGCTTATAGATCATTATCAGGGAGGACCAGCAGGTTTAAATGCAATCGCCGCCGCCGTAGGAGAGGAATCTTCGACAATTGAAGAAGTGCATGAACCTTACCTAGTGATGCAAGGTTTTTTAAAAAGGACGCCTCGTGGTCGGGAATTGACTGCTCAGGCATACCAACACATGGGAAGAATATAATCGAATTTTATAAATATTTTTAACGGAGTAACTTAATATGATGATACAACTATTAACTCTCGTGCTAGCCCTCTCTCCACTCGCAGCGCCTGTGGAAGCTGGATTGATAGATACAGTTTCAGATTTTTTTCGTAAACCGACAGAGCCAACGCCTCCAAAAATAAAAGTCCTAGTCGCTCATGACAAGGTAGGGGCTGTTGTAGAAGTTAAAGGCAAATACAAGCTATTTGATCCACATACAGGAGATCACATTACCACCCGTTTTATCGGGAAACGCAAATTCGTTCAGGCGACTAATGACGGGATTAAATGGGGAGAAGAATTTCCAGGTATTTACCAGCTGATGATCGTCCCTGATGAAGAAGCTTCGACGATTATGGTGGATGGAATCGAGTACCATGGACCTATTTATGTGTATGACATCGGAGGCGCTATCAGTGTTGTCAATCAAGTTTCGATTGAAGAATATCTTTCAGCCACTCTCTCGCATCAGTTTCGTAGACCGTTGGCTCCAGAGGCTTTAGCCGCTGCAGCAATAGCTGCGCGTACAGAAGCCTATTACAATATAGAGAATTCGCCTAGCGAGTACTGGAATGTCGGCGCAGAGGAAGAGGGGTATCAGGGATTTGTGGCGATTAATTCTGCAAGTGCTATTGAAAAAGCCATCCAATCGACTAAATATATGATCATGAGCCGCTCGGCTCCGGGCAGTAAAGAAGTGGCTCCATTTCCACTTCAATGGAAAGGCGCTGGAAATAATCAAGCCTCTGATGTTGTTTCTTTAATTACATTGGAACAAGCAGATGAAATGGCTAATAAAGGGGAGCACGCAGCACAAATCCTAGCTAAAGGATTCCCAAATACAAGAATTGAACTGATGCACTATGCAGCAGAAAAATAATAGAAAAAGTCCCTTGTAGAGTCGCTCTACAAGGGAACTTTAAAGCTTTACCATTTTCCAGCTTTTTTCTGAGCAGGAGTACTGCAAGCAGACGCGCAACCAGCTGGAGATTTTGCAGGCTGTTGAGGCTTGCTTGCTGGTTTTGCTTGAGGTGGGGCTTTTGGTTGTGGTGCTTTTTGTGGCATATAAGGTCTCCTTTTTTATTAAGTTTGTGGACAATTCTCTGTTTCGCATTTTCATTTCAAATTGTCAATATAAAAATATGAATTTTCATTCCAGAGATCTTATCTGCCTGATAATAAAGGACAAGGGACGCCAAGGGCAAAATAAAATAACAGGATAAGCAGGATCGGCTTCGCCGGCAGGATAAAACTCTTTATCCTGCCGGCGAAGCCGATCCTGTTTATCCTGTTATTTTACTTTGTCCTTAACCGAAGAAGGAAAGTTGGATGGAATTTGCTGGGAGTTTGTTTTTGTTTTTTTGTGGATGGGAAAGCTTTGCAGATACGGGCTCAAAGGCACTTTTTCGATTTGCATTCTCTTCTAAATGAATCAGAATCTCTTGCGCTCGCGTAATTACGGAAGAGGGGAGTCCCGCCAGACGTCCAACGTGGATTCCATAGCTTTTATCTGTGCCACCTCGAATGATTTTTCTTAGAAAGATCACCCCATCTGCAGTCTCATGCACTGCGACGTTATAATTAACAGCTCCTGGGATTTTTCCTTCTAGTTTGGTAAGCTCCCAATAGTGGGTAGCAAATAACGTCTTTGCCATTCGCCCTTCTGTAAGAAGGAGATATTCTGCCACAGCCCAGGCAATAGAAATCCCATCATAGGTGCTTGTGCCCCGTCCAATCTCATCGAGAATAACAAGAGAACGGGATGTGGCGTTATTGAGAATATTCGCTGTCTCCGTCATTTCAACCATGAATGTCGAATGCCCTCGCGACAGATCATCGCTAGCGCCAATGCGAGAGAAAACCTTGTCGACGATGCCAATCTGAGCCTCTGTAGCAGGTACGAAGGATCCTATTTGCGCCATGATCGTTATCATTGCGACCTGACGGATATAGGTCGATTTTCCTGCCATGTTAGGACCCGTAATCAGCAGTAGCCGTTGCGATTCCCCATCCAGGTGGGTGTCGTTTGGAATAAAGCGTTCTGTGGTTTGTGCTGCTTCAATAACAGGATGACGGCCATCAATGATGCGTAGTGTGTTAGAAGCGTCGACGAAAGGACGCACATACCCATACTTACGAGCAGCCGTAGCAAGGCTGTGGAGGCAATCAATGTTTGCTAATGCATGTGCCGTTCGGCGTATCGAAAGAGCATAAGCAGCGATTTCTTGACGTAGAGAGATGAATAATTCATTTTCAATCGCAGCGATTCGCTCTTCAGCGTGCATGACTTTGTTTTCATATGCCTTAAGTTCCGGTGTGATGAAACGCTCTGCATTGACGAGCGTCTGGCGTCTTTGGAAAGTCTCGGGCATTTTTTCAGCTTGCCCTTTGCTTACCTCGATATAATAACCAAACATCCGATTAAAACTTACCTTAAGAGTCTTAATGCCAGTCGTTTTCTTAAGCTCTTCCTGGTAACGCGCAAGCCACGCTTTGCTATTTAGGTTGATCTCTCGTAGCTCGTCGAGTTCTGGACAGTATCCATCGCGGAAAACTTTCCCGTCGTTAATGCGAACGGGGGGGGCATCTTCGATTGCTTTATGGATAAGCTGGACCATTCCTTCTAGCACTTCAATCGATTGTTCTTCATCATTTAGAAGAGTTGATTTGCTCGTGTGGCGCTGAAGAGCAATTTTTATTTCCGGTATTGAATGGAAGGAATTTTTCAAAGCGACTAAATCACGCGGAGAGGCATATCCTGAAGTGATTTTTATCGAAAGCCGTTCTAAGTCGCGCACATTTTCTAAAAGAGAAGCTAAAGAAGGTGCTTCATAAAGAGTAGCAAGAGCGTCTTGACGGACAATGATTGCAGGAAGATTTAATAGAGGTTGTTTGACCCATTGACGTAGTAACCTCTTTCCCATAGGGGTGTGGGTATGATCTAACACATCTAGCAAAGTGTTTTTCTTTGATACTCCATCGTAAAGGGACTCTGTAAGTTCTAAATGGCGCTGCGTGGCTCGATCGATAGCCATGAAATGAGTCGTTGAATAGATGACGATCTCAGTAATATGGGAAATTGAAAGGGAAAGGCTTTCTTGAAGGTAACTAAGAATCCCTCCAGCAGCGTTGATAGCCGCTACCATACCTCGGAGTCCTAAACCATCTAGCGATTTGACCTTGAAATGGTTAATCAAAAAATCATGGGCCGTTTGGTGCTCAAATCTCCAATCATCATAGGTGCTGAATAGCGTGTTGTAATTTTTGCCCACCTCATCAAATAGAGGGGAGTGTTTCTCTTTAATCTTAGGTGAAAGGACAAATTCTGCCGGTTTAAAACGGTAAATTTCATTTAATAAGTCTTGTTCATTGTCGACTTCAATGACACGAAAATCTGCTGTCGTCAAATCTAAAACGGCAAATCCAAACAACTGTCCAACGCGCGTGACACAAGCAATGAAGTTATTAGCCCCCTCGGAAAGGAGAGAGGAGGTAATCAGAGACCCAGGCGTTACCACCCGTATTATTTCTCGTCGAACTAGCCCTTTTGCAGCGCGAGGGTCTTCCGTTTGTTCTGCTACAGCAACTCGATATCCTTTAGCAAGCAAACGATCGAGGTAAATCTCGTAAGACTGATGCGGAATGCCGCACATTGGAATCTCTTGTCGCTTCGTTAGAGTCAGCTCTAACTCCCGAGCCATTACAACAGCATCTTCATGAAAAGCTTCGTAGAAATCTCCCATTCGAAAGAATAACAACGCATCGCCAGCACTCTTTTTGCAGGCGTGCCATTGAAGCATCATCGGAGTTGTTTTTTGTTCGGTAGAAGGATTTGTCATGAGATGATAATACAAGAAAATAGCGTGTCTATCAAGATGAAAATGCTGTCTGCGTTCACTACTTTATCGTGCCCGCGTGCGCATCTATTACCCATAAGTCCATAATTCAACGCAAAGGCGCATGGTTGACGTTATGCATAACAATTCAACGCAAAGGCGCAAAGACGCAAAGCCTTCGGTTCCCTTAGAACAAGAGGGAATTATTTGATGCTACACTTTTTAAGTTCCTCGCAAGCTCGGATCTTAAAAAGAAATCATTCTAAATGGGGCCCCAGGGGCCCCATTTAGAAGGATTAATTGATTGCTGAGCTTGCGAAGCAATCACTTAACAATGCCACTTACTCTACCCTGAACTCTGAGGGAGCCGAAGGCTTTGCGTCTTTGCGCCTTTGCGTTGAATTGTTATGCATAGCGTCAACCGTGCGTCTTTGCGTTTCCGTGCTTATGCATAGTTATGCGTACAAAAAACTTGCTTTATATCAACAATTTTGTATAGTGTACAGTTATGAAACGATATCATAAATTATCACAGGAAGAAGATCGGATCATTGAGCAAAAGGGGACGGAAGCTCCTGGAAGCGGTTGTTATTATATACATGCAGCGCCAGGGGTTTATGTCTGCCGTCGCTGTGATGCTCCTCTCTATTTCTCCCAAGATAAATTTACTTCTCACTGCGGCTGGCCTAGCTTCGACGATGCAATTGATGGCGCTGTGGAAAAAAAAGTAGATAGCGATGGAAGGCGTATAGAAATTCTTTGTAGCAACTGCGGAGCTCACCTCGGACATGTTTTTGAAGGGGAAGGATTCACTCCAAAAGATGTAAGACATTGTGTAAATTCGATCTCTTTGTCCTTTGTACCATTGTTTTCTCCAGATGGATGTCAACGTGCATTATTTGCCGGCGGATGCTTCTGGGGTGTTGCTCATCTGATGAGCAAGGTAAAAGGAGTCATTAAAGTCATTGCTGGTTATGTTGGAGGTGAAGTCGAAAACCCCACCTATCATGAGGTCTGCGGAGGTACCACAGGCCACGCAGAGGCTGTAGAGGTTATCTTTGATCCGAAAATCATTAGCTATGAGAAGCTTACGAAATATTTTTTTGAAATCCACGACCCCTTTCAGCATAATAGGCAGGGACCAGATATAGGAAGTCAATACCGTTCAGCGATTTTTTACTTCACTCCTGAGCAAAAATCTACCGCGTTGAAACTAATGGGGTTTCTTTCAAATAAGATGCAAGTGCCAACAACGGAAATAGTTCCCGCAATGCCATTTTATCCAGCGGAAGAATACCATCAACGTTATTACGATAAATTAGGTGGGGAGCCTTATTGCCATCGCCATGTTCACAGGTTTTAGCTTTACAGGAAAAAAAATGAAAATTCTCATCAGCGGATCTTCCGGATTTGTCGGAAGTGAATTAGTTGTTTTTTTGCAAAAATTGGGACATGAAGTGTGGCGCCTTGTCCGTTATCAGGATAACTTAAGTCAAAATGCAATCTTTTGGGATCCCCAAAAAAAAATCATCAACCCATCATTATTAGAGCATTTCGATGTGGTCATTCACCTTGCAGGGGAAAATATTGCTTCGGGACGATGGACAACAGAAAAAAAGAGGCGTATCTTTGAAAGTAGAGTAGGAAGTACACTGTTTTTATCTGAGGTTCTTTCCAAATTAAAATTTCCTCCTCGTTGTTTCATTTCTGCATCCGCAATTGGCATTTATGGTGACAAGGGAACTTCTTATTGTAATGAATATACTCATCATGGGACAAATTTTCTCGCTGATGTCTGTGAGCAGTGGGAAGCCGCAACTCTTCCTGCAAAAAACAGCAAGATTCGCACTGTCAATCTTCGTTTCGGTATTGTCTTGTCTGCAAAAGGAGGAGCTTTGGCTAAAATGCTCCCTATTTTCAAATGGGGGCTTGGAGGTAGATTAGGGAGTGGCCAGCAGTATATGAGTTGGATTACCATTGACGACTTGATGGGGGTCGTTCTTTTTGCTGCAACAAATCAAACGATTGAAGGGCCCTATAATGTCGTTTCCCCCTATCCGGTCACAAATTCTGTTTTTACAGCTATATTAGCTCGTACGCTCGGATGCCCTGCAATCTTGCCAGTTCCTGCGTTTGCATTAAATTTGCTTATGGGAAAAGAGATGGCTGGGCAGTTGTTATTGAATAGTACTCGTGTCGAACCATCGCGGTTGACACAGGCTGGCTATGCCTTTCTATTTCCCGACCTGGCAGTAGCATTAAAACACCTTCTGTCAGGACCTTAACGCAAAAACGCGAATAGGGTTAAATGCGGGGGTGCATTCGAATTCAACGCAAAGACGCAAAGACGCAAAAGCGCAAAGCCTTCGGCTACTCGTATTAAAGTAGCCGAAGGCTTTGCGCTTTTGCGTCTTTGCGCCTTTGCGTTGAATTCGAATGCACCAAACGAAACGATAGAGATTAACGTTTGGAGAATTGGTAACGCTTACGAGCTCCAGCACGTCCATATTTCTCACGCTCTCTCTTACGGGAATCGCGTGTGAGGTAACCGTGTTCTTTGAATTCGGAACGGAGAGTCTCATTTTCGTCCACTAGCGCACGAGCGAGACCCAAGCGAGTTGCTATTGCTTGCCCTTCGATTCCACCACCTTTTACTCGGATAATGATATCAAATTGGTTGTTTCCACCAATCGCCTTAAACGGTGCCAGTATTGTTTGGCGTTGAATATCTACAGGGAAATATGCCTCGAACTCGCGTCCATTGACATCGATTTTTCCTGTTCCTTTTCTTAAACGAACAGAAGAGACAGCGGTTTTTCGTCGCCCTGTGGCAACTTTTTCTTGTAATAAAGTCATTGTGTCTTATACCTCTTGAAAACTAAATATTTACAGCAATCGGTTTTTGAGCATCCATATTGTGCTCAGTGCCAGCGAAAATGCGTAGCCTTTTAATCTGAGCATTTGCCAAACGAGAATGTGGCATCATCCGTTTCGTTGCGTGTTCGATGATGTATTCGGGACGACGAGCCATCATCGTTCTGTAAGGAATTTCGCGTAAGCCGTTGACATAACCAGTATGGTATTTGTATAGTTTGGTCGCTTCTTTGTTTCCGGTGACGACGATTTTATCTGCATTGATCACAATAACGCCATCACCACCATCGATAAATGAAGTGAACGTGGGTTTGTGTTTTCCACGAAGGATTTTCGTGATTTCAGAGGCAAAGCGTCCTAATGTTTTACCTGTAGCGTCTAAGACAAACCACGAACGTTTGACATCAGCTTCTTTGAGCTGGAATGATTTTTGTTGTTTATAGCGTTTTAACATATTTTAAGAGCCTTCTCTTGCTAAGTTAAGAATATTCCTTGTAAATAGAATGGCACCATCATACTTTGCTCGTTCTATTTTTGCAAATAGTTTTTCTTCCTCGTTTCAACTTTGTTGCAAAAAGAGGGGAAGTCAGGTATAGTCTGGTACCAATTACGAGGGGAATCAATGAGTAAACTCAAAACATTTTTTATTCGCACATACGGTTGTCAAATGAATGAACTCGATAGCGAGATCATGGTCGGACAACTTGAAGCGCGTGGCCTGCAACGCGTTGAAGATGAATTTTCTGCTGATCTGCTCCTTTTTAACACCTGCTCTATTCGCGATTTGGCAGAGAGGAAAGTGATGGGAAAGCTTGGAAAATTGGGACGAGAGCTCCAGCACGACCCTATCATTGGAATCACTGGGTGCATGGCAAACTCAAAGAAAGACTCCCTTTTTCAGAAAATTCCTCATATCGATTTTGTGTTAGGAACCAATAATATACATGATCTCAATCATATTCTCGATGAGGTTCTTTCAACGGGAAAACAAGTGTTTCGTACTGATGACCATTTTCATCAAGAGCTTAATTACATCGGAGCGACAAGAGACGATAAAGTTAAAGCCAACATCTCGATCATTCGGGGTTGCGATAAATATTGCACCTATTGTGTTGTTCCATACACCCGTGGAGCTGAAGTTTCACGCCACCCAGACAGTATCGTTGAAGAGTGCCGACACCTGGTTGAGCAAGGATATAAGGAGCTCCTCTTATTAGGTCAGAACGTCAATAGCTACGGCAAAGATCAGCCCGGATGGGGATGTCTATTTCACGACCTGCTCTACAAAATCGATAAGCTGCCCGGCTTGGAGAGGATCCGTTTTATGACGAGTCACCCTGTCGATATCACTAGAGACTTAATGCTTGCTATCCGCGATCTACGCACGCTATGCGAATTTGTCCATTTTCCATTTCAGGCGGGATCAAATCGCATCTTAAAGAAAATGCATCGCATCTACACAGTCGAGCAATATATCGAAAAAGTGGAGATGCTGCGCTCTCTTGTTCCTAATGTTGCTCTTGGTACCGACATCATAGTAGGGTTTCCCACAGAGACGGAAGAGGAATTTCAAGAGACCTATCATCTCCTTGAAAAATTGGATTTTTCGGTTGCATTTATGTACACCTATAGCCCTCGTAAAGGGACTCCTGCTATGCGTTGGAAAGATGATATTTCCGAAGAGACCAAGGCTGATCGGTTGAAGAGACTGACTGATCTTCACGAAAGAAATTTAGTTCGCCACCGGCAATCATTTCTCGGTCAAGAGGTGGAAGTTCTTGTCGAAAAACAAAATTTTAAAGATAATGCCTTTTTAAAGGGAAGAACTCGCTGTTGGAAAAATGTCTTATTTCACGGGGACCCTTCATTGATAGGCACATTGCAACAAGTAGTCATCCACAGCTATAATAATCAGACTCTTATCGGAGAAAGATGTGATTAAAAAAAATATCGGCACGCCCGGGCGTCTCTTTAGATTGAGCATTGCAATCGTGTTACTCGGTTATGCGTGGTGGCAGTGGAGCCTCATCGCCCTAATCTTGGGTCTGTTTACCCTTTACGAGGCAGTGGCAAGCTGGTGTGTGATCTATCAAATTCTTGGAAAGAACTATTGTCCCAGGGACAGAAAATAGGCTTTAGGAGGATAGTCTATCCTCCTTATTCTTCATAGTGTGTGTTGTGTTGCAGACGCTTAATGCGCACCTGCTCCACTGAGCGTTCATTGGAGTTTGTCACTTGCAGCTCAAAGGCATCATTATGGATGGTGAAGCCTTTTGAAGGGATTGTCCCAGCACAATGGAACACATATCCTCCAATCGTTTCGTAGTCCCCCTCTTGGGGGATTTTGATGTCGAGCAGTTCTTCGACGTCTAAAAGATTCATTCTCGCATCGATGATCCATGTCTCGTCGGACTGTTTTTTAAATAGAGCTTCGTCGGTGTCATATTCATCGGAGATGTCGCCGACGATTTCTTCTAGAATATCTTCGATTGTGACAATCCCTTCTGTGCCTCCATACTCGTCGACAACGATAGCGAGGTGGACCTGTTTTTTGCGAAATTCCTGCAGTAGATTCGATATTTTCTTCGTTTCGGGGGTGTAAATGACACTTTTTTGAATCGTTTCTATCGGTGCTTGTAATATGGAGCTGTCGTGTCCTTTTTCGAGGCTTTCCAAAAATTTTGCCAGTACATCTTTGTACATTAAAACACCGATGACTTCATCGACTGTGTTCTTGTAAATAGGGATGCGGCTATACCCCTCGGTCATAATAAATCTGGCAGCATCTTTGATCGGTGTATGTGCAGGTAAACTGAAGACATCAACCCTGGGGACCATCACTTCGCGCGCAATGCGATCTTTGAATGAAAGGACAGATTCGATCAGCTGTTTATCCTGGCGGTTGATTCCTTGTCCAAGCTCAGCTTCGTGGATGATATCGATGATCTCTTGCTTGGTTTGTGCATCGGGTTCATCGAGGTGGTCGAAGTAGATCGTACGGGAAAAAGACTGGGAAATTTTCAGAAAAAGAAACGTACAAGGAAATGCTATAAACATGAAAATAGAGGAGAAGGCAGGAGCTATTCGCATAATTTGTTCAGGGACGCGCATCCCCAAGATACGTGGAAAATATTCACCAAATAAAAATGAGGCAAGAAGAATTGTCATTGCAGAAAGGATAATCCAGAAATCTGCAGAGAAATTATGAGGGGCGTCTGCGTAGAAAAGTGGAGTATTAATCAGAAAAATAACGGCGGTAGCTCCATAGCAACACCGGGCAATATTTTGAGCGCATACGGTAGCAAAAAACAGTCCCTCAAACTCATGAGAAGGGAAGAAATAATGGTGAAAAGGACGGTAGAAAAACCATTTTCCAGAAGAAATGCGTTTTTTGGAATCCCGTTTTTGAATTTTCCGAAAAGCACTCGTCAAAGCTGTTAGAAAGAAGGCTCCGGTTAGGAAAAGGAGAGTCAAAAGGAAACTAATGATGGGAAACAAGCTTTCTCCATAGATGAAAGTTTAAGCGTTCAGCCACAGGTCATTTTCAGCAACATGAGCCAAATAACGACTCTCAGCATCTCTTATTTCTTTAATGTCCTCTTCTTCAATATCATCGTAACCGATGAGATGGAGGAGCCCATGAGTGACATAAAGGGTTACCTCTTTATACACGTTGCCGCCATGTGATGCAACATAAGAATGTGCTGTTTCGGGACAGACGAATAAGTCACCCATCACGAGATAACCGGTGCCGTCCGGAGGATCCATTGGAAACGAAATGCAATCGGTAGTGGTAGGGTCATCAAAAAAATCTGCATGTAATTTCGAAATTGTCGGGGTATCGACAAAAGAGATGGAAACTTCATCGTATTTAAGCTTCCAAAAGGCAATAAAATCGTTCACAAGGGTAACGACAGACTCTACAGATATCGGGAGAAATGTCTGGTCTTGGATGACGTGGACGTCCATAATAATTACATATTGTAGTTTAAGCCGCGAATGCGGCTAAAGCATGTAGCCATGGGCGTGAGCCCATGGGAAGATTAAATTAATAGATGAGCCGCGAATGCGGCGACAGGTATTAATTTTAAGGTGCTACTGGTGTTTTAGGAAGACCTGTGACGCGAGTTGCGTCATTTTTCCAGCGTCCTAGTTTCTTTAGAACTTCAACGCGTTCAAAGCGTTTGAGAACATTGCGTTTTTTTGCACCTTTATTGGCTTTGCCGTAGCTTGTGTGTCTAGACATGTTGTTGTCACCTTATGTGGAAATTACTTAATTTTAGGGATGAATACTGTCGCTGCAATATCGCCTTCAACGGCATTAGGATGGACTTTAAAACCTGCAGGCAGGTTGTCCTTTTTTGGGCCTGTTTTTGGAGACGGAGCTCGCGTTCTACGCGGAGATCGACTTCTTCTTTCTTGCTGTTTACTAATGCGTACCATATTAGATTTTCTCCTGGAAATACTTTAAATTCTGAAAGGGTGAGTATACTCAATTATGCTGTATAGTTGCAAGGAGATTTTTTCTCTCCTTGCTAATTCTGTGTGAATTCATTTTTTTGAAGGGCAAGCAGGGACTGTATAAATTTTGACTGTGTCATCACCATAGTTCGTAACAGCTAAGTATTTACCATTAGGGGAAATGCTAAGTCCGTGAGGGAATGATAATTGAGCTTCAGGGTTTTGTAATAAGATTTCACTTTTTCCTAACTGTCCGGTTGTAGGATTAAAAGCATGGATGGTAATTGTATCGTTACCGTGGTTTGTCACTAAAATGGAAGATCCATCAGGAGAAAAACAAACGTCTTCTGGAACGCATAGCAACTCTGAAGTTCCTATGATAGAGATCGGTCTCGGATCAATCTTTCCATTAATTCGATCAAATGAATAAACGGCAAGAGCTCCGCTTAAACAGTTTGGTGTCTTAGAATTGTTTATTGCATAACAAACTACAACGAATTGATCATCCATAGAAAAATCGATGCCTTTTGGGTGCAGTGGAAATAGAGTTGTCTCCATTTCCTGAGAAAGGGTAACACTAGCCTCATCTCCGTTTTTCATAATGTGAAACAATATGATTTTTCCAGGATTACCAAATATTGTATAAGCAATGTAATCCATTTGGCGAGAAAATCGCGTCCCATGGACCCACCAGCCGCTGCCAACTTTAGGGATTTCGGCTAGATGGGTAAACTCCGTATTTACTATTTTGTAGAGATGGACGGATGCTGCTCCGTTATTCGCCACGGCCGCTAAAGAGCCATCTTTGCAAACAGCCATATTTTCAAGTTGCCCAACTGGCGTTGTTTGAAAATCGTTAAGATTCTCATTTTTACATGCGAAAAGTGATGGAATGGTTGGATCAAAGTGATAGGTGTCAAGAGAGTGATTATGAGCACCTATCGAAATTAATTTGTTATCGCTGACCCAAATCACACCTGTACATGTCGATAAGCGAGTGCGGTTTTCAACGTACTCTAGATACTTTTTTGGCCATGTATGGAGTACTGATTGCAAGGGTGAACTTGCAGCGATGGGTTCTCTGTCGGTTCCATGACAAAGAATTACGGGTAAAATCACTAGGGCAGGCAGAAGAAAATTCTTGGCCAAACGTAAAAGCGGATGACACTTTTTCACAAGCTATACTCCAGATTTCATTATTATGGATTCCATCAACATAAGCTGATTTAAATTTTTATGGAATTGCTTTATTTTGAATTGTCTTTATCAAAATCATCTAGTAAAGTACCTTCTTAGTCAACGCGAGTTTTGGATAACCAGCACTGAGGTCAGGCTTGGTATTCTGATATTCTGGGGGAAGCATGGGGTCTGGCTTGGTATTCTGATATTTTGGTGTTCGTTGCCTAGTCTATAACGATGGACACCAAAATACCAGAATACCAAGCCTGCCCCCTATGCCCCCCAGAATACCAGAATACCAAGCCAGACCCCAATGCTGTTGCTTATCCAAAACTCGCGTTAGTCAGTTAACGAATAACGAATAGGTGTAACATGCGAGTGCAGACATCCGATCAAACATCCCCTCAATTTTATTATACTGAGCTTCCGGGAGTAGCAACACAATCCGTTAATCATCCACAGAGTCCGTCGATAGAATCTAAAATAGACCAAAACGTTCGAGACACGATCCTAAGAGAACCCCATATTGAAAGAAAACCATTACCCCAAGAACGGCTTACATGGATACAAAATTGTTTTAGAGATGATGATCCAAACGAAGGAAGCACTCCTTGTGACCGGCGCGAAGAAAAAATCATGTTTTTGGGGACAGTATTTTGTACTGTCTTGATAGTGGCAGGATTTTTATATATAATTGTCCGTCCATAAAAGGAATGAATGATGAACGATCAAGGTGTCACAGTCAGATTATTTATTGGTTATCACATTAATTCAGAAATGAAGATCATTCTTAGCAAAAGTTTTCTATGGAAACAAGTTGTAATTCTACCCTCTAATTTAGAGGAGAATCTCATTGAGGTCAGCCACGAAGGTAAGATTTATTTGGGATCTTATTTAAAAGAAGGAAGTTCTCTTGATGACATTCGGCAGGTAGAAAAACATATTATTCAGAAAATGAAAAGCTATTGCGTCGATTTTCCGTTAGATCATCTTCTGATTTCCATCTTCCCCCAAGTATTTATTGCATAAGAGTCTCCGATTAGGTATTCTCGATACAAAATTTTAGGACTACTATGACTCAATTTATTCTCGGTTCTCAATCCCCACGTAGAAAGGAAATCCTTGGCTATTTTTCTCTTCCTTTCCAACAAGCATCGCCCATTTATGATGAAGAAGCCCTTCTATTTAATGGAGACCCTGTTGCCTATGTCTCTGAATTGGCTTCGGGGAAAGCATGTTCTTTGCTCCCTCAGTTTCCAGATGCAATCATTCTTGGGGCGGATACAATCGTCTTTAAAGATGGTAAAATCTATGGCAAACCCAAAAGCAAAGAAGATGCTTTCAATGCCGTTTCAGAATTGGCAGGCAGTTGGCATAGCGTATTTACTGGAGTCTCAGTCGTACAAGGGAAGTCTGTCTATACTCAATGCGAAGAAACCAAGGTGTTATTCACACCGCTCACTCCAAAGGAAATCCGACATTATCACAATAGTGTTCATTGTGCTGATAAGGCTGGAGGTTATGCGATACAAATGGGGGGAGGACTGATTGTAGAAAGGATAGAAGGATGTTATTACAATGTCATGGGGTTGCCGATCACCACCGTGCGTCGTTTATTGATGAAAGTAGGGATTGACCTATGGGACTATTTAAAATGAGAATAATGTTCTTGTTGCTGCTAAGTCTTTCCTTTTGTCTAGGTGCCACTGAGTCGCCTTCGACCACGCCAGGAAGTCATATTTTGTATCTTATGCACACTGGAAATACTGAACAAGCGCTGCGTGCTTATGAGGCTTTGCGTCAGGAAACTGGGAGTCATGATTTTGAGTTGGTAGAAAGGATAGGGCTTGTTCTTCTCGATCAGGGATTTCGAATTAAAGATCCAGAGACGCAGCTCCTCACACTATTCGGTGCCGGTATTTCCGGAAATGAAAAAGCTCTTTATATCGTCGAAGACGGATTGGCGAGTAATCAGCAGGAATTAGAGCTTATCTCCCTTAACTTTTTGGCTCGTTATCACAATGATCGTGCAGACCAGATCCTTCACCGTGCTATGAAATCGAATTCGCTCCTTATCCGTTTAGAGGCAGCATTTCAGCTTGCAGATAAAAAAGATCCAAAAGCCGTAGGACAAATTGAAGGCTTGATGTCAAAGCTTCCGGAGCAGGTATGGGCAATATTTCCACAACTTTTTGCTATTAGCGGGACTCCAGAAGCCAAAAAAATTCTCCGCAAACTATTGACAAATTCAAATGAACAAATCAGGGTCGCTTCGATCATTAGTGTAGCTCAGTATGGACACGATGATTTTTTGCCTATTATAGAACGGCTAGCGTCACATCATGAGGTCATTCAGCAAGAAGCTTGCGCTGCAGCCTTAGGTGCTTTGCGCGATGAAGGAGCTATCTCAAAGTTACAGCAGTTAGCTCGCAGTCCAAATATTACCGTTCAGCTCGCAGCGTTGCAATCACTTTATGCACTCGGAAGGGAGGAGGTAAGGGGAGAAGTAGAAAAAATCGCTAAGACACGCGATCTTTTTGCAATTTCTTTATTGGGAAATATGCCAGGAAGTGAACCCGTCCTTGTAGAACTTATCAAATATCCCGATTTGCAAGTGCGCGTTAACGCTGCAGCTGCACTTCTTGAATTACAGGATAGCCGATGTTTGGTCCCTCTCTGTCCCATCCTAATCAGAGATTCTCGTGATTTTGCTGTCGTTAAGGTCAATTCTCACGGAAAAAGCCTTTCAGCTTTTAAAGTAGTCCCCTCCGCTAAAGAAAACTTCGCGCAAGAACCAATCGTGCTTGAAATGTCTCTCCATCTGCGTGAAGCTCTTTTAATGAAAGCTGTTGAGTTACCGGAAAAAGATTTTCTTTCTATTGCCCATAAAATATTTGAAACCCAGCAAAATGACCTGGTACCAGTCTTGATTGAAATCCTCGAAAACCACCCTACTCCTGCAGTCATTGCTCTTCTCAAAAAATACCAGGAAAAAGTCGGTGCTCCATTGATACGAAACTATTGTAACTTAGCTCTCTATCGATTAAAAGAGCCGGGACCATACGCAGATAACTTGCGCGACTGGGTGACTCAACAATGCAATGTAGACCTCATTCAGTTCCGCCCAGTTGTTCCTTGGGATATGCGTGTAAGTACTGGTTCTTCATTTGAGCTCACTCCACAAGAAACATCCCGATTACTGGTAGATTCATTTGAATCATTTGTTTCTGTCCAAGATGATAAAGGGATTGATATGCTGATTTCCGTTATACAAAAAGGGAATTCTAAAAATAAATATGCTCTCATAGGGCTATTGATGCGCGCTATTCAATGATCCTAGAAGGTAATACATCGAATGTTTTTTGTCTTTTTTGTCTTTATTATCTCCTTATTAACAGGGGCTGTGCTCCATGGGGAAGAGAGCCAGGATGAGATCTATCATCCAGGCATCACTGTTCATTTGCGTTCTCCTACCTATTCCGAAGGGGTTTTGTCTACTTGCTCAGGAGGCGTCATTGAAGGCCCAGACCTACGCATCCAAGCCTCTTCTATCGATTATACGCGCAAGATGGAAGGAGATCAGCCAATTTCAACGATTGTCGCTTCTGGTGATCTCATGCTTGAATTTGGAATGTATGTATTTGTTGGGGAGCGTTTAGAGTACGACTTTCAAAGTCGAACAGGGATTATCTACAACGGACGTACCATGGTTGAACCCTGGTTTTTTGGGGGGGCAACAATTTATCTGTATGCCGATGGCAGTTATTTTTTAGAAAGCGCTTTTGTGACCACTTCAGACAACGTGATTGCCGATTGGGAAATATTAGCCGATAGTGTCGAGGTCTCTGAAGACCGGTATATTCAGGCCAAAGACGTCACGTTTAATATCTTTAGATTACCCGTTTTTTGGATCCCTTCATTGTATGCTGACCTAAATTCTATTTTTGATTCACCGATCAGTTATAATGTGAAGTGGGGAGGGAACCAAGGACATCGTTTTGGATTGGTTTATGAGGTTTTTTCTTGGGAGCGGATAAAGACATTTCTTCGACTTGAATACCGTTTAAAAAGAGGGCTTGGTGGTGGAATACGCGTGGTCTATACTTCTCCTGACCGTAGAATTTCATTTGATAGTAGCAGCTATGCTGCTTACGACTCTCCCATTATTCACCCGAGACAAATGTTTCGTTATCGTTATCAAGGCGTTGGCGACGCCTCTTTGATGGATGATCGGACGACAGTTCATCTCTCTTATGACAAAGTAAGCGATATTGATATGCCAACAGATTACAATGACATTGGGTTGAAACTTGCCACAGCAGGAAGAACCGAATTGGTCGTTCGTCATGAGAGGGAGACAATGATCTCTAATTTATTGACACACCTTAGGGTTAACTCCTTTCAGACAGTTAAAGAAGAACTCCCAACGTTTACAACCTCATGGCTGCCTTTTGATCTCGGTCCTACAGGAATCATTTCTGATATAAGACTAAAAGCCTCATATTTAGATCTTTCTTATGGAACCAATCAAGTGAATGTTCATGATTATCATTCTTCTCGGTTTGAGTTTTCTCCCACATTCTATCGCCATCTAGCGGTTGCCCAAGTCAATATTACCCCTGAAGTAGGAGGGACGTTAATTGCTTATGGAAACAGTCCTCAGCACGATTCCAAATGCTTAGTTTTTAGTAAATTAGGATGTAATTTAAATACAGAGTTATGGCGTTGCTATAATCGTTTTAAACATGTGATCACCCCTTATGTCGATTATAGTTACTATACAATGCCCACAGTATTACCAGGAGAGCATTATATTTTCGACATCGACGATGGATGGTATCGGCTTAACATCATGCGATTCGGGGCCTCTCAAGGACTCTATTTTAAACGAAGTGACGGATCTGTTAAACGGCAGATTTATGCCGACATTTATGCTAATGTCTTTTTTGACAATGACACCTTTCCACAAGCTATTCCCAAGGGCTATGCCAATTTTAGATTTAATACTTTTCCCAATTTTTACCATAGCTTAAATACCGGATGGGATTTTATGCATCATGAAGTCGATCATTTTAACATACGCACCGAATGGACATATAGTGCTGATATTGCCGTTGCTGCAGAATATCGCCATAGAAGCCGTTACGACTGGCGTAAAGGCGACCGTACGAATTTTATTTTAGATGCCTTTCGCACGATTAGGCAGCTTAAGGATTCTCAGGTTTCAGATCGACGTGATACTTTTTTATTTCATTGTTTTGTTCGTTTTCACCCCAGTTGGGCCATTGAAGTTGAATCGCGCCACGGGTGGAACCGCCTTTATGAGCCCCCATATACGGAATATGAAATCGATTTGCTAGGGACCCTTCGTTCTGCATGGAATATGAGACTATCTTATCAACATCGTGAAGATGATGAGCGTGTCTCTGTCTATTTCTCGATCGGTATTAAACGTCCCGATGGAAAAGCTCCAGATTTATTTGTACCGTGCTTAGGGTTTTAAGATGCGAAAGTTGTCCTAAGCTTTTGTAATAGCAGTAAAGATGGAGACTTGGAACGGTTCAACCAGCGGTGATGGCAGCAGCTCCACTCTTGTGGCTGTAAGTTCGTTACAAAATGAAAAAGAGCTTGTTCTTCAAGTAGCCCCTCAGGGTGACCAGGGTAACATGTAATGCTTATTGCTCCTCCTTCACAAATTAAATTCAAAGCATTTTCAATGCTTTGAATTGTTGTAGAAGTCTTGGTGGTAATCGTTTTGTCTCCATTAGGTAGGTAGCCTAGGTTATAGGTAATGAGTTTTATTGTTCCTGGCCTAATCTCAGAGGGGAATGACTCGTGGGACTGATGTCTAAAATCGACGGATTTAAACTGCTGTTCTGTGAGGTGATTGAAAAGCCTTTCTTTTGTTGTTTCGATCGCCTTTTGTTGAGTGTCAATCGCTATTACTTTTCCCAAAGCACCTTCTTGAAGAGCTATTTTAGCTAACAAGAGCGTGTCATGTCCATTTCCACAGGTAGCATCGATGACACTGTCTCCTGGGAGGACTATTCTTTCCCAGTAAGCGTGAGCTAGGTCTATGTGTGATTGAAATAGGGGAAAAAGGGGACGGGTCATAATTCATTTGTCCTTATGGTCAATTTTTTAGCGCTTCCCATGCATGAGAGATGATCGTTTTTAAGTCTGAAAATTCAGGATGCCATCCAAGTTCTCTACAAGCCTTAGAGGAGTCTGCAATGAGAATTGGGGGATCTCCAGGACGTCTTGCTGTTTCGATAAAATTCACTTTCTGATTAGTCACTATTTCTACAGTTTCAATTACTTGTCTAATGGTAAATCCATTTCCATTTCCTAAATTATAATGAGTGGAGTCGCCTCCGTTGAGAAGTTTCTCTAAAGTGATAATATGAGCGGAACCAAGATCTTCAATATGGATATAATCGCGCACACAGGTTCCGTCGGATGTAGGATAGTCGGTGCCAAAGATTTTTAGTTGCTTGCCAGGTGTCTTAACACTATTCAGTATTTGTGGAATAAGGTTGGTTTCTTTTTGTTTGTAATTTTTTATTTTTCCTTCTGGGTCACCACCAGCTGCATTGAAGTAACGAAGGCAACTAAACTTTAGTCCATAGGCATTAGAGTAATCTTTAAGAATATTTTCAACAGCGAGTTTTGTTTGTCCATAAGGGTTGATTGGTCGATAGGGGTGGGTTTCATTGATGGGGTTAGGGTTATTTGGATACCCAAAAATTGCAGCTGAAGAGGAGAAGATCAGTATGTTTACATGATATTTCCTCATTTTTTCGAGCAAAAGACAGGTATTAAAGACATTGTTCAAATAATATTTCGCTGGATTGATTACCGATTCTCCCACATCGATAAAGGCGGCAAAATGCATGACTGCGCTAATAGAAAAAGTGTTAAAAATTTTTTCTAAATCGGCGTCGTGGGAAAGGTCTCCTTTGATAAAAGTACCTGCAATAACGGATTTCTCATTACCATGAGAGAGGTTATCTAGGATTATCGGGTGGTAACCGCGAGCACCCAACATCTTTGTTACATGCGACCCAATAAAGCCGGCACCGCCGGTGACTAAAATGTACTTATCTGACATGAATGAATTCCCTTTAATCAAGGGAATTATTCACAAACCTTGAAAAAATAGCGACTGTTTTTTCCGAATTTGATAGAGTAGGAGTATAAGGAATTATGGAATGAATGATCGATCTAGTGAAGTCATCAACTATACAGAATTAAAATTTTCGAGGGAACAGGGGTTTTTCGATAAGAGCAAAGGAATCAGGCTCTTAATCGGTTTGCTTTTTGTTTTTTCTCTTTTTTTAATTCTTCACTTTCGCGAAGTGCGTGTTGAGGTCTTTGAATTAAACAGTATTGCCCCTGGATATGTTGTCGCGCAGGTTGATTTTAGCTTCCTCGATGAGGAATCAATCATTATTCTTCGACAGGAAGCTGTGCGAGATGTAGGAAAAATTTATCAACTTTCAGAAAAAGAGATTCAGAGTCGAAGGGTTGAGTTTGAAAATTTTCTTATTTATAACCAAGATTGGAGAAAGTACGCCGCCGACAGCACTTTCGACGAGATTTATCAAGGAATAGACTCTGTTGAGAAGGTCCTTAAGCAACTACGGCTCACAGATCCACGTACGTTGCATAAAATCAAAGAAGCCAAGCTCTCATCTCAATATTATTTCATCTATACCCCAGCTGATTTGACAGAAGCAGTGATATTGCCTGAGCAAATTTGGGGCGGGGTTAGCGAGCTTGCTTTTCCTTCTCAAGAATTTCATAAAGAAGCTGTTGATATTATCATTGGTTATTTTCAGCAAAAATCGTGGTTAATCGAAGAAGACTCTAGCATTGAACGGGTGCTTAAACGGCGTATTCGCAGTTACATTCCAGATAAGTATACAAATGTGCGTGCGGGAAGTAGAATTATCGATCAAGGAGAGAGGGTTACAGCTCGTCATATTGCAATGCTTCAGGCAATGAAAAAAGCCATGAGCGACGAAAGAAATCTCTTGCATCCTGTAACGCTCCTTGGAAGTCTTTTTATGTCTTTGATGCTCTCTGGAATCTGTCTTGCCTATTTTAGAATTAACCACCGTCAAATCTTAGAGTCCAATCGTAAACTTTTTCTTTTGCTTACAATTATAATCATTACATTTGTCATAGCTAAGTCGCTCGAGTATTTTCTCCTTACTTCCCAGGCTAATTTGATTGAGGTTATCCGTTATCCACTTGTCGTTCCTTTTGCCGCCATTCTCCTTTGCAGCTTAATCAATTCTAACATTGCAACGTTTGGTTGTTGTTTTTTAACGATTATCTTTGCTATGACCCTTGCTTTTGCCTATCAGGGATTTATGATCATTAACTTAGCAACAGCTTTAGTCGTCGTTTTAAGTACTCGTTCATTGCGCCGTCGTAAAGAGGTGTTTGTTGTGTGTGGAAAGGCTTGGTTTTGTAGCGTCGTTGTGATTGTTTCTCTTCATTTTTATCAAAATACAACATGGAGTGTGGCTATATTAACAGATGTTCTCAGCTCTGCTATCTTTATGTTGCTTACGGCGATTCTCGTTGTAGGGCTGTTACCTTTGTTAGAATCAGCCTTCCGTATCATGACAGATGTTACATTGATGGAATATATGGATCCAAACAATGACTTGCTTAGACGACTTACCATCGAGGCTCCAGGAACATATCAACACTCTGTTGTTGTTGGAAATCTTACTGAAGCAGCTGCATTAGCCATTGGAGCAAATGGCCTGTTTTGTCGAGTTTCAACACTTTATCATGATATTGGAAAAATGATTACCCCTCAGTATTTTACGGAAAATCAGCAGGGCGGCGTTAATATTCATCAACTGCTTACCCCGCAAGAATCTGCTAAAGTAATCATAGACCACGTGACAGAAGGTGTCGCCTTAGCTAGAAAAGCTGGCCTTCCAGAGCAGTTTATTGACATCATTAAAGAGCATCACGGCACAACACTAGTCTATTTCTTTTATCGTAAGCAGCTAGACAGGATGGGAGGCGATAAGTCTCTCGTAGATGAGCGTGAATTTCGTTATCCAGGACCAAAACCACGAAGTAAGGAGTCTGCAATTATTATGATAGCCGATTCTATTGAAGCTGCTTCGCGATCTCTTGATAGGGTAAATGAAGATAGTTTAATGGAATTGGCCACACGTCTTATCAAAGAAAAAACAAGCGATGGTCAATTCGATAACTGTTTGCTTACTTGCGAAGAGCTGGCTATTGTTAAAAACGTTTTAGTCAAGACTCTAGTTGCTTATGGACATTCTCGAGTGAAGTACCCCCTTCAATCTACCGAAACAACTTCTGAGCAGGCTCCAATTGTAGATGCATAATTCTTCGAATATATCACCCCCCTTTTCTCTCGCGTTAGTCACAGGAGCCAGCAGCGGCATTGGAGCTGCCTTTTGTCGTCTTTTGGCAAGTAAAAAAATTCCCCTACTAATTACTGGAAGAGATGTTGATCACTTGAATAATCTTGCGAGTGAGCTAAGTAAAATGGTTCAAGTCAGAGGAATAGTTGCAGATTTGGCGCAGGAGGGGGGGAGAGAAGTTTTATTAAAACAAATTTATCTTCATCAACCAGATTTAGTTGTCAATAGTGCTGGTTTTGGTTTATATGGTAAAGCTCTCGCCCATGAGACAGCCGCGCAGGTGGCTATTATGGAAGTCAATGCGATCGCACTGCTTGAATTGACTTTAGAAAGTGCTCGCACGTTACAAACGGCAGGCAAAAAAGGGGTGATTATGAACATTTCCTCTGCTGCTGATCGTTTGGTATTTCCCTCTCTTGCCGTTTACGCGGCGAGTAAGGCCTTTGTCACCCAGTTTTCTCGCTCTTTTGATAGCGAGATGCGCCCTCATGGTATCGCCATATTGGCTGCATGTCCCGGCGTTGTCAACACGCGATTCCGGTATAGGGCTTCAGGAGGAAAGATCAAAGCGAATGGTTACTGGGCAATGACTCCTGAATTTGTCGCAGAGGAATTATGGCGACAAATTGAAAGTCGCAAACAAGTTAATGTTTTTGATTGGAAGACATGTATAGGTATTGCATTGTCACGCCTTATGCCAACAAAATGGGTTTCAAAACTACTGATGAGAGCGATTCGTTCGTTTTAGATGAATTTATGGAAAAAATAGTGACTTTTGCCGATTTTAATCTCCATCCGGAGATTTTACAAGCTTTAATAGAAATGGGATATAAATCTCCCTCTCCGGTGCAAGCAGAGACGATGCCCTTGATTATGCAGGGAAATGACTTAATTGCCCTTGCCAAAACAGGGTCAGGAAAAACTGCGGCATGTGCAATTCCAATATGCAATAGAGTCGATACCACACAGACATATGTGCAGGCATTGATCATTGTTCCTACAAGGGAATTAGCCCTTCAATATGCCATTGAAACACAAAAAATAGGAACTCATAAAGGAGTGAAAGCATTCGCTATCTATGGAGGTGAGGATGCTAGCATGCAGTTGTCGAAATTAAAGCACGGAGTTCATGTCCTAGTGGCAACACCCGGACGGCTTATCGACTTTATTTACAATCGTCTCATTGATCTCTCTAAAGTCAGTACATTGATTCTAGATGAGGCTGATGAGATGTTGAGCATGGGATTTTATGATGATTTGGAGTTTATCATTCAATGTCTTGTGCATCAGCATCAAACCCTTCTTTTTTCAGCAACAATGCCGCAGCAGATCCGTAAGATAGCCAAACAACATATGAAAAGCCCATTAGAAGTTACTTTGCAGCAATCGGAGGTTACCCCTGCGAATTTAGAGCATCGTTTTCTTTATTGCCATCATAATGAGAGGGGGGCCGCATTGGTTCATACAATCAATGAACTCAATCCAAAACAAGCGATTATTTTTTGTCGTTCTCGCGACGAGGTGGAGCGAGTGTGTAAAGGACTTAAACAACATTTCAGCGGCGTTGACTACCTTCATGCAGGACTTTCTCAGGATATGAGGACGATCATTACAGGAAAATTTCGCAATGCCAAAATCCGCTTTTTGGTCGCCACTGACGTTGCTGCTCGCGGGCTTGATTTTTCTGGCGTCACTCACGTCTTTATTTTTCATTTGGATAATGATCCAGATGTCTATTTGCATCGCTCTGGGCGCACGGGGCGTTGCGACCGAGAGGGAATGGTTGTTACCCTCGTGACCGATCGAGAGTTAGGAGCATTGAAGCAAATTTTGCATCGAATCAAGCGTGAGCCTATTTGGATAGGGGATCCACCAGGCAAAAGATAGCTTTGATCTATACCAATTTTGAATCACGTTTGGTATATAGAAGTGCCTAAGGGGCTATTTCGCTATGTATTGTGTATTTTTACCCTTATATAGATCTAGCTGGTTATGTACTATGTGAGGATAATACTTACCGTTTTAACTTAAAATCCGCTCGAGAATTTTACCATTGTTTTTTTTGGCTACCGGAAGAAATTAATCCTTTAGTAAAGATTCCCTTTGGTCCAATTACATTAAATGCGCCTAATGATATGACACGATATGTCTTAACTGGGTATGGAGACGATTGTTTAACTCATGCAGTTTTTCAAAAACATCATAACGACGCGAAGGAACAAAAAGAGCTTCAACAAAAAGTACGCATTGTTGACTTCAGTCCAGCAATTTATACACCAAACGTAAACGTATTTGAGTTCAATCGAACAGTGTCGAATGATTACAGCAAGCACTATTTTTGAATAATTTTTGGTATAAGTCATTAATTTTAAGAGATAAAAACCATTAATGATAAAAGAATCTGCTAAACCATTGATTTTTTTATTGCATAATGGTATCATATGATGCTATAATAAGATACGAAGAGATGTGATATGCAGGATAAACGCCCATCAGACCGAGAACTGATTAAACGATTAAATGAAGCAAAGAAATATTTAAAGAATCAGCGTGGATTATTTGTCAACCCATCGAAAATTGTGGGTGAGTTAAATAGTTTAGATATCGGAGATACAAATGATGTTTGGCTGTTAATTAGCGATTTACTTGAGGAGATTTCACCAGGGGATTATCGAGGAGCAAGGCCTCCCCAAAGGTCCTATGAGAAAGCAATAATAGGGCTTGAATTACTAGCGTTTAGCTGGTGGAGTACTAGGCTTGCTAAGCAAATGTATATTAAATTTGTTTTGAAAAATGAGCGGTATTATTACGTTTCTTTGCATCAAAGCCGTTCGACAGGACAAGGAGGAGAGGATTAAATGAGATGTTTAAATTGTGATTGTGAAAAGTTTGAGTCGAAAAATATCCGCTTTAATCCTGAGGTGAAGGGGGAAGAAGTAGAAGTGGTTGTGCCTTCGTTTATTTGCACGAGATGCCAGACCCCTTTGATGGATGGGGAGCAAATGAATATACTTCGAAGGAGCGCTGCAGATAAATATCGCAAACAACATAATCTCTTAACTTCTGAAGAGATCATTAAATATCGTGCTGTGCTTGGAATGTCCCAAGCTGCTTTTGCCAATTATTTAAAAGTTGGAGAAGCAAGCATCAAGCGCTGGGAGACATATTATGTTCAAGATGTTGTTCAAAATGATCATATACGATTAAAATGCGATGAAGCTTATGCAGAGCTTAATGCCCTTGAAGTTCACTGGAAAAGCCAATCTTCTGATATTTATAGCGGCAATAGGCCGTTTTGTTTAGAGCTGTTTAAACAAGCAGTGCGCTATTTGATAGGATTTACGAAGAGCCCTTTGTTTTTGAATAAAGCCCTGTTTTATGCAGATTTTAAGCATTTTCAACAATATGGAATGAGCATAACTGGAGCCAGGTATATTCATTTGGAATATGGCCCATGCCCAGATCAGTTTCAGAATATCTATCAGCTATTTCTATCTAAGGGAGTTTTGATTTTTGGGGGTCATCATATTTTAAAAAGTATTGAAAAACCTGATTTAAGTATCTTTTCAGATTCGGAAAAAGAAATCTTAGAATTTGTTGCGCAAATCGCGAATAAAGACGGCGGAAAGAAGCTTTTAAAAGTTTCCCATGAGGAAAAAGCATTTAAGAAAACTGAACCCTTACAATTTATCAGCTATGGATTTTCTGAGAGCTTGAAAATTTAATGGATTATCCTGACGGCCTTCATGAAGAGGATTGGAAAACCAAAATTTGGAACGGCTATGATGAAATATCTCTAAAGACCTTGTATAAAAATCCTCAAATTGATAAAATGGTTGTATAACACAACTATTAGAGGTAGAGATGAATGGTCTTTCAATTGACGCTATCAACGAACTGAGGCGAAACGCTAGAAGTGTCGTTAGAGAACTCGGCTTGCTTAATGATGCTTATTTCGAGATTGGCGTTACTTTGGCTGAGCGTCATCTTTTGATTGAACTGACCACGTGTTCATCTCCTACGATGGGAGAGATTGCAGAACGTTTGCTGTTAGATAAGTCAACGGTAAGTCGTTTGATTTCTAACGCTGTTAAAAAAGGTTATATAGAGTGTATCGTCGATAAAAAAGATAAGAGAAAACGCTTTCTCAAAATAACCAAGAAAGGACAAGAAACTCTTAATGCATTTGAACCGATCGCATTTAATCAAACCAAAGAGGCTCTTTTAACTTTGACTGACGAAGAGATTGGAACGATTCATAAGGGAGTCGCACTCTATGCAAAAGGACTTAAAAACTCACGAGTCCAGAGCCAAGATGAGACTCTGTCGCGACATAGCAAAAAAATAGAAAGTCTAACTGAAATTTCTAGCTGCCTACATCAAATGGGCTATACCTTAGATTTATTTAGTGAAAAAGATGAACAAGGGCTCTATAAAATATTCAAGGAAGTTGTCGATTCAGGCTCTCAATTTCCTTATGAATGCAGTTCGATCGAGGAATTTCACCGCCAGTTCTTTACCCCACAAGGACAAGTTTATGTTTGTCACTCATTGAAAGGAGAGGTCGTTGGCGGTTTTTACCTTAAAGCTAATTATTCAGGTAGATCAAGTCATATTGCCAATGCTGCTTATATGATTTGTGAGAGATATCGAGGTAAGGGGATAGGGTCTCTTCTTATTAAAGCCTCTTTACACCTCGCTAAAGACCTTGGATTTCATGCGATGCAATTCAATATGGTACTTAGTGAAAATATACTCGCTGTCAAACTCTATGAAAGACTTGGATTCAATATTGTTGGAACCATCCCACAAGCAGTGCGCAATCCGGATGGGGGCTTCCAGGATGGTTATGTGATGTATTGCAAATTATAATCAGGAGAGAATATGTTTGATGAAAAGGAAATTGTATCTAAGGAAGAAACATTTGATAAGTTGGAAATTCGCTTAGGACGCATCATACACTTTTTGTCTGCCCCCTCTCTGTGTTCCTCCGTGCCTCTGTGTTTCAAAAAAAGGTGAAACACAGAGGCTCGGAGGAACACAGAGAGGGAACGGAAGAAACTGTTACCTGTTTTGGATTATTTTTGAACCATGCCGAAAAACACAAACCGACACGCTGTTATAAAAAAATAGTTTATATAAAATAACCATATTGTATAATTGAGTAGTATAGCTAATTAGTACAGTTATAATTATTAGTATGGTTCTTTTATGAAAGATGAGTTATATACAATTTCAAAAACGATACATTCTAAAAATGAAAATGAAGTTGAAGGGCGTATCGGTCGTTTTTTTCAGCGAATCGGGTCCCTATTTAAACAAGATTCACCACCAGAAACTGACCTAAGCGGAAGGATCCACGAGTTAGAAACAACCATTGATGAAATTTTAGATAAACTCGTCATTTTTAAAGATAAGGCTAAAAATGAAACTGATGAAGAACTGGTAGCTTCCCTCGATTCTACTCTCGATACGTTGATTAGAGAAAGCTTAGGCGTTCAGAAAATGGTAGAGAGACCTCACGCACCATCCTTGCAGGTAAAGGCTATCAAACGCTACGTAGAGTGGTTGGAAAAAGCTAGACGATGGAGCGACTTAGCTGATCAAGAATATAACAAGGAATTAGTGTATAAAACGATTATTGAACATATCATCGAAGACTTCTACTTAAAGATAGATCGCGATGTTCAAGTGATAAAAGACTATTTTGCCAATTCAGTTGAGCATCTCAACGCCAAAGAAGAAGGTAGAATTTATCTACAAGCAAATCTAGAAGTTCAGCTGATTCCTTATTTCCAAAAACTCAACTCTCTTAAAGAAATTCCAAAAGACTTAACATTGACATTAAAGGATTTTTCTTCCTGGCGTACTTTGGCTGATCAGTCGAGAGCCGCCACGTTTACGAAAGCTCTGCATTTAATTGATTTGGTTTCTGAAAATTCAGCCTCTTTTATTCAAAAAAATGATACAGAAGAAGAGGCTCTCGTTGAATTGGCTGAAAATGAAGAAGCTCCAGAGCTTGTCCATGAGGTAAAAGCATTAGAAGATGGCATGAAACAAGTTCTTCTTGATATTGAAAATGATGACATTTTAGAAGGAAAGCTATTATCTAAGCTCGATTCATTAGAAAACGATGCCCACGAATTAAATGGCAACTTGCGTTTATCCCAAAATCAGGTTAGCCGAGTAGAGTGGGTGTTGGAAACGATAGCCTCACTGCGAGCCCGTACCTAGTACACCGTCAAACATAAAGACACGAAGGCTCAAAGACACAAAGAGAGAAAACGCAACCTTCATTTGAATCAGGCTACTTTTTTAACACGTTTCCTTGAATTCTGGCGTGATCGGAGCTCTTAGCATTTGATTTAAGTTATTAAATTTAGCATACTGATATCCGGAAAATAAGAACCAGCTTTTTTGACAAGTAATTGTTTCGCTAGAATTTATGTTGCTGATATCGTCAATTTTGATTGGATCTTCACAACCTCTAAAATTGCACGACTGCTGAAATACTTCAATAACCCCATTATTACATTGCTCCCAATTACGTACATACGTTTTTTGGGCTTCCTCAACAATTGGAGCTAATGCAGTAACAAAATTCACGACACCTAAACCAATAAAAGCAGTCCCAACAACACTATATGTAAGGGCTTTTCCAAGGCGACAATCACGTAGTGCATCTATGGCTAATAATCCAAAACTTATTCCAGTGACAACAGATGCAGTAGTTATAGCAGACTCTAAGAAACACGCTCGGTTGCAAACAGCCTTGAAACCACCATTAAATACCTCCATTCCATAAATCATTCTTTGACCTAATCCAATATTCATATAATTCTCTCTGATCGACTGCGCTCGCTCGAGTATCCCATTCGTTATGTCTACATGGTTGTCTCTAATAAATTGAACTCCTTGATTAACACTTTGGCCTAATAACTCAATACCTTGACCTAAGATTTTTGTAATATTCATAAAAACATTCCTTTTATTTTAAAATGGTTAATAAAAATTTACAGCTCTGTTATACATTAAATAAAGTTAAAATGCAATGTTTTTTTTCAATATGTTTTTTTTCAATATGTTTTTTTTAAATAAGAATAGTCGGCGAGGGCTAGAAGTTCTCGATCTCCCAAGCTATCTCCATAGGCATATAGAGTGTATTCTTCCTTTCTTCCTACCAACAGTTCTAGACGACGCGTTTTTTCTGGTCCCCAGCAATTTAATCCCTTTAGTTTACCTGTCACCAAATTAGAAGCATCTACTTCAAGCGTCGAGCAGATAAGATCGTCAAATCCATATAGTTTGATCCATGGAGCTAAATAAACATCGATAGTGGCACTAATTAAAACACAACGGTGGTTTTGAGCCCGATGCCAAGCGATTCGTTGTTCAGCTCCTGGGCGTATCATTTTTTTTAGCATCATCGAAGAGGCAAAGGCTTTTCCTTCTTCTTGAAGTATGGAAAGGGAAGTACCTGCAAAAAATCTCGTGAGCACTTTTTCTTTCATCTGTTGACGTGAAACAAGGCCTATTGAAAAACCTAGGAAAGCAGGTATCAATTGAATCGATCGACAAAAAGTCTTCCAGTAACCATGCGTATAAATTAGAAAGGGGAGTAACGTATCTTTCGTTGTAATCGTCCCGTCGAAATCAAATGCTGCAATAACAGGTTTAGAATCCATAGTTCCTCCTCAAAAAGCAATGCGAGTTGCCGCTTCTAAATTTAATGAATCTCCAGCACCTTTATTCAAGTAGGTGTGATAGCCGAGTCCAGCAATCATCGCAGCGTTGTCAAGGCTCAATCCAACCGATGGCCAGAGAAGACGATGATTGGGCAAATGGGAAGAAAAGCGGCGACGAAGTTCCTGGTTATTAGTGACTCCTCCTCCAAAAACAATTGTCCGGCAATCAGACTCAACGGCTGCGGCGGTGGCCTTATCAACGATATCTGTAAAAGCAGCATGTTGGAAAGCAAAGGCTACATCAGCTTTATCTTGTTCTGTCAATTCTCTTTCCATTGTCTTATTTTGCCCTTTTAAAGCGTAGAGAACAGCTGTTTTTAGTCCACTGAAAGAAAAGTCAAAGGGATGTCCCTTAACCTTCCCTGCCTTGAAAGCAAAACGGTCTTGATGACCTTTTAGGGCTAAAGCCTCGATCTGAGGTCCTCCGGGATAAGGAAGTCCAAGCAATTTGGCAACTTTATCGAAAGCTTCTCCTACTGCATCATCGACTGTTTCTCCGATTAGAGTGTAAGACCCAATGCTATCCATACGTACAAGTGAGGTGTGTCCTCCTGACAGGACAACACCAAGGCAGGGGAATGTTGGTGGGGCCTGTTGTGACATAATCGCAGCGTAGAGATGGGCTTCGATGTGGTTGACTCCAATAAAAGGTTTATCTAAAGAGATCGCCAATGTTTTTGCTGACGTAATGCCAATCAAAAGGGCACCGACAAGTCCAGGACCATATGCAACAGCAATGAGATCAATTTCTTTGAGGGTGATTTTTGCCTCTTTAAGGGCTTCTTGGATCACGGGGATGAGGATGTCGACGTGACGTCGGCATGAGAGTTCGGGGACGACACCCCCAAATTCAGCATGCAGGTCTATTTGACTTGAAATAATAGAAGAGAGAACCTCTTTTCCATCCCTCACGATCGCGCATGCCGTCTCGTCACAAGTCGTCTCAATTCCAAGCACTAACATACCAGGCTCCCTTTACGCAAATTTTTAACGCAAAGACGCAAAGACGCAAAGGAGAGTGGGCTAGCTGTTTTTAAGAATAATGTGAATTTGTTTAAATACTTCATATTTTTTGATCTGTTATCCATAAAGCTTTGTGGGCAGGTGTACCAACACGTTGAATTGGAAGTGTATCTGGATCATAATAGGAATTAAAAACATGACGTAACATTGCTTCCTTAGAAGCTCCCATGACATAAATGACGATTGCGTGAGCTTTATTAATGCAGTTAAATGTAAGGGTCATCCGCCAGGTATGTTTTTGCGGAATAAAATTAGCAATGACAAGACGTCCTTCTGAATGCAGGCCATGTGTTTTTGGAAACAGGGAAGCTGTGTGTCCATCATCTCCCATACCGAGCATGATGTAGTCGAATTCTTGATTGGGAATATGTTTTATAATCAGAGCTTCATATTCTTCTGCGGCCTTTTCTATATCAGGGTTTTCGGCTTGCATACGAAAAATATTTTCCGAGGGGATAGGAAGGGTAGAAAAACCGGCTTTCATTGCCATGTGATAATTGCTTTCTGGATGATCAGGAGGTGTCGATCTTTCATCACTCCAAAAGAGTTTAACTCGTTGCCAATCGACTCGATCGCGAAAGAGAGGAGAGGCGATCAATTCGAAAATGGCTTTTGGAGTACTTCCTCCAGAAAGCGCGACGGTAAAAACATTGCGTGCAGCAATAGCGTCTTTTGCCGCCTTAATAAAATGCTCTGCAGCAAAAACAATCGCTTCTTTCACACCATCAAGAGTAATCATATCGCGACGTTCATCGGAAAAAGTTATCATTAAGACCTTTTTCCTATCAAATCGTCTACTGTATTGGGACCAAGGCTACCTGGTAAGTAGTTAGGAAAATCTAAAGGATCCTCTGTTTCCCAGCGTTCTAGAATGGGTGTTAGCAGCCGCCACGAAGCGAGCACTTCATCAGCGCGAGCAAATAGGGTGTTATCACCAGCCATACAATCACAAATCAGCCTTTCATAGGCTTCAGGAGAGGTAGTACCAAAATAAGAACCATACTGGAAATCCATTTTTACTGGCAAGATAGTATTATTTAATCCTGGTACCTTACAGTTCATCTTTAAGGAAATGCCTTCGTTGGGCTGGATGCGAATCACAAGGATGTTGGGATCATTTTTTTGAGAACCATTTTGAAACAAGTAGCCAGGGGCATCTTTAAAAACAATCGTAATCTCCGTAGCTCTTTTGGATAAACGTTTTCCAGCTGTAAGATAAAAGGGGACTCCGCTCCATCTCCAGTTATCGACAAACAATTTAAGAGCTGCATAAGTTTCTACATTTGATTTTGGATCTACATTTTCCTCTTGGCGATATCCAAGTACATTTTTATCGTTGATTTTTCCTGCGCTATATTGTCCTCGAACGGCATATTCCCTAAGTTGATCCATTGGGATTGGACGTAATGACAACATAATTTTAATTTTTTCATTATGAATGTCATCTGCTTTAAAGCTTATAGGTGGTTCCATAGCAACTAGACAAAGGAGTTGCATCATGTGGTTTTGAACAATATCGCGCAACATTCCCGCTTCTTCCCATAGGCGTCCTCGAGAACCGATTCCAATATCTTCACTAACGCTGATGTGAACATGGTCGATATGATTGTTATTCCAAAGTGACTCAAAAATCGAATTGCTAAAACGCAAAATAAGGAGATTTTGAACAGTCTCTTTGCCTAGGTAGTGATCAATTCGATAGATTTGCCTTTCGTCTAAATGCTGAGAAATTTCCTTTTGGAGCTGCTGTGCTGACTGCAGATCGCGCCCAAAAGGTTTTTCAATGATGATGCGCGACCACTTATTTTGTACTTTATTGAGATTATAGAGCAGATGATGGTGGTTTAATTTTTCTACAATAACAGGAAAAAAACTCGGTTGCGTCGAAAGATAAAATAAGCGGTTACCCTTGGTTCCAAACTCAGAATCTAATTTATTTAAGAAATCGTGCAACGATTCATAACCAGCATCATCATCAAACTCCGACTGATGATAAAAAATTCTTTCCTTAAAAGAATCCCAAATGGCGTTATCGATGGGGAGATTGCGAGAAAATTGATTTATCGCATCGAACATTTCCTGCCGAAATTCTTCATTGGATTTTTTTCTGCGGGCAAAACCGACGCAGACAAAATGTCCAGGAAGTTGTCCATCGAGAGCTAAATTATAAAGCGCAGGCAACAGCTTACGTGCTGTTAGGTCCCCTGTAGCCCCGAAGATAACGAAGATACAAGGATCAGCCGTCTTTTTTTGTCGATACATATCATCAGAGTGTTTTTCAATAGTCATGAGAGAACCCTACTGTTTAGGTAACTTTGCAAAATGATAAGCGCAGCAACGCTATCAACGGATTGAGAGCGTTTTTTCCGACTCATATTGCCCTCACGAAGCGCTCGATCTGCCTGGACTGAAGAGAGACGTTCATCCCAAGTAATAATAGGAACTGAAGTCTGTTGACGAAGCAATTCGATAAAGTGCAGCACTTCATCGGCCAAAAAACCCTTTTTTCCATTCATTAACAAAGGAAGACCGACAACTATTTCTTCAATACGGTACCCATGCTTTTCTGCGTGGCTATTAAGTTCGCTAAGGAGCCTAGAAACGGTTTTTTCGCTTTTTTTATCGGCAGCAAAAGTAATAAGTGGGGTAGCGATGATTTTTTGTTCATCTGAAAGAGACAGTCCAATACGCGTCAGGCCATAATCAATTCCGACAATGCGTCCTGGGAGCACTTTATGAACTGTCTGTCCTGTCATTTTTTTCCTTTATGAGCTATCATCGCATGGATGAAATCGCGAAATAGTGGGTGGGGATCTATTGGCTTGGATTTAAATTCCGGATGGAATTGCACTCCCAGCATCCAAGGATGCCCTTCAACCTCCGATATTTCACATAGATTCCCATCTTCTAACACACCAGTGACCTTAAAGCCAAGCTTTTCCATTCGTTCTCTGTAAAGATTGTTGAATTCATAACGATGGCGGTGTCTTTCTCCTATAACTGCTTTGCCATAAGCACGGTAAGCAAGAGATCCTGGAGTCAACTTGCATGGATAGTTCCCAAGGCGCATGGTCGCCCCCATTTCCTCAATTCCTCTTTGCTCACTTAAAAGAGAAATAATCGGTTCTGTCGTATTAGGGTCTATTTCTGTCGAATTAGCGTCATGGAGGTTGGCGACATGACGAGCAAACTCAACAACCATCACTTGCATCCCAAGGCAGATGCCAAAGAAAGGAATTTTATTTTCACGGCAATATTTTGCTGTTAAAATTTTACCCATCCAACCTCGTTCCCCAAAGCCTCCTGGAACTAAGTATCCATCACATCCTTTAATCGATTCTTCGACGCTGTTGTTGTTGATTGCTATTTTATCCGATTCAAAACGTTTAATTTCTAATTTATACCCAGCAGAAATCGCTGCGTGTTGTAACGCTTCAAAAACAGATTTATATGCATCTTGATGCTGCATGTATTTGCCCACCAAACCAACTGTGATCGTTCCTTTAGGATTGCGGGTAGAATCGATAATTTTTTCCCAATCAGCCAAATTAATCTCAGGGTTCGGCAAGTGAAGCAACTTGCAAATCATGTCATCGATTTTCTGCTTATGCAGTTCAATCGGCACCTCATAGATACTATGAGAAACATCGACTTCGTCAATAACAGCATCTTGAGGGACATTACAATAGAGGCTAATTTTCTGTTTAACATCATCATCGAGAGAAACTTCACTTCGGCATAAGATGATGTCGGGGAATATCCCAATTTGACGCAATTGTTGAACAGAATATTGCGAAGGCTTTGTTTTCACCTCTCCTGCAGCTCTCAAATAAGGCACATATGTCAAATGAATGTTAATGCATTTACCGAGATGATCGTTGCGAAACTGTCTAATAGCCTCTAGAAATGGTTGAGACTCAATATCACCAACAGTGCCGCCAATCTCAACAAGAACTACATCAATGTTTTCATTGTGTTTGGCGCAATTGAGAATGCGCGATTTAATTTCATCAGTAATATGAGGGATCACCTGAACAGTTTTTCCCAAATACCCCCCCTGTCTTTCACGTCGAATCACCGTATGATAAATCTGCCCCGACGTTGCATTGGAAACAGAGGATAAAGGAGAGTTGGTAAAACGGTAGTAGTGGCCAAGATCGAGATCGGTCTCTGCACCATCATCAGTGACGTAAACCTCTCCATGTTGATAGGGACTCATTGTCCCTGGATCGACATTCAAGTAAGGATCAAGCTTCAACATCGCGATGCGAAGCCCTTTTCTCTCCAACAGCATTCCTATAGATGCTGCACTTAGACCTTTTCCTAAGGAGGAACAAACTCCACCTGTTACGAAAATAAATTTTGTTTGCATAATTCTAATTCGACCTTTGCTATGTCTTCTGGGGCATTAACATCAACGTTAATTTTCTGGACGATAGCTGCTTTAATTTTATAACCATTTTCTAATACTTTTAATTGTTCCAAATCTTCTATTTGTTGAAGAGGCGTGAGCGGCATTTCAGCATATTTGAGCAAGAAGTCAGGACGAAACGCGTAAATACCCAAGTGCTTATAATAGATGATTTCTTCGGGTTTCTTTGTAGGGAGGCAGCCAGGGATAAGAGATCGACTGAAATAAAGAGCGTTGTGATTAAGATCGATGACACATTTTACGTGGTTAGGATTTCGAGCCTCTTCCAAGGATTTTAAGGGAAATATTCCCGTTGACATCACTGCGGAATCATCGTTTTGAAGGATGCGAATTACACTTTTTATCGATTCAGAATCGAGGCTTGGTTCGTCACCTTGAATATTAATAATGATCTCAGCATCCAATAAATAGGGGAGCTGCTTCAATACATAAGCTAAGCGATCAGTCCCTGATGGCATCTCGGGCGTCATCACTACATTTCCTCCAAAACTTTTCACGTGATCAAAGATACGTTGGTCATCAGTTGCAACAATCCATTCCTCTATAAGTTCGCATCGTTTAGCATTCTCATAGGTGCGTTGGATGAGCGATTTTCCTGCAATCATCGCAAGCGACTTGCCGGGAAAACGAGTGCTTTTATACCGAGAAGGGATAATTGCTACTATACGAGGGTTCGGATGTAAGCTCATCATATACCTATCAATTTCATTACCTCGTGCAAGTATATCTAAGTTGAGTGTATAAATTCAATCCCATTTCCTACTAAACAATCAGTTACTCTATACATAAGAGGGAGGTTAAACGCAAGGGTGCAGAGGAGCAAAGATAGGA
>Ga0207113_1050_pt1 | contig 40221 bp, 33 predicted proteins | sample Alteio_BWMinHeat_69_FD_153559 | JGI IMG/M metagenome (GOLD analysis project Ga0207113, IMG submission 153559) | Enriched cells from forest soil in Barre Woods Harvard Forest LTER site, Petersham, Massachusetts, United States -... | ecosystem: Environmental > Terrestrial > Soil > Temperate forest >... | reverse complement strand
AGAAGCCAATACCGGTAGCGATGCTGCCAATATGCAATGCACAGCAGTAAAAAAGGGTGATGAATGGGTTCTTAACGGAACTAAAAACTGGATAACACATGGCATCAGCAGTAATATAACCGTTGTAGTTGCAAGAACAGGTGCTCCGAGAGAAAAAAATAATGCTACTGCTTTTGTTGTAACCAGGGGTACGCCTGGATTCACTGGTGGTAAAAAAGAAAATAAACTGGGAATGCGCGCCAGCGAAACCGCAGAAATGATATTTGATAATTGCCGCATACCAGACAGCTGCCGTTTGGGTAAGGTGGGTGATGGTTTTAAGCAGTCCCTTAAAGTGCTGGATGGTGGCAGGATCTCCATAGCTGCTCTCGGAGTGGGGATCGCAAAAGGTGCTTATGAAGCTGCAGTAAAATATTCAAAGGAAAGACATCAATTTGATAAACCGATTTCTTCCTTCCAGGCCATTTCCTTTAAACTGGCTGATATGGCGACAGAAATAATGGCTGCCGATTTGCTCACACTACAGGCAGGGTATCGGAAAAACAAAGGATTACCTATGACAAAGGAATCTGCCATGGCTAAATATTACGCAAGTGAAATTGCAGTGAAAACAGCTACTGAAGCCGTGCAGATTTTTGGAGGCTACGGATATACCAAAGATTTTCCGGTTGAAAAATATTATCGCGACAGCAAACTATGCACAATCGGTGAAGGCACTTCAGAAATTCAGAAAATTGTTATTGCGAGAGAGGTTTTAAGTTGACTGTTGACCATTGACCGGATTCATCCTGAGTTGCAATTTAGAAAAAGATTTAGGCGTTGGGCGTTGGGCATTAGGCTTTCTAAGGCATAAAATCTTCCTCCGCCTGCTTGCTGTATTTATCAAATATTTTATCGATCGCGCCGCCAAATAAAGGGAATTTGGATTTGGCGAAATTTTTCATGATCTCAACTGCTTTTATAGCCTGCGCTTCCGTCAATCCTTCGGCTTTTAATTTATCGAGCAATTCTTTCATATTCTATCGGGAATAAACTTTTAACTGGAATGTAGTTTTAGGCTTTAAGCTTTAGGCTTTAAGCTACCTTGAGTAAACTCATCTTGCTTGTATCAAATTTTTTCCGCGCATATTCCAGGTCCAAATGAAATTTATTTTCTTTTGAAGAAGGAAGTTCAAACATAGCGTCAGTAAGAATACTTTCACAAATACTGCGTAGTCCGCGCGCGCCGAGTTTGTATTCAACGGCTTTGGTCACCATGAAATCAAGCACATCATCATCGATGCTCAGCTGTATACCCTCAAGTTCAAATAATCTTTTATATTGTCTGATCAGCGAATTCTTAGGTTCCGTTAATATAGACCGGAGTGATATGCTGTCCAATGGATTCAAATGAGTTACAATGGGCAAACGACCCAGAAGTTCAGGAATAAGTCCAAAGGATTTCAGGTCAGGTGCATTCACATACTGTAATAAATTCTTACGTGTGAATTCCTGCTGCTCTTTATTTACATTGAATCCGATCGCATTGGTATTAATTCTGCGCGCGATGATTTTATCTACACCATCGAATGCACCGCCGCAAACGAATAAAATATTTTGTGTGTTGATCTTTATGAGCTTTTGTTCCGGATGTTTGCGGCCTCCCTGTGGTGGCACAAGTACATCGGTTCCCTCAAGCAGTTTGAGTAATCCCTGCTGAACACCTTCGCCACTCACATCCCGTGTTATTGATGGGTTGTCACCTTTACGTGCAATCTTATCAATTTCATCAATATATACAATGCCTCTTTCAGCGCTGACTACATCATAATTACAAACCTGCAACAGACGAGTGAGGATGCTTTCAACATCTTCTCCCACATATCCTGCTTCTGTAAATACGGTTGCATCCACTATCGCGAATGGAACATTGAGCAGTTTTGCAATGGTCTTTGCAAGAAGGGTCTTTCCTGTACCGGTTTCACCCACCATGATGATATTGCTTTTTTCAATTTCAACATCATTCTCGGTGACTTTCTGCTGTAATCTTTTATAATGATTATAAACGGCCACTGCAAGCACTTTTTTTGCTTCATCCTGGCCGATTACATACTCATCCAGAAATCTTTTGATCTCGATGGGTTTTTTAACTGTAAGTTTAAATTGGGAAGAAGGAGATGCGTCATCACGAACAATCAGCTCCTGCTGAATGATCTCCTGCGCATGTTCCACGCAGTTTTCACATATATGTCCTTCCTGACCCGCAATGAGAATTTTCACCTCATCCCGGCTTCGGCCACAGAAAGAACAATGAAGGGTATTTTTAGCCATTTAATTTCAAATAACTGTAAAAATAGTCAACTTATCTACGAAAACCAAGCATAAAAGCTTAAAGCGTAAGGCTAAAGGCTTAAGGCAAGTATGGAAGTATAAGAGTATAAGAGTATATGAATATAGGAGTGGAACTTATGCCCATAAATTAAAAAAGCCTTACGCTTTGCGCCTTAAGCCTTAAGCTTGTATTACAATTCCGCACTTATGCCGTCAGCAATGCCATACTCAACAGACTCCTTGGCATCCATCCAGTAATCGCGGTCAAAATCCCTCATGATCTGATCGTATTTCTTGCCACAGTTTTCAGCCAGTATTTTAGCTGCGATCTCTTTAACTCTTTTGGTCTGTTTTGCCTGTATTTCAAGATCAACGCTCACACCCTGGATATATCCTCCCAGACTTGGCTGATGGATCATAACTTCTCCATGCGGATAAATAAATCTTCTGCCCCTGGTACCTCCACTCAATAGTATTGATCCCATGGAAGCAGCAAGTCCGATACAAACAGTGCTAACCGGGCTCTTCATCATCCTCATTACATCGTAGATCGCCATTCCACTGGTTACCATTCCTCCCGGACTATTAATCAGGAATTTGATTTCCACACCGGGTTTATCAACGTCAAGCAGGAAAAATTTATTAATTATATCTTTTGCTGAACGGTCATCTACCGGTCCCCAGAGCTGCACAGTACGGGTATCAAAAAAATACTTTTCCAGTTTTTTCATCAGCATACCTGGATCCGTTTGCGGCTTGTCTTCTTTTTCTTCGGAAGGCTCATCATCCAGGCGAAAAGGATTAACAGGGTATTTGGCGTATTTCATCGTATGATTTTAAAATATGTTAATTTTCTTTTTTGTCTTTTCTGGGATTGATCACAAGTACTTCATCCACCAGTCCATATTCTTTAGCTTCAACGGCAGTTAACCAGTAGTCACGATCAGAATCTTTTTCAATCTGCTTGGTGGTCTTACCCGTATGAAATGCATAGATATCGTAAAGTTCCTTTTTCAGTTTTCTGATTTCATTCACAGTAATTTCAATATCGCTGGCTTGTCCACCAATACTACCGCTGGGTTGGTGCATCATCACACGACTGTGTTTAAGAGCCGTTCTTTTTCCTTTGGTGCCCGCACACATCAGTGTGGCGCCCATGGAAGCAGCCATACCTATACAGATGGTGGCTACATCAGGAGTAACATATTGCATCGTGTCATACACACCAAGACCGGAATATACGGATCCACCAGGGCTGTTGATATACATCTGTATGTCGCGATGGCGGTCTGTACTGTCCAGAAAAAGCAACTGCGCAGTAATGATATTGGCTACTTCATCATTGATGGGATAACCCAGGAAGATGATACGGTCCATCATCAAACGACTGTAAACATCCATAACGGCCACATTCATGGGACGTTCCTCGATGATATTCGGCGTGAGTCCGGTTACCAGGTATTTTTCATAACCATTTAATGTATTGCTGGAAAGGCCTAAGTGCTTAACGGCGTATTTTTCAAATTCGGAACCAAGATGCATAGTAGAATTATTTTTTCTTGAGGATGGATTACCGCGGATTACCTTTCAAATCTCCGTCCAAACTTTTAAACTTCCAAAAAACTGACAGAGTTGCAGGCGACAAAGAAAAATCCCCCCGTTTTTGCCGGAGGGATCAACAATTACTCGTGATGATGATGCTTGTGCTCTTCATTGAGCTTATTAAACTCTTCCACCGTAATGAATGTATCTACTGGTTTTACCTGGTTTTCTATCCATTGCAGCATTTTATTGGTTAGCTGGTTCTGATAAGTTTCTTCCACAAATCTTTTGTCCTGCATCATCTTATTTACATAGTCTTCCACCCAGGGTTGTTCATCTCCCTGTGGCAGACCGCCAAGATAGGCGAAAAGTTGTTTGCGTGCCGCCTCTTTGATGTCCTCCGGCTTTACTTCGATTTTATTTTCAGAAACAATTTTATCAGTAATCAGATTCCATTTCAGTGCATTGGCAAAAGTTGGAAATTCTTTTTCCACTTCTTCCGGAGTTTTCGGTTTTTCTCCTCCATTAAGCAGCCAACGTTTCAAAAATGATTCGGGAAATTCAATCGCTGTTTTTTCCAGCAGTTCATGGTAAAGAGTGTGCTGCAGATTATTGCTGGTCTGTGCTTTCCACTGATCTGCCATATCTTGTTTTACTGCATCGCGGAATGCTGGTTCAGATTCAATTGTTTTGTTTGGATAAACTTTTTTGAAGAAGGTTTCATCCAGGTTTGCTTTTTCCAACAGGCCCACTTTAGTGATCACCAGTTTAAAATATTTTTCTGCATCAGCAGCGCTTTCTTTGTTCAACCCCAGATCCTGCAGAATCCAGGCTCTTTCTTTTTCTTCAAAAGCAGTTAAGAGATGGATGATGAATTCATCCCCGGCTTTCTTTCCAATAAGTTGCGGGCGGAAAGATTCTGCGAAATATTTAACAAGTAGGGAATTGTCTTTTGGCTGGCTTCCTTCCAACGAGTTTCCACTCGCGTCTGTTTCCTGAAAACTTACGTTCAATACATAGTCATCCCCCGCCACGGATTCAGGATCTGTCATCGTTCCGTTTTTCTGACGGAGTCTTTCAATTTCCTCATTCAGCATCTCGTCGGAAATAATAATCTGATATCGGGTAGGCGTAAGAGATGAAAGTTCAGGTAAACTGAATGCAGGTTTCAGTCCTACTTCAAATGCAAATGAATAATCCTGAGGCTGGCCAATATTTATTTTACTTGCATCATTTTCGGGAAGGGGAAGCGGCTGGGCAAATATTTCAAGTTGCTCAGTGCTCATATAGTCCGTTAGTTTTTTCTCTACAGTTTTCAGCACTTCATCCGTAAATACCGAATTGCCATACATTTTCTTTATCAGGCTGGTTGGTACCATGCCTTTACGGAATCCCGGAATATTCGCTTTCTTACCATATTCCTTCAGCGATTTTTCAAACGAAGGGAGGTAGTCATTTTTTTCTATCTTAACAATGATCTTATCATTCAACAAACCGATATTCTCTCTGGTAACCGTACTCATAATATTTTTTTTACTTCTGTCCCAAAGGCGGGTCTGCATTCTGGAAACGGGCTGCAAAACTACGGAAAAAATGCTTAAATCTTAAAGCCTAAAGCCTAAAGCTAAAACGGTCATCGGTCAACGGTCATCTACCGAACATTTTTTCTTGCATTATGTATTGTTCCAGTCATTTTATTCGGCAATCAGAACAAACATAAGAACCAGGTGTTAAGGAAGGCTGTATATTCATTTTAAACTTATAATACTTATGCTTCAAACAAAAGGATATGCTGCACAAACGGTTGAATCAGATTTAGCTCCATGGAATTTTGAAAGAAGAGATGTAGGACCGAAGGATGTCCATATAGAAATTCTATTCTGCGGAGTGTGTCATTCAGACCTTCACCAGATTAAAAACGATTGGTTTCCTGGAATTTTTCCCATGGTTCCCGGACATGAAATTGTTGGCAGGGTGGTCCGTACAGGTTCTGATGTGAAGAAATTCAAAAAAGGTGAATTGGCAGGTGTCGGATGCCTGGTAGATTCCTGCAGAATCTGTGAAAATTGTAAACAGGGTCTTGAGCAATACTGTCTGAATGGTTCAGTTGCAACTTATAACGGCAGGGCGAAGGATGGCAGTCCCACATACGGAGGGTATTCAAACCAAATCGTTGTTCACGAAGATTTTGTACTTCATATCTCCGAAAAATTGCCTCTTTCAGCGGTTGCTCCCTTGTTATGCGCCGGGATTACTACCTATTCCCCGCTTCGGTTTTGGAAAGTGGGCAAGGGACACAAACTGGCAGTTCTCGGACTTGGTGGATTGGGGCATATGGCAGTAAAATTCGGCGTTGCATTTGGAGCGGAAGTGACCGTTTTAAGCACCTCACCTTCAAAAGAAAAAGATGCAAAAGCATTAGGAGCCCACAAATTCGTAGTTACAACAGATTCAAAACAGGTTGCGGCAGTCAAAGGAACATTCAACTTCATCCTGGATACAGTTTCAGCAAAACATGATATGTCTTTTTATCTTTCCTTATTAGCCACCAACGGGATTCATATCTGTGTTGGCGCACCTCCCGAACCACATTTAATTCCTGCATTTGCATTGATGGGCGGAAGAAAAAGTGTTTCAGGATCAGGCATCGGAGGTTTACCTGAAACACAAGAGATGCTGGACTACTGCGCAGATAATAATATCGTTTCAGATATTGAAATCATTGACATTAAGTATATACAGAAGGCCTATGAAAGAATGGTCAGGGGAGATGTTCATTACCGGTTTGTGATCGATATGGCGACGCTTTAAGCGGAATGCTTAACGCTGAACGCGGAACGCATAACGCTTAACGCGGAACGCTGAACATGGTGATAGGATGAATTAATTTGAGTCATTATTCCACAATAATTATCCTGTTTCCATTTTTTCTTCTGACAGATAAAACGCCGCCTTTTTCAAGCGGGTTCCAGGAATAGCCTTCACCGGCAGAAACTTCTTTCAATGGTAAGTCGTTCAGAAGTACTGCCGAAGGTTTGTTTTTTAATTTTATAATTTCAGTACCGTCTTTGTCATAGGTCCGGTAATAAATCCTCACATTACTGGTATCAGGTTTACTAAATTCAACACTCAGATATTTTTTAAAATGATCTTTATAATCCGCCTGCTGAATAACCGAGGTGGTTGAAAGAATATGATCTTCAATGGGTGCGAGCATTGGAAAAACAGCCATAGCCCGTAAATAATGCCTTACATAATCACCATAACCATCCGTAAGCCAGGGTTCGTCAGTTGGGAAGCAATTTTTCCCGTCAACATCAACTGCATATGTAGCCCAGTTCAGTTCGTGAATGGCGTTGATGTAAAGTGCAGTGTCTCCGGTTAAGTAGGAATATAATAACTCATCTGCAGCCTGCCTTGCGCTATGACTGTTTCCGGGAACAGGGTATACAGATTGTTCATTGGTAACCGTTACTCCATATTTCTTCCATTTATCATTCGCGAAATTTACGTGTACCCAGTCTATAATGTTCTTTACCTCTTTCTTCCAATCGGGGAAATATTGCGGATGTTCCATCATATACCTGGCACATGTCATGGCGTTAATTTGAGTCTGACTCCATTCACCGACATCTTCAAAAAACGGCCCCCATTTATTATTTTGGATAGGATATTTTTTAAGCCATGAAAGTATTTTATCAGTAGCAATTTTATATGCTGCCACATTGCCTTCATGCAATTGTATTAAATCAAAAAACAATTGCAAAGCGGGCGTGAGATTGCTGGTATAAAAAGCCGTATCGGTTGATTTACCGGTTCCTCCCTCTAATTTAAGAAGTACTGTTTTTCCTGTAAACACGTTCACCTTAAAGGGCAGAGGAGAATGATCCTCAGTCCCGGTTTTTACATTTGCTGCCAGTGTATTGGCAATTTTTACAGCAGCATTTAAAAAAACAGGATCGTTTTTTATTTTATAAACATGCACAAGTTCCAGCCCTAGTGAACCAGCCTTGTCCGGCTGGGCCACATCCTTCCCATTTCGCATATCGCCGTCATATATTCCGGAATAAATAAGTGTATTATACGGAAAAGGAATATCGGGCCATTTACAATTGGCAGGCGAAAGACCATGGGTTAAATAATAATCTGCCAGGAAATATATATTGGCCTTGATATTTTCATCCCCTAAGTAGGCATATAAAAGGCGCCAGGATGAAATGGCCATCATAAACTGATCGCCTCCGATACCGCGGGGATCATCCATTTCCTTATTCCAGACCTGGTGGTTCATATAATAAGGCAATCCGTTCATATCCCTGCGCATATTGAACCAAAAATTCCATACAAGACGTATATCATGGTCGTAAGCTATCCCGGGATCTGCATTGTACCAGGGTATAATGTTACCTTCTTTATCTGTTTGGATAGGATGGTATATAAGCATTTCGCCCTGTTGAGCCAATAGGCGTCCGGCGGTAAGTGAAAAAAATAAAAGCGCAAGGGTAATTTTTCTCCTGGTCATGAAAATAAAGTTATCCGAATTTAAAATCAAAACCCCCTGTATTAATTAATACAGGGGGTTGTGCGGGTGATAGGACTCGAACCTACATGCCTTACGGCGTCAGATCCTAAGTCTGATACGTCTGCCAATTTCGCCACACCCGCATTTTAAGCTTAAAGCTTAAAGCTTAAAGCTTAAAGCCTAAAGCCTAAAGCCTAAAGCCTAAAGCCTAAAGCCTAAAGCCTAAAGCCTAAAGCCTAAATATCTTTTGGAAGCGCGAAAATAAGGTAAATTGTCATTATGGATAATTGTTAGTCTTTATTATAAATTATTACTTTTTACAAACAATGCCAATTCATTATTAACTAAAGCGTTAAGCGTTAAGCGTTAGGCGTTGCGCTTTTTAACGTAAATTCGTAACAATGGAGACTGTTGCGGCAATTCCGAAGTATAATTTAACGGAAGACCAGGAAAAAAGGTTGATTTTGAGGGAGTACCGGGCTCTTTTACGCTCTTTGAAACCAAAATTGAAAGCGGGCGATAAGGAGCATATCCGGGATGCTTTTGAAATGGCAGCCGAGGCGCATAAAACCATGCGTCGTAAAAGTGGAGAACCTTATATCCTGCATCCCCTGGCGGTAAGCCGGATCTGTGTGGAAGAGATCGGGCTTGGCGTCAGATCCACTATTTGTGCCCTCCTCCATGATGTGGTAGAAGATACAGATATAACGCTGGAGGATATTGAACGGGATTTTGGAAGTGAAATATCCCGCATCGTGGACGGACTAACGAAAATTTCAAATGTCATCGATGTAAATGCTTCGCAACAGGCTGAAAATTTCAAGAAGATATTGCTTACCCTAACAGATGACCCCCGGGTAATACTGATCAAACTGGCAGACCGTCTGCACAATATGCGGACGCTCGACAGCATGAAGCGTGAAAAACAGCTTAAAATCGCTTCGGAAACAGTTTATGTCTTCGCGCCCCTGGCGCATCGAATGGGTCTGTATAATATCAAGACTGAACTCGAGGACCTGGCCATGAAATACCTCGAGCCGGAAGAATATAAGGAAATTGCCCGCAAGCTGGCGGAAACCAAACGTGAACGATCACGTTATATCAACGAATTCATCAAACCATTACGGGAGCAAATGGAACTTGCACAGTTCGATTTTGAAATTCATGGTCGTCCAAAAAGTATTCATTCTATCTGGACCAAAATGCGTAAAAAAGGGGTCTCCTTTGAAGAAGTTTATGACCTCTTTGCCATTCGGATCATTATCAATTCGCCGCCTGAAACTGAAAAAGCCGATTGCTGGAAAGTCTATTCCATTATTACTGATGAATACACTCCTTCGCCCGAAAGACTGCGTGACTGGTTAAGTAATCCTAAATCAAACGGGTATGAAGCCCTGCATACAACCGTGATGGGACCGCAGGGGAAATGGGTCGAAATCCAGATCCGTTCGAAACGCATGAATGAAATAGCAGAGAAAGGTTTGGCAGCGCATTGGAAGTATAAGGAAGGAGCAAGCGATGAGAGCCGTTTCGATGATTGGTTCCACCAGATCCGGGAAGTTCTGACAATGGAAGATAATGATTCCATTAATTTCCTCCAGGATTTTAAAACAAGTTTTCTGGCGGAAGAAATTTATGTATACACACCCAAGGGTGACGTAAAAATGCTTCCGCTTGGATCAACGGCACTCGACTTCGCATTTTCCATTCATAGTAAAATAGGCGAGCAATGTATTGGCGCAAAAGTGAATCACAAGCTGGTTCCTATAAGTCATAAACTCCGTAGCGGTGATCAGGTGGAGATCATTACTTCAAGCAAGCAAAGGCCAACGGAAGACTGGATCAATTATGTAGTGACGGCTAAGGCCAAGAGTAAAGTGAAAGATGCACTGCGGGAAGAAAAACGCAAAATAGCTGACGAAGGGAAATACATGGTTCAGAAAAAACTGGAGAACTTTGGTGCGGCTTACAATCAGCATAACACGGAAACGCTGGTGAACTATTATAAACTGAATTCCTCCCTCGATTTTTTTTACCAGGTTGCCGTGAAAAATATCGACCTGAAAGAATTGAAAGAATTTCAGCTCCTCGGCGACAGAATAGAACCCCCTAAGCCCGCTAAAACACAAATCGAAACTAAACCCGAGATAAATTTCACTCCAAGTCCGCGTAAGGATACCGAGCTTATCATATTCGGTGAGAGCAGCGATAAAATCGTATACACGCTTGCTAATTGCTGCAAACCCATTCCCGGCGACGATGTATTTGGATTTGTCACCACGGGAAAAGGATTAACGATTCATCGCACAAATTGTCCGAATGCAACGAGGCTGCTTTCCAATTACGGACATCGTGTGGTAAAAACTAAATGGGCAAAAAATAAAGAAATTTCATTCCTTACCGGTGTACGTATCATCGGTCTCGACGACGTTGGGGTAATCAATAAAATAACCAACCTGATTTCGGGTGAATTGCGGATCAATATCAATGCTCTTACAGTCGAAGCAAAGGAGGGATTATTTGAAGGCAGTATCAAAGTATATGTACACGACAAAGAAGAGCTGGAAGAACTGGTCAGGCGGTTAAAACAACTGAACGGCATTCATTCAGTAGATCGCTTCGACACGGAAGTAAATGAACCAACAAAATAATTGTTAATGGTTAATTGTTAATGCTCAATGGTGTATAAAACAAAACCTGGTCGTTAATAATTAACCATTAACAATTAACCATTAACAATTACTTTTGCCCCTTCTAAAAAATCAGGCTGATGGTTGATGTTATTCTCGGGCTGCAGTGGGGAGATGAAGGAAAAGGTAAAATCGTAGATTATTTCGCACCCCGATATGATCTTATTGCCCGCTTTCAGGGTGGCCCTAATGCGGGACATACACTTTATGTAAAGGATCAGAAAGTTGTTCTGCATCAGATTCCATCCGGTATTTTTCATGAGAACACTATCAATCTTATTGGTAACGGCGTTGTTCTTGATCCGGTTATATTGAAAAGAGAATGTGAAACGGTAAAATCTTTTGGAATTGACTATCGGAAAAATCTTTATATCGCACAACGTGCGCATCTGATCCTGCCAACACATCGTGCACTGGATAAAGCTTCGGAACTCTCCAAAGGAAATGAAAAAATAGGATCAACATTAAAAGGAATCGGCCCCGCATATATGGATAAAACGGGAAGAAACGGATTGCGCGTCGGAGACCTGCTCGATAAAAATTTCACCACCCAGTATATACGTTTGCGATTGAAACATCAGAAACTTCTGGACGGCCTCCATTTCCAGGAAGATGTTTCTGAAATGGAAGAAGAATTTTTTGAAGCGCTGGAATTCCTGAAACAATTTAAAATTGTACAGGGTGAATACTTCATTAATGAAAAACTGAGCCAGGGTAAAAAAGTGCTGGCAGAAGGTGCACAGGGAAGTATGCTTGATGTTGATTTTGGAACCTTTCCTTTTGTTACTTCTTCCAATACCATATCTGCAGGCGTTTGTACCGGCCTTGGCGTAGCACCTCAGCAAATTCGCGAAGTAATCGGTGTAACCAAAGCATATTGCACGCGTGTGGGAAGCGGACCCTTTCCGACTGAGCTTGCAGATGAAACCGGTGATCTGCTGCGTAAAGCTGGCAGCGAATATGGTGCAACAACCGGAAGACCGCGGCGCTGTGGTTGGATAGATCTGGTCGCATTGCGCTATGCCTGCATGATCAATGGTGTAACAAAACTGGTCATGACCAAGGCTGATGTATTGGATGATTTCGAAACGCTGAAAATGTGCACAAAATACCGGATTGCAGGAAAGGAAACAGAAGAGATACCTTTTCAAATGTTGCAACAGGCCATAGAGCCGGTACTTTCCTCTTTTCAGGGATGGAAAAAGGATATAACGACAAAAAAAGACTTCAATTCGCTGCCTGAAGAAATGAAGACATATATTTCTTTTATAGATAGTTACCTGAAAGTTAAGGTTTCATATATTTCAAATGGTCCCGGACGCGACCAATTGATAGAAAAACAATAACCCGCCCGGGGAATCGAAAATTCTTACTAAAAAAATTTGGAGGTTTAAAAACTTCGCTGAAATTTTACAATCTAATCTTATTGGAATATGGTACCAAAATCTGATAAGGAGAACAAGGGTTTAAAAAAATCCGGACCTGCTTCATCGAAACCAACTGCAAAACCGTCTTCAAAAAAAGCCAAAGAAGAAGATGATGACGAGGAGGAAGATGATGACGAGGTAGAATCTCCAAAATCTGCAGCAAAAAAAGGCCTTAAGGCAACTGCGTCCAAAACGAAGAAAAAATCGGATGAGGACGACGATGACGACGAAGAAGAAGGGGAAGAAGAAGTAGATGAATGGGACAAAGTAGAAGAGGAGGAGGAATGGGACCCGGATTTTGATGAATTCGATGTTCCACGCTCCAAGACCAAAAAAGCAGCACCCGGTGGCAAAAAAGCCGCCAAGGGTGATGAGGATGAACTGGGGCTGGATGATGAATATAAAAATATGGATCTCTTTAATGAGAACGGATTTGAAGATGAAGATGAGGATTTCTAATAAGGCTAACAGGCATGGCCAAACGCCAATTTGTATCTTTTCCTTTCTCTGATCTGTATAAAATAAAACAACAGGTATTAGACTGGTCAACCCGGTTTAGTACCTTTTCTTTTCTGGATAATCAGCAATATTCTTCAGCGGAACATAGTTATGAATGCCTGGTGGCCGCAGGCGAAAGGGCCCGTCTGAAAACAGAAGCCGGACATGCGTTTAAAGAGATTAAGAAATTTTCACAGCAACAGGAAGACTGGCTTTTTGGGCATTTTTCATATGACCTGAAATCTGAAACAGAGGGGTCCCCTTCTCATCTTCCGGATTTCATTCAATTTCCCGATCTGTTCTTTTTTGTTCCTGAAATTGTCATTATAATACTTCCTCTGGAAATACAGATTGGTTTATTCGGTAACCATCACAAAGAAGTTTTGAATGAAATTGAAAGTATTTCTTTCACCGGAAAAAAAATCATGCAGGGGAAAAACATTATTCAAAAAAGAATTTCAAAAGACCAATATATAGCAACCACTGAACGACTCGTAAAGCATATGCTGCGTGGAGACTGCTATGAGATCAATTTCTGTCAGGAATTTTTTGTTGAAGCTGCCGCTTTGGATCCACTGGATGCATACAGAACCCTGAACCGGACTTCTCCCAGTCCGTTTTCAGCATTTTACTGCGTAGATGAAAAATTTCTTTTATGTGCAAGTCCGGAAAGATTTTTAAAAAGAGAAGGCGAAAGCATTATATCACAACCAATCAAAGGGACCTCCGCCAGGGATCCTGAAAATAAAGTGCATGATGAATTACTAAAGACCGGGCTGGCAGCCAGTGAAAAAGATCGTGCAGAAAATGTTATGATAGTGGATCTGGTTCGTAATGATCTTTCAAAAATCTGTGAACCGGATTCAGTTCGGGTAGCTGAATTATTTGGCATTTACAGTTTCGCGCAGGTACATCAGATGATTTCAACCATCATTGGCAGGCCCAGAGCAAATCTGCATTGGAGTGAAATGATAGCAGGAACATTTCCCATGGGTTCCATGACCGGAGCACCAAAAAAAAGTGTTCTGGAACTGATTGAACAATACGAAAAAACAAAAAGGGGATTATTTTCCGGAGCATTGGGTTATGTTAAACCAAACCAGGATTTTGATTTCAATGTTGTTATCCGAAGCTTATTTTATAACAGGAAGGAATCTTACCTGTCGTATTTTGCGGGCTCAGGAATAACAGTTAATAGTGATCCTGAAAAAGAGTATGAAGAATGCCTGCTCAAAGTGAAAGCTTTTGAAGGGATAATAAAAAACCCATCCCTCTAAAATCGGGATGGGTTACTGAAATGCCCCTTGAATTTATTTATGAGAAATATTGGCTACGGCTTTGTTTTCATTCGCTGCATCATCTTCCAATAACAAACGCTGAACCGATTCATTCAGGATTTCATATTTGTTGGATACAAAAAGATCCATTTTATCAGCTGGCAGCTTCAGGTCATAACTATTATTAGCACTTGCCATTACTTTATCAAAATCCGGATTATAACGATTGAATTCAGTTTCATCCATAAGAATATACTTGGAAATAATACTTGAAAAATATTTGCCAGAAATATTTATAGTCTTTGCACTGGCCTGTTCTTCCTTATTTAGTTTCCTGTTGAAAACATACATGGCTGAACCCGAAAGCTGGTCGGTTGCTTCATCTTTTGTGAGCGTGGTAACACTGCCCTGCCCTTCGAAAGTATATTGAGTAGCAATGAATTTCTTTACATGGTTCCTGGATTCAGCAGGCAGATAATTCTGAAGCTGCCAGAAATCCCGGCTATTACTCTTTCTAATGGCACGATATACATTACCGGTACCACCATTATATGCAGCAATGACCAGCAGCCAGTCTCCAAGTTCTGCATAAAGGTCACGGAGGTAAATAGCCGCAGCTTTTGTACTCTTATAGTAATTCTTTCGTTCATCTACCTTCCGGTTCACTTTTAAACCAAGTACACGGGCCGTGGCCGGCATCAACTGCCAGGGACCTACAGCTCCTACCCACGACATGGCAGTAGGTTTCAGGTTGGATTCGATTACGGCCAGGTATTTCAGCTCATTTGGAAGGCCATATTGATTAAGGATCCCGTCTATCAGTTTAAAATAGGGGTGTCCCCAGGATTTCATTTCGTCCATTTCCTGTTTGTTCTGGATTATGAAATCCTGAACAAAACTTAAAGCCCGGGGATTTAATTTAGCACCATTGGTACCACAAACGGATGCAAGAAAAAGGTTATTAATGCCATTTTTTACGTCACTAGTATCTATTGGCATATGCAGGGCAACAAAAGTCTTATCAACTTTTAAGACACTCGCACGGCTGTGAAGCAGCAATCCAATAAAAGCAATGCCGAACAATAAAAGTCTCTTCATCTCTTAATGCTTAAAGATTTATAAACCGGGAAATCCGGAGTATAAATTTTTCAAGGGATGGATTGCGGATTGAATCTACCGGAACAGAACGTCCGGATTCATAGAGTCGGAATTTCGTAGGACTTATATTGCTGTAGGAGTTCTTCAGAGAACTGCAGTAAAGATAATTCACGAAATTGGTTCGTCATAGCTTGGATACCAAAAGGCATGCCGTTTGTATGGGTAAAGAGAGGCAGGGAAATACCCGGAATACCGACCAGATTTGCGTAAACCGTATATAAATCAGCGAGATACATGGCTACCGGATCGGAGGTTTTTTCACCGGATTTGAATGCCGTGGAAGGAGCTGTGGGACTGAGGATTATATCAAATTCATTGAAAATCAATCTAGTACGTTCTGTTAAAATTCTTCTTACTTTTTGTGCCTTACTGAAATATGCTTCATAATACCCTGAGCTTAATACAAAAGTGCCCAGGAGGATCCTGCGCTTTACTTCTTTTCCAAAGCCTTCAGAACGGGTTTCCTGATAAAATTCCGGAAAGCCTGCATCAGGCACTTTGGTCCGGTGCCCATACCTTACACCGTCAAAACGGGATAAATTGGAAGAAGCTTCTGCGGTTGTCAGTATGTAATATGCGGGAACAATATAATCCAACAGGTCAAAGGATATCTCTTTTACCTGATAGCCCTTTAATCGGAGATCACCAATAAAATCGCGGAGTTTTGACCTGATTTCAGGGTCGAGCGAAGGGTGTTCGAGGGCTTCTTTAAGAACAGCGATTTTATAGGATGACGGTTGACCGATGACGGTTGACCGTTCAGCGTTCTGCGTTAAGCCTTGAGCGTTAAGCCTTAAGCGTTCAGCATAAGAAGGTACTGGCCGGCGGGAGGAAGTCGAGTCCTTAGGGTCGAATCCGGCTATGATTTCGAGCACAAGGGAAATATCTTTAATATTCCTGGCGAATAAGCCAATCTGGTCAAAAGAAGAGGCATAAGCTATCAGCCCATAACGTGAAATTCGTCCATAAGTGGGTTTCAGGCCGATTACGCCGCAGAAATCTGCCGGCTGACGAACAGAACCCCCTGTATCGCTGCCCAGGGAAAGCATGCATAGAGAAGCCTGAACGGCTACGGCTGATCCTCCGGATGACCCCCCTGGCACTTTTTCAGGATCAAGTGCATTTTTAACCCGGCCATAGATAGAATTTTCATTACTCGAACCCATAGCAAACTCGTCACAGTTAAGGTGGCCAATAATGATGGCACCCTCCCTTATCAGATGTTCTACAACCGTAGCGCTATACAGAGAATGAAATCCTTCCAGAATATGTGAACCCGCGGTTACCGGATGGTCCCTATAACAAATAACATCTTTGATACCAATTACTACTCCATGTAATCTTCCTGGCATTATTCCGGCACTGTGATCTGCATCCAGTTTGTCTGCCGTTTGGAGAGATTCTTTTTCATAGAGATGTGCAAACGCGTTAAGATAACTCAACCGGTGAATGCGTTCGAGATAAAATATAACAGCATCACGGCAGGAATATGAACCCTCTTTCAGGGCTTCCTGATATTCATGTATGGAAGTGAAAGAAAACAATAAATAATGCAGGAGCTGCAATCATTAACTGCAGGCTCCTAAGGGTTGTTAGTTGTGGTAGTAGTAGTTGTATTCGATTTAGGCGGCTCATTCAAACCATCTTCAAACTCCTTCTTCACATTATTCTTGGCATCATTGAATTCACGCATTCCTTTACCAAGGCCACGCATGAATTCCGGAATTTTTTTACCACCAAAAAGAATCAATACCGCCAGGATGATCAGTATCCATTCTGAACCACCGGGTGCTGACAGCAGGAAAAAACATTGCAGAAAATTGCTGAACATATACTTGTTGTTTGAGGTCCAAAGATAATCTATTGCAAATAAAAAAAGCGAACCGTTATTAGTCCGCTTTGTTGTTAACAGTTGATTTATTTCAGGAAATAATCCTCTTTTCCTTGATACGGGCGCTCTTTCCGCTGCGATCTCTCTGGAAGTAAAGTTTTGCCCGGCGAACACGGCCTACCTTATTTACGGCCACCGATTCAATATTGGGTGAAAATGCAGGAAAGGTTCTTTCAACTCCTATAGCATCAGAAATCTTTCTTACAGTAAAAGTGGCTGTCATACCTGTACCCTGTCTTTTGATCACGTCTCCTTTAAAACTCTGGATACGTTCTTTATTACCTTCCAGAATTTTGTAATTCACGGTCACATTGTCTCCGGCCTTAAATTTCGGGAGATCTTTCCTGGTACTTAGCTGTTCGTGGACGAATGCAATAGCCGCGTTCATAACATGATTTTTGGGATGCAAAAGTAACAAGCTTTCCGGTAAAATCAAAAACTAATGTTCCTTCCCTACCTGGCAACGTTTACCGCGCGTTTTTCGCGGATAACAGTAACCTTAATCTGACCGGGATATGTCATTTCAGTTTGTATTTTCTGCGCAATTTCAAAACTCAGTTTATCACTGTCTCCGTCGGTAACCCGGTCCGATTCAACAATTACGCGTAATTCCCGACCGGCCTGGATTGCATAAGCTTTTTCAACACCTGGATAAGTAAGGGCAAGATTTTCCAGGTCCTTGATCCTTTGAATATACTGTTGCATGATTTCACGACGCGCACCTGGCCTGGCACCACTGATTGCATCACAGGCCTGGATGATTGGAGCAATTACATACTGCATTTCAACTTCGTCATGATGGGCTCCGATGGCATTGACAACTGCCGGATTTTCGCCGTATTTTTCAGCTATTTTCATTCCCAGCAATGCATGGCTCAGCTCTGTTTCTTCATCTGGTACTTTCCCAATGTCGTGTAACAATCCTGCCCGTTTGGCCAGTTTAGGGTTCAGGCCCAGCTCTGAAGCCATAATTGCACAAAGGTTGGCCACTTCACGGCTGTGCATGAGCAGGTTTTGTCCATATGACGAACGGAAACGCATTTTACCTACAATCCTCACAAGTTCCTTGTGTAAACCGTGAATACCGAGTTCGATTACAGTTCTTTCCCCGATCTCTATGACCTGTTCTTCTATTTGTCTCTTCGTTTTTTCAACCACTTCTTCAATGCGTGCAGGATGAATACGGCCATCTGCCACTAAACGCTGCAGGGAAAGCCGGGCAATTTCCCTTCTAAGGGGATCAAAGGATGAAAGAACGATGGCTTCAGGGGTATCGTCAACGATCAGGTCCACACCGGTAGCAGCTTCCAGGGCCCGGATATTTCTTCCTTCCCTTCCGATGATCTGCCCTTTAATTTCATCGCTTTCAAGGTTGAAAACTGTAATGGAATTTTCAATAGCCTGTTCAGCAGCCGTACGCTGAATGCTTTGAATAATAATTTTACGGGCTTCTTTATTGGCTTTCTGACGGGCATCATCAATAATTTCCTGCTGCAGGGCAAGTGCCTGGGTATGAGCTTCCTGTTTAAGGCTCTCAATAAGCTGGGCCTTGGCTTCTTCTCCGGTCAGGCCAGCTATTTTTTCCAGTCTCCGGATATGCTCCTCCTGGTGTTTTTCGAGTTCAGTACGTTTAAAGTTCACCACATCGATCTGGCGGTTCAGATTTTCTTTAATGGCGTCGTTTTCCTTAACCTGTTTATCAAGCTGTTCCAGTCTTTGGGCAGTACCCTGCTCTTTCTGTTTTATCCGGATCTCAGAATCGGCCAGTCTCCTGTTTCGTTCGAGTACTTCTTTTTCGTGTTCTGATTTCAGCTGTACAAACCGCTCCTTAGCTTCGAGCAGTTTTTCTTTTTTCAGGGTTTCAGCGGATAATTGGGCATCCGAAAGGATTTTTTGTGATTGCAGGTTGGCTTCGTCTACTTGTTTTCGGGTATTTTTTGAAAAAATAAACTTACCCGCCAGAACACCAACAATAAGACCTATGATAGCAATTATAATGGATATAATGGTTGAATCCATGGAAACTTGAGTTTAGAATGTTCAGAATCATATTTTTATCATCCATGAGGCGAGGGGATGGGTAGCGAAGATAAGGTATTTTAGGCAGGAGAAGCCCCCTTAGGGCTAGGTAAGTGCTTTATCCAGTTGTTCTTCGAGTTTACCAAGCATGTCCGAGAAATCAGGGGAAGCTTCATTCCCGGATTGGGGATTTGTCTGTGTGGCAAACCACAGGATTACCATCGAAACATAATCCTGCATATCCTTCCCGGCGAATTGGGTCTTGAATTCAATGATTTTATCATTTATTGTTTTAAGGGTACCCCTTACAGCACCCTCGTCTTCAGGTTTTATGCGTATCCGGTAAGACCGGTCCCCTATAATGATATTTATTGGGATAAGCTCTTGCATGTCTCGAATTCTTGTTTTAACTTTAAAAATACCAGACGGCTGACGATTGTCCGAAGTTAAGTTAAGTTCTTCTGAAGAATCTACTCCTGCTGGTAAAGTTTCTTTAATCCAATCCAAATCCAGTACCTATGTTCCTAAAGATCAAATCACCGACTTTCATTGATCGGCTAAGTCTAGAGATCAATCAAACACAAAAATCATTATTGAGGGCCGTTTTAAAAGACGATAGCGGCATAATCTGCAGTGTATTGCAAAAAGAACTCAGTTTCGGTCAACAGTTTCTTGACTGGGAAGGCCTTAATGAACTTCCCTATGGAGTATATACACTGGAAGTTTCACAGGGTGCTGATGAAATGAAAATGCGTCTGGTAAAGCGCGTTTGAATTTAGTTATTCCTGCAACAGGGCGATACATTTATCTATCTCCCTGACATATTTATTTAGTCTTTTTTCAAGCATTTTTTTATCAGCTTCTTCCATACCCCTGCCCGTTAACTTTTGAACTTCTGTCTGCTGCCGGTATTTATCCGCTTCGCGGGAAATATTTTCACATCTGAGATTCATTTTTTTCAGATCATCCTTAAGCTTTTCATTTTCTTTTTGTAAGACCTGGTACTGTTTCAGTAATAACAGGATTTTTTCATGCACTCGTTTAAGTTGTACTTCTGGTTGTGTCATGAAATTTTATTTAAATAATATTTGTTTTCTTATTTCCTGATCTCAGCTTTAAGTTCTTCTTCAGCTGTTTTCATTATCCTGTTCATCATCGCGTCAATTTCCTTATCAGTTAATGTTTTTTCATAATCCAGAAAAGTAAAACTGATAGCCATGGATTTTTTATCCTTTCCCAGTTTTTCGCTTTCAAAAATATCGAATAATTGAACCTTGCGCAATTTCTCCAGGCCGATACCATAAACTGCCTTTTCTATTTTTTCAAAGGGTAGTGATTTCTCTACTACAAGCGCAAGATCTCTGTTAACAGGCACCTGCCTGGGTAATTCTGAAAACACAATCGTCTTCCTGCCAGCCAGATCTACCAGGTTATCCCAATAAATATCAGCAAAAAAAACGGGCTGGCGAATATCAAATTTCTGTAAAATGGAGCTATCCACTTCACCGGCGCTTAAAATAATTTTATTATCCTGCCTGATTTCAATGGCCCCTGATAATTTTTGATGGTTAAAAGGGAGGATTTCACCATGAATCCCGGACAGGCTGGAGAGAGCCATGCATATTCCTTTCAGGTAATAAAAATCAATGGCTACCGGTTTTCCTTTCCAGTTTTCGGGTTGCAGGTTACCTGTCATATACAGGCAGCAATGATTAATCTCAGTATATTGGCCAGGCTGACTGGTTTCGTAAGTTTTCCCAAATTCAAAAAAACGCAGGTCGTTATTTTTACGATTCAGGTTCCAGGAAATGCTTTCCAAACCGGTCTCCAGCAGGGAGGGCCGCATAACGTTCAGCTCGGCACTCAGATTGTTGATCAATTTTACTGCGGTTTGCAGTTCAGTTTCACCGAAATAAGCACTATTGGTAATGGAATTAGTGAAGATTTCATTAAACCCGCTCCCAACCAGGAAACCTGCAATTTTTTCCTGCATGGCCGCCTGCTCTCTTCCTGATTCAACTGATGGAGAGATATTGATATTTCCCGGAATTTCAATATGGTCGAACCCGTCAATTCGCATAATCTCTTCTACCAGGTCTGCCGGTAATTGTACGTCCGGCTTGTGAAATGGAACAGCAATCAGAAGATCGTCCAATCCTTCACGGAGAATGTCAAAACCAAGCGCCAGCAGAATATTTTTTACTACAATGGAATGGTAGTTCTTTCCGCTGAGTTTTTTGAGATAATGATATTTAAGAAGGACCTGTGTTTTGGGAAATGGTTCTGGATAAAGATCCTGTATGGGCGAATTTATTTTTCCACCTGCATATTCCCGGATCAGGCTGGATGCTCTTTTCAGCGCATTTACAGTTCCGGAAATATCCATACCTTTTTCAAAATGTATGGCTGCTTCCGTACGCAGACCATGCCTGAAAGAAGTTCTTCTGATAGCTGAGGGATTAAACCAGGCGGATTCCAGGAACAAATCAGTACTCGTGTTTTTTATACCGCTGTTTAAGCCGCCAAAAACACCGGCAATACAAATCGGCCCTTCTGCATCACAGATCATCAGATCTGCTGCATCCAGTTTTCTTTCTTTTTCGTCAAGTGTAATAAAATCTGTGCCGGCAGGAAGGTTTTTAATGATGATTTTATTTCCTCTTATTTCATTTGCATCATAAGCATGCAGAGGCTGACCCGTTTCCTGTAAAACAAAATTTGTTATATCAACCACATTGTTGATAGGCCTGATGCCGATCGCTTTTAATTTTTCCTGCATCCATTGGGGAGATTCCCCAATGCGGATACCCGTCATGGTTAAACCGGAATATCGGGCGCAATCTTTTCTGTTTATCAGTTCTATTTTTATTTCTTTTCCCTTTGCTTCGGGCACAACGGAAGGAACAACGGGAAGTTTAACATGATAATCTTTTTTATCCTGATGAGAAAGAAAGGCACAGAGATCCCTGGCAACACCTATGTGACTCATGGCATCCATATGGTTGGGTGTGAGGCCTATTTCGTAAATAAAATCTGAATAGGGTTTATAATAGTCCGCTGCCGGAAGCCCTGGTCGCAGTTTTTCAGGCAGAACAATAATGCCGGCATGATCCTTTCCAAGACCGATTTCGTCTTCTGCACAAAGCATACCCTGGCTCTCCATACCACGGATTTTTGCAGCTTTTATTTGCAGAGAATCTCCGGAGTCAGGGTATAATGTGGAACCCACCAAAGCAACGACAACTTTTTGTCCTGATGCAACATTACTGGCACCACACACGATTTGCAGATTATCTTTTGAACCAATATTTACCTGTGTAATTTTTAATTTATCTGCATTGGGATGGGATTCAACGGAAATTACTTCACCTATAACCAACCCCTCCATGCCGCCCCGCACCGATGAATATGGATGAAACGACTCCACTTCAAGACCGACAGAAGTGAGAATTCGGGAAACCTGTTCAGGGTTGGGTTTTTGAGTCAGATTATCAGGTAAATAGTCGCATAGCCAGTTGTAACTGATGGTCATTTAGTGAGAAACTTTAGAGGCAAAGATACTTTTTTACGTTAAACGCTTAACGCTTAATGCGTATGGCTTAACGCTTAACGCGTAAGGCTTAACGCGTAAGGCGTAACGCTTAACGCGATAAAATGCGTAAGACACGGATCATAGACCCATTTCTCTGTTGTATTTTTAAAAAAAGTGTAGAGCACCAACCACATGATATTGTAGAATAACGTTAAAGAATGGCATTTCGCATTACGCTTAACGCGTTAAGCGTAATGCGTTACGCGTTAAGCGTAAATGGCAGGGTTTTAGCGAACACACTATAAATAAATGTTAATCGTTCTAAATATCTTATACTTTCAACCTTTATGCCCTTCATAGTAGTATGAATAACCAACGAATTTTATAACATGAAAAACTTATATCTCTTATTGTCTGCCAGCCTGTTGATTGCTTCCTGTGGACCTACACATGTTGTAGTTCAGTCAGATTCTTACCAACCCGCTCCTGCACCGGCGCCGGTAGAAAACTTATCCTACCAGTCATTCTATGACCAGCTATCTCCCTATGGAAACTGGATCAATTATCCCGGATACGGTTATGTTTGGATGCCCAATGCAGGCCCCGATTTCAGACCCTATTCTACCAATGGGAACTGGATTTACACGGATGCGGGATGGACCTGGGCCTCGAATTATAGCTGGGGATGGGCACCATTCCATTATGGACGCTGGTTTTATGAAGACGGCTACGGCTGGATGTGGATGCCTGGTAACGAGTGGGCTCCGGCCTGGGTAAGCTGGAGAGGAAGCGGAGATTATTATGGCTGGGCACCGATAGGTCCAAGGATTTCAGTAGATATGGCCCTCAATAATTATACGCCACCAGCTTATTATTGGAATTTTGTTCCCCGCCAGTATATCGGAAATCCCGGATGGCACAATTACAATGTGGAAGTGAACAGAAACGTAACGATAATCAACAATACCACTATAATCAATAACTATAGCGGAACGAACAGAAGCCGGTACGCATATGCACCAGGGCCCGATCCCAATGAAGTTAGAAGGGTCAGTGGGAATAATTTTACACCGGTACAACTCAGAGAAGCTAATACACCTGGAGAAAGAGTTTCAGGGTCGCAGTATATGATTTATCAGCCAAGAGTAAACGCTGCACCAGCTGCCCGTAACGACGCTGCTGGAAGACCGTCAAATCCCCCTGCACCGGCACATTATGAGTCATTCAATAATCTGCGTCCTTCCCCGCAGTATCCAAATTATAATCAATCAAACAATAATGCTCATCCCGCAAATAACAACAGGCAGGCAACGCAAAATCCTTCTGCAGATCAACCATCAAATAATCAGCCTGCATATAACAACAGGCCCATGACGCAGGTTCCTGCGGGCAATCAACCTGTAAATAATCAGCCTGCAAATCATGATAACCGGCCTTCATCTCAAAACAATTCAAACAATCAGCTTGCAACGCAGAATCCTGCAAATAATCAACCGGCAAATAACCGTCCACCAAATAATGCAAGAACCGACAACCCAAATCCCAATACAAATCAGCAGCCGTCGCAAACAAATCAACCGGTAAAATCTAACATGAATGCAAACCGTTCCTATCAGTCAACACCCAACGATCATACTAATCAAAATAATTCAGCGCCGCAGTCTTCTAACGTAAATCATACACAAACTACCGGGCGGCCTACTGCAAATCATAACCCTAATAACGGTCATCCGGGTCAAAAGCCAATACCAGCAAACAATAAACCGGCACCAAAACCAGTTGCTCCCGATCAAAAACCCGACGATAAAACTAAAACCAAAGAAACAAATTAATACCCTCTAAAATCAGGCTGATAAAAAAAACAATCTCCACGGTTCATACTGTGGGGATTTTTTTTATCAACTGTTAATGTTTTCTTTTTTACTTAACAAAATATTTGCAGATAAATCTTTGTACACAGAAGGTGTGTATTTCATTCGCAGGAAAGCGAAAAACTTTTTTAAATTGTGGATAGCCCATTTAAAATGGTGTATAAGCGAGGGAATTCTGTTAATAAGACTGTGCATTAGAGCTTAATAAAATAAAAAAATGAAAACAGATTTTACTCGATTTAATGGTCTTTATATTCGCCCTCCTGATATTGTTTGGTAATATTTGGATCATTAGCGTAACAATTTCTTAATTAAGGCCTGCTGGCGATAGCGCCATACAAATTCTGACTCATACATGGAGCTTACCAATTTGAACAAAGACCGCAAGTTTAGACGCAAATCGCCGATCGATATCAGTACCATGATGTTTGGTAAAGTTCCGCCGCAGGCCAGGGAACTGGAAGAAGCTGTATTAGGGGCTATCATGCTGGAAAAAACAGCCTTTGATACGGTCGTTGAAATTCTGAAGCCGGAATGTTTTTATGTTGAGAGCCACCAGCATATTTATCTGGCTATGCAATCCCTCGCCCAGAAAAGCCAGCCGATTGATATGCTGACTGTAGTGGAAGAGCTCCGCTTTCGCGAAGAACTGGAAATGTCCGGAGGTGCTTATTATATCACCCGCCTCACAAATTCTGTCGTCTCGGCTGCCAATATCGATGCACATGCGCGTATTATTCTTCAGAAATTTATACAGCGTGAACTCATTCGCATTTCGGGTGAAATTATCAGTGATTCCTATGAGGACAGCACCGATGTGTTCGACCTGCTCGATGATGCAGAATCAAAACTTTTTGAAATTACAAATAACCATCTTCGGAAAAATTTCGACAGCATTGATACCGTATTGGTAAAAACAATACAGCGCATTGAAGATCTGCGTCATAAGAATGATGATATTTCGGGGGTGCCTTCCGGATTCAGCTCCCTCGATCGTATTACATATGGATGGCAGCCTACGGATCTTATTATTCTGGCAGCCCGCCCTTCCGTCGGTAAAACGGCTTTCGCACTGAACCTTGCGAGGCACGCCGCGCTACATCCAACCAAACCTACGCCCATCGGGTTCTTCAGCCTTGAAATGAGCGCCAGTCAGCTTGTTCAGCGAATCCTGTCAGCTGAAAGTGAAATCTGGTTAGAAAAAATTTCCAGAGGCAAACTGGAAGAACATGAAATGAAACAGCTTTATGCGAAAGGCATTCAGCGTCTGGCACAGGCGCCGATATTCATAGATGATTCAGCCGCACTGAATATTTTTGAATTGCGCGCTAAATGCAGAAGGCTGAAAAATAAACACAATGTCGGCCTCATCATCATCGACTATCTTCAACTTATGAGCGGAACAGGTGATAACCGGAACGGGAATCGTGAACAGGAGATCAGCAAGATTTCCCGGGATCTTAAGGGGTTAGCAAAGGAATTACAGGTTCCTATTATTGCTCTTTCACAGTTAAGCCGGGAAGTAGAAAAAAGAAAAGAAGGTAATAAAATGCCACAGTTGAGTGACTTGCGCGAATCGGGTGCAATTGAACAGGATGCGGATATGGTAATGTTTTTATATCGTCCTGAATATTACGATATCACAGCGAATGAATATGGAGAAAGCAATAAAGGAGAAACCCATGTTCGCATTGCTAAACATAGAAATGGTTCCCTGGAAACCATTAAACTGCGCGCACTGCTCCATATTCAGAAATTTGTGGACGATGAAGGATCGGATTTCACCGGTTTGCCGCCGGGGGGTAACTGGAAACCCGTTCCACCAGATGAACAGGGAGGCCCGAAACTTTATATTCAGGCAGGAAGCAAGATGAACGATATTCCGTTTAATGATGAAGATCCGTTCTGACAAGCCTCTTCTTCTTAACTTTCAAAATGACAAGCCCGTATTTTTATTTCGCTCATTTGGCGACAATGGACGAGGAATTTATTCTAAATGAAAATTCATCCCGTCACGTAGTTCAGGTTTTACGAATGAAACCAGGAGAAAATCTCAGGTTAACCGATGGGAAAGGGCTTTCTGCAATAGCAGTCATTCGCGAAGCACATAAAAAACATTGCCGTGTAAATATTATAGAAAAAAAAATACACGGTCCTTCAAACCGGAATATTCAAATCGGACTTTCTCTTCTGAAAAATACAAGTCGCTTTGAATGGTTTCTTGAGAAAGCAACCGAACTCGGCATTTCGAAAATCTTCCCCCTGAAATGTGAACGCACAGAAAAACAGCAGTTCCGGATGGAGCGGCTTCAGAGTATCCTGGAATCCGCCATGATACAGTCACAACAGGTTTGGATGCCGGTTTTAAGTGAACCAAAAAGTTTTCATGCATTTGTGGGAGAAGTTCAGGCAGATCAAAAATTTATTGCTCATTGTGAACCCGGTACAAAAAGAAGACTGAATGAAATGAAGAATACGAATATTGGTTCGCTGCTAATTCTCATAGGCCCTGAGGGAGATTTTACAGAACAAGAAATAAAACGCGCTATTCAATCCGGATTCATTGCCGTAGAACTGGGGGAAAACCGCCTGCGAGCAGAAACCGCTGCTGTAGCGGCGGCAGCTTTGTTGAAACTACTTTAATAAGCCCAAAGCTAAAAGCCTAAAGCCGAAAACTAATACAATAATTAATTGTAAAAAATCTTATAGAAAGGGAACAAAAATTTTAATTCTAAAAAGAAGTTTTAGGCTTTAAGCTTTAAGCTTTGGGCATTTAATATTTCACGCACAAGACCCGGGCCTTCATAAATAAACCCGGTCCATATTTGAATCAGTCCGGCGCCGGCTGTTGTTTTTTCCTTTGCATCATCAGCGGAATGAATGCCACCGGAACCAATAATAGGTATTCGATGATTTGTTTTTTGCCCGATGTACTGAATAAATTCTGTTGATTTTTTTTTAAGAGGACCACCACTGAGTCCGCCAGCACCGATACGTTCAAGTTTTTCAGACGGACTATTTAATCCATCTCTAGAAATGGTTGTATTACATACAACCAACCCGTCGAGATGAATTTCTTCTGAAAGCTCAATTACATCGTCCAGCTGGAAATTGGAAAGATCAGGCGAGATTTTAAGGAACAGGGGTTTTTGGATCTGTTGTTTTCTGTTGAGATCCTGCAGTTTCGTTAATATAACACGCAATGATTCTTTCTCCTGAAGCTCCCTTAAACCAGGAGTATTCGGAGAGCTGACATTTACCACGAAATAATCTACCCAGGGAAACAATTTTTCAAAACATATGGTATAATCCTGCCAGGCATTTTCATTCGGAGTTAATTTATTTTTTCCGATATTTCCTCCAATCTTCAATCGTCCGTTTCCGGATTCCGCAGATTTTTCTTTCCATTTCTTTAATCTTTCTGATATTTTATCCACTCCATGATTATTAAAACCCATACGGTTGATCAGTGCCCTGTCTTTTTTAAGTCGGAATAACCGGGGTTTGGGATTACCAGCCTGTGCCAGAGGGGTCACTGTACCAATTTCGATAAATCCAAAACCCAGCGCCTCCAGGCTTTGCAGATACAGGGCATTTTTATCGAATCCCGCGCCAAGTCCAACAGGGTTTTTAAAGAGAATACCGGCAAAGTTTTTATTTAGTGAGGGATCTTCAACAGAAAACGCCCTTCTCAATATATAGCGTCCGGTTCGGGTTGAAGAAATTCCATTCAAAATAAACATTGAAAATTGGTGTACGGATTCCGGGGGAAACAGAAACAATAAAAAGCGTAGCCATTTGTACATAAGCGCTGCAAAGATAAAACACTTTAACAGTTGGGTTCCGCAGATACTGGCCGAAGATTTTTAACTTTGCCTACCCAAGAATCTTATATTTTATGCAGGAAGCTTATATCATCGCCGGCTATCGCACCGCAGTAGCCAAATCCAAAAGAGGTGGATTTCGTTTTTACAGACCCGACGACCTCGCTATTACAGTGATTCAGGGATTACTTGCCACAGTACCGCAACTGGATCCCAAACAGGTGGATGATGTGATTGTAGGGAATGCTGTCCCCGAGGCTGAACAAGGACTACAGGTAGGCCGTATCATTGCAGCAAGAGCAGTTGGCATTGGCGTACCGGGCATGACGGTAAACAGGTATTGTGCGAGTGGGCTGGAAACAATCGCAATTGCCACGGCCAAGATCCGTAGCGGTCTTGCCGACTGTATAATTGCCGGAGGAACGGAAAGCATGACAATGGTTCCTACGGCTGGCTGGAAAGTAGCGCCCGCTTATTCAATTGCCACCGACGATCCGGATTATTATCTGAATATGGGTCTTACAGCAGAAGCTGTGGCTAAGGAATACCAGGTGAGCCGGAGCGATCAGGACCAGTTTTCTTACCAGTCACATGTAAAGGCGATCAATGCAATAGAGAAAGGTTATTTTAAACCGGGCATTCTTCCAATCAAAGTGGAAGAGGTAATGCTGGATAAAAACGGCAAAAAACAACAGCGGGAGTTTATGGTAGATACGGATGAAGGTCCGCGAAAAGATACTTCGTTGGAAGCGCTGGCCAAATTAAAACCTGTGTTTGCTCTGAATGGTTCTGTAACGGCTGGTAATTCATCCCAAACCAGCGATGGATCAGCTTTTGTAATAGTTATGGGAGAAACCATGATCAATAAATTGGGATTGAAACCTATTGCAAGGCTGGTGGGTTGTGCCAGCGCTGGTGTCCATCCCCGTGTGATGGGTATTGGTCCGGTTGAAGCGGTACCAAGAGTATTGAAACAAACTGGCATGAATTTATCACAGATAGACCTGATCGAGTTGAATGAAGCATTCGCAAGCCAGGCACTCGCTGTAATTCGCAAACTGGATTTCAATCCGGAAATCGTAAATATAAACGGAGGCGCCATCGCACTGGGTCATCCTTTGGGTTGCACCGGTGCAAAACTTACCATTCAGATCACACATGAAATGAAAAGACTGAATAAAAAATATGGACTCGTTACTGCCTGTGTGGGCGGAGGACAGGGGATTGCGGGCATTATAGAGAACATTAATTGACGGTAAATGGTAGATGGTTTATGGTGGATGGAATTATAAAAAAAGTTTTAGGCTTGTTAAATTTGCATTTTACTATTTGAAACACTCGAATACTATAAGAAGATTTTTTGCGGCATTTTTCCTGCTGTTATTTTCTTTTTGCGTTACACCAAAAAGATTTTTACACGACCTGCTTGCGAATCATAAAGACGCACTGTATTCTGACAGCCTTCCTCTTCAACAGATTTCAACTTCCGGTTTTCATTGCAATGTCGATGATCTTGTAGTTGTGGCACCTTTCCTTCCGGGAATTCAATTCAATGATCAGGTAATTTTATCTTCAACTCCTTTTAACTTTTCAGATCCACTGCTCTCAGTAGTCTATTTATACTTATCTCATAACGAGGGGCGGGGACCTCCTCCTGTTTTCTGTTCTTAAATTTCTTCAATTACTTTTTACAGGAATCCTGTAAATAACAGAAACAGCTAAAGCGATGAAGTCATTCTTACTTTTTATTTTTTTCAGTACTTATTTTTTTTATTCACCCGCTCAAACAAATCAGAAGTTCCGTTTTTCCGGATATCTTGGAACGCTCTCCGGAAAAGTTCTTGACAGTGCCAGTGGTAAAGGGCTGCCCGGCGCTTCTGTATATATAGCTGATCTGAAACTTGGTGTTACAGCTGATGAAAATGGCGATTACCGGTTTGCAAATCTTCCCAGTGGAACTTATCTGGCGGAAGCACATGCAATAGGTCATTCAACGCAAATAAAAAGTATAACTATTACTGAAAAAGCTGTTCTTGATTTCAGCCTGGGACTTCAGTATACTGAAGAAAGCCCGGTTGTCATCACCGGTATGTCAAAAGCCACACAGATAAAACGCAGCCCCGTTCCGATTGTGACGATGAGTCATGTAGCCATCACAGAAAATTTAAGTACGAATATTATCGACGCGATCTCCAAATTGCCGGGGGTAACGCAGCTCACGACCGGGCCAAATGTTTCCAAACCTTTTATCCGGGGTCTCGGTTTTAACCGAATTCTTACTTTATACGATGGCGTCAGGCAGGAAGGACAGCAATGGGGAGATGAACATGGCATTGAAGTAGACCAGTACGGTGTTGATCATGCAGAAGTCATTAAGGGCCCGGCCAGTTTAACTTATGGTTCAGATGCCCTGGCCGGCGTCGTAAATCTGATTCCAACCCCACCCGCTCCGGAAGGAAAAATTCAGGGCGATGTGCTCGCCGAATTTCAAACGAATAATGGTCTCTTTGGGGGTTCAGGAATGGCAGAAGGAACTAAGAATGGTTTTGAATGGATGGGACGCGTTTCTCATAAAGAAGCGAGTAATTATTCCGACAGAGCCGACGGACGTGTTTACAATACTGCATTCAATGAAAACGACGCCACAGTTTCGCTTGGACTGCACCGCGCTTTCGGTTATTCACACCTGAATTTTTCAGTATTCGATGATCTGCAGGAAATTCCTGATGGCAGCCGCGATTCTGCAACAAGACAATTCACCAAACAGATTACTGATTCCGATACCTACAGGCCGGTTGTTACCAATGCAGAATTACATAGTTATGCGATCACCCCATTACACCAGCACGTACAACTCTATCATATTTATTCAACCAATAATTTTGCTCTGGGCAGCGGAAGAATTACAGTAAATCTCGGATTTGAACGCAGCGTGAGAAGAGAATACAGTCACCCGCAGGAACCGGATGTTCCGGGTTTATTCCTTCAATTAAATTCTTATGTTTATGATCTGAAATATTATTTTCCATCCTTTAATGGATGGGATATAACGACGGGATTGAATGGTATGTATCAGCAAAATACCGCCACGAATGGAACAGACTTTATTATCCCTTCTTTTCATCAGTTTGATATCGGGCCTTTTGCAATGATTAAAAAAACATTTGATAAACTGGATATTGCCGGGGGAATCCGGTTCGACAGCCGATCCTTTACCAATGATCCCATGTATACGGTATCCAAAGGAATTGATTATAATGTACCGGTTTATGGTCCGGATACAACAGGCGCTTACCAGGCATTCCCGTATTATCATAAAATATTCTCAGGCTATTCAGGAAGTTTGGGATTAACTTATTCATTCTCCAATCAGTGGTCGGCTAAAGCGAATATTTCGAGGGGTTACCGGTCACCGAATATTTCTGAAATCTCCGCTAACGGCGTGCATCCCGGAACTGGAATTTACCAGGTTGGTAACCCCGATTTTAATCCGGAATTTAATTTTCAGGAAGACATTGGTTTGAATTTTAATTCCAAAATAGCCGTCATCAACTTCAGTGTATTTTATAATAACGTTTCGAATTATATATTTAATGAGAAAATATTGAATGTGGACGGGACAGATTCCACGCGGGAAGGAAATGATGTTTATCAGTACCGCCAGGGCAAAGCCGCATTGTATGGTGGAGAACTGAGTATTGACATTCACCCGATACCACAACTGCATTTTGAAAATAGTGTTTCACTTGTATACGGCAACCTGCTTTCTTCTCCCGGTAAACCGATCACGGATTCCACTCAATATCTGCCGAACATCCCGCCAATCCACGGAATTTCAGAGCTTCAATACGATTTTACAAATAAAAACCTGCACCTGGTCAATGGTTTTGTGAAAGTGTCTGCGGCATTTTCTGCTACACAAAACCGGGTGTACCTGGCTGATAATACGGAAACTCCCACGCCCGGATATACGCTTATCAACGCAGGTGTTGGTGGTGGGTTCACCAATAAACAGAATAAAATTGTATTTAATATTTATATTCTTGCAAATAATATTTTCGACGTTATCTATCAGGATCACCTGAGCCGTTTAAAATATTTTGAACCCTATCCCAATAGCCCCGGACCTTATCACGGGATTTACAATATGGGAAGAAATATCAGCTTCAAAGTTGATTTTCCCTTTTAAAGCTTAAAGCTTAAAGCCTAAAGCCTAAAGCTTAACGCCTAAAGCCTAAAGCATTTTAAGGGTTATGGGATATGAGATATGGGTTATGGGTTTTCATATCTCATATCTCATATCCCATAATTATTCCGTCTTCTCAATGAGAAAATAGGAATGAACATTATCTATTTTAATATCGTCAGTTAAAGTGTTTATCAGAGAAGTTGATTTCCATTCTGTGATCGGATAAATGAAGAATTCTTTTTTACCTGCTGTGATTTTTACCGGCATGCTAAAATTTGAAACGTTCGCATTCCATTTGTAACGGAATTCAAGATCCTTTCCTGAGGTCTTTTTTGAAATGAGAAGTTTTGGGATAGGTCCAAACCGGAGATACTGATCAAATAAATAAGTGAAGTCAGCACCTGTTCCTTTATTAAAATAGGAAATGACGTCTGCTGTATTTATAGACTGATATTTATATTTTGATTGGATTCCTTTCAACAGAGAGAAAAAAAGTGAGTCATTATTGATGGATTGACGCAGACTGGCGATCATGCGCATGCCCTTGGAATACATATCGCCCATGTGAAAATCATTTACATCATAAAAACCAATAATGGGTTCTTTATTTCCAGGATCCTGTTTTTTCAAATATTCTTCGGCAGCAGCAGGGCCAAAAAAGTTTTCATAACATAATACTTCTGCATAACTGGCAAATGATTCGTGTATCCAGAAATCAGCCATATCATTGCAGGTCACAGAATTTCCCCACCACTCATGAGCTGTTTCATGCCAGAACTCAATGACATGAGCTATAGAATCTACCGGTTTGCCATCATAAAGGTTATTGAATGTGCCTGCACTTACTGCACTTTGATGTTCCATACCATATGGGGATTCAACCAGCGCGTATCCATCGCGGGGAAATGGATAGGGACCGAAATCTTTTTCATAAAGGGTCATAAGAGGTTTTACTTGTTGAACAAACTGTTTGTCTAAATCCAAATTGTATGACAAACAATAGTAATTCAACGGAAAACTTTGTATGGCACTTACAAACTGATCTGAGAAATGAACATAATCTCCGATATAAAGAACCGCACTATAGTTATTCATTGGATAACCTACAGCCCATTGAAATTTTACCAGTTTATCTGAAAGATCTGTTTTACCAATCAGCCTTCCATTAGAAATAACAGTTAATCCTGCTGGTACGGTTGCTGTGATATGCATGCTGTCCGGTTTATCAGACAAGTGATCCTTGCAGGGCCACCAGAGGCTCGCCCCGGAACCCTGGACAACTGTCTCTATCCAGGGTTTTCCATTCTTATCATGCGTCCAGATAAATCCACCGGATAATGAAGTGAGGTCAGGAACTTGTGGAATTCCTGAATAGTAGATTTGAATTTCATCTTTTGTGCCTTGTTTTATCATTTCAGGAAACTGAACAAAAACCGCATCACCTTTTCGGGTATAACTAAGCATCGTATCGTGGAAAACAATCTTTTCAATTTTCATGTTCGCGAAAAGATCAATCTGAAAAAGTTTAAAATCATTTACTGACCTGAACCGAATGATAGTATTACCCTGGATGGATTTTGTATCAGGATCCACTTTTACATCCAAATCATAAAACAAAACATCGTAGCAGGTTCGCAAAAGCGATAGGTTGCCCCTTAATGTATCCGCCTCGGTAAAATCTTTGCGCAGAGTAAAATTGTGCTTGGTAGAAGAGGCAGTGGTTGTCTTGTCTGTAACTTTCGCACAAACTATCGGTCCTGATTCAGTTGAATGGATACGATTGATTTGCCCTTTTTTGTCCTGCAAGAATTCATATACTGAACTGAAATCATCTTTTTTAAAAATGAATTTATTTTGGCCCAGAGGATAATAGTCCAGGATTGTCTCACCTGGAATTTGACTTGTAAGATGACCGGAATTTGTCTTTATATCGATTACCTGATATCCGGTTCCTTTTTGGGCATACCTGCCTTCATACATTTGCAAATTTTCAGGAGATGAGTTTAAACTTGCGCTATCCTTTGAAATTTTATTCCATTCCGTCCCCGGAACCTTCAGAACTAATTTGAATTTTATCGTTCTGCCCTGGCTGTCCTGAATAAATTCTATAGTAGAATGTGGAAGTCCGTTTACAGAAAATGTATTTCCGGTTAATGGAGTGAGTCCTGTTTTACCCTGACCAACGATCTCCAGCATTAGATTCTTATTCTCCCAGTAAATATTCAGTTTTCTATCCGGGTAATATTCGACCTGATAATTACCGGTAAAATCGGCTGACTTATTGTCCTGAGCATAAACTGAGTGAACGCTCAGCAGGATCACACAAAAAAGGAATATTCTCTTCATGGGGATATTTTATAATAGGCGCAAGATTGAGGTTTTATAGAACCCCGCCTATTCAAATCCGGATTTGATTACAATTAAGCCGACTCTTTAACAGAATCAGTGTTTTTTAAAAGGAATTCACTCGGACTTTCGCCCTGAATGTTTTTGAAAGCGCGCTGAAAAGTGGGTTGGGAGTTAAATCCACACTCATAGGCGAGACCCGCAATGGTGAGGTTTTTATTATTGGAAGAAAGAAGTCTTGACTTTATGGCAGCTATTCTGTAAGTATTAATGAATTCATTAAAACTTTTATTCAGGTGCTGGTTGAGTACAGCAGAGATCGTTTTGGCCGGTATCCCTGTATGAGTTGACAACATGGAAAGGTTAAGCGCAGGGTCCATCCATGGTTTTTCTTCTTCCATGACTTTCTTCAGACGTTCAACAAGGGCCTCACTCAATTGTCTGTCTAATGGAGAAGATTTCCGGTTCCTGTGATTTTCATTTTGAGCCTGTGATACGATGTAGCCCTTGATGCCCAGCCAATAAATTAAAATAGTCATAGGGAGATACACTGGGTACCAGTCGAAAAAATTCAAAAGCCTGTTTGAAAATCTCGGAATCACATAAGGAATCAGGTAACAAAGCCAGATTACCTGGAAAGCGGTGAACATTCGTACCAACTGTTTTAACCAGGGAATTGGCTGGGAATGAGATTTCAGGTATTTATTTGCAACCCACAAATAAATGCTGATAGATAGCCAGCGTGGTATATCAGAATAGACATCGTATTGATCTATAAAAAGTCCCCAAGGCGCATCATTTTTAGGAAGAAATTTAAATATCAGACCTGCAACATAAAATAGGGCAGTAAGATAGGGAACCAGGTCAATCAGTACCGGATAGAAATGAATTCGATATTTTCTTTTAAATAAAAAAGCGGGATCGCTAAAGGAGCGGACGTAAAAATAGATAAGAGGTCCCATGGGCATAATGATGATCATGGGAATGAAGTTGGAAAGAAAAATAATAATGGGAGAATGACCATACCATGTTGAGCCAGTCATATATAAATTGAAACTGGCGAGCGACATCAGAAAAATCAGTACTGCCAGAATACGGTTGCTTTGTCTTGAATTTTTGGACAGGAAAAGTACAACGGAGATGATAAATCCCTGCAAAGAGCCAAGCAGTATCAATGTTTCCAAAAAACCTGAAAATACTTTCATAGAAATGAAACATAAATTTAAGCCACTATTGATAGTTCTTCTTAAAATAATGTCGGTCCGCCTTCAGATGCAGGTTTCCTTCCCAGATGCTGATAGGCTTTTGGCGTGGCTTCGCGTCCACGCGGGGTGCGCATCAGAAAACCTTCCTGTATCAAAAACGGTTCATAAACGTCTTCGATCGTCCCGGCTTCTTCGCCAACAGCAGTTGAGATGGTGTTAAGCCCGACCGGTCCGCCTTTGAATTTTTCTATGATTGTGGAAAGAATCCTGTTGTCCATTTCATCCAGACCATGTTCGTCCACATGCAGCGCGCGCAATGCGTGTTTGGTAATTCCCATATCGATTACTCCGTTGCTAAGCACCTGGGCAAAATCACGAACCCTTCTCAGTAAACCATTTGCGATTCGCGGTGTTCCTCGGCTTCGCCTTGATATTTCCTGCGCGGCGTCCGAAGTAATTTTTGTTGCCAGGATGGAAGCAGACCTTGAAATAATTTTTTGAAGGGTGATATGGTCATAGTATTCAAGGCGGGATTTAATTCCAAATCGCGATAACAGGGGAGCCGTCAGCAATCCGCTTCTGGTAGTAGCACCGATCAGTGTAAATGGATTGAGGTTAAGTTGTATACTGCGTGCATTGGGACCTGTATCGATCATGATATCAAGACGGTAATCTTCCATCGCTGAGTAGAGATATTCTTCCACCACTGTACTGAGGCGGTGAATTTCATCGATGAACAAAACATCATTGGCTTCCAGATTGGTGAGCAGACCTGCAAGGTCGCCCGGTTTTTCGATAACGGGACCCGAGGTTTCTCTTATTTGTACGCCGAGCTCATTGGCAACAATCCTGCTGAGCGTTGTTTTACCAAGACCCGGTGGACCGTGGAATAAAATATGATCGAGGGCTTCACCTCTTTGTTTGGCAGCCTGGATAAAGATCAGGAGGTTTTCTATGAGTTGCGGCTGCCCGGAAAAGTCTCTTATAACTGAGGGACGAATGCTGTTCTCGAATTCTTTATCCGGTGTTCCGGTCAGATTTTTATCCGCATTCAGATTGGGATTTGCCATAAAGTAAAAGTAACATAAAAGCCTAAAGCCTAAAGCTTAAAGCCTAAAGCTTTTTCTTAAGTTTGAATAGTAATAACAATTCATTCTCTTGCGGAATTAATATAAACGAGCCTTATTCCTATCAGAAAATGGCGAATCCCTACATATCATTGATGAAAACGGCCTGGCAATATGCACGGCATGAGAAGAAACAATATGTACTTGTATACTCACTTTTCATTCTGGCGGGAGGCGTATTCGCTTTATATCCTTTATTATATGGCTGGTTTATTAACGCATTGCAGAAAAAAACTTCGGATCTTCTTCACTTTGCATGGATATACGCACTGGCCTATATGATATTGAAATTAATGGAATGGGGATTTCACGGACCGGCCCGTGTTATGGAACGGCGGCTTGCATTTAACTTAAGCAGGAATTTTTTACATGAATTGTATCACCAGACTCTCCACCTTCCGGTAAAATGGCATCAGGATCATCATAGCGGTTCTACTATCAACCGTATCCGTAAAGCCTATGAAGCGCTGAAGGAATTTTTTCAGAATGGTTTTATGTATCTCTATGCACTGACAAAGTTCTTCTCATCTTTTATCGCAATGCTGATTTTCTCTCCTTTATTCGGAGGCATCGGCGTGGCCCTGGGCATTCTCACAGTGTGGGTGATTTTCAAATTTGACAAACCTTTTGTAAAAGCCGTTGACGAAACGAATGAAAAGGAACATATTGTTTCGAGTACCCTGTTCGACAGCCTTTCAAATATTAATACGGTCATTACACTCAGGCTGGAAAAAAGAATGGAAAATGGTCTGATGGGAAAGGTAAAAGATATCTTCATGCCTTTCATGCGCACCGTACGTATCAATGAATGGAAATGGTTTATTGCGGATACACTGGTGGCCCTGATTTATGTGATTACCGTGGTCGGCTATGTATACCAGCATCTGGAGACCGGAAAAATTTTCATGGTAGGAAATCTCGTTGCTCTTTTGGGCTTTGTGAATCAATTTACAAGTGTGTTTCATGACATTGCCTGGCAGTATACCCAAATTGTTCAGTTCGACACCAATGTTCAGACATCCAGGTTTATTTCCGAAGCATATAAAAAACAACACCTCCCCGATGCCACTCCTGAATTACCGAAACGCTGGCAAACCATTACTATAAACAATTTAAATTTTTCTCATAAAGAAAAATTTTCTTCCAGTGAAAAAGCGCAATCCCTGCACGATATTCATATACAGATCGAAAAAGGAAAACGGATTGCTTTGATCGGAGAAAGTGGCTCAGGGAAGACTACACTACTTGCCCTGTTAAGAGGATTATATGATGCTCAGCCTGGCGCGGAAATTAAAGTGGATGATATGAAATTTGATATAACGGGAATAGCGGATTCTGTTACACTTTTTCCGCAGGAACCGGAGATTTTTGAAAATACGATTGAACATAATATCACTTTGGGGCTTCCTTTCGGGGAAAAGGAAATACTGGAAGTTTGTGATACCGCACATTTCACTGAAGTGTTGAAACAACTCCCCAACGGCCTTCAATCCAATATTATGGAAAAAGGCGTCAACTTATCCGGCGGACAGAAACAAAGACTGGCACTTGCCCGCGGAATACTGGCCGCGCGGAGCAGTGATATCATTTTGCTGGATGAACCTACCAGTAGCGTAGATCCCAAAACGGAAGTGCTGATTTATAAAAAAATGTTTGAAGAGTGTAAAGACAAAGCCGTCGTTTCAAGCCTGCACCGTTTATACCTGTTAAGTAATTTCGATTATGTATATGTCCTGAAGGATGGGCATATTGCTGATGAAGGCAGTTTTGAAGAATTAAAAAACAGGAGCCAGATTTTTTGGGAACTGTGGAAACATCAGGAAGAAAAGCTTAAGAAAGTGTGAGAGTGTGAGAGTGTGAGCATACCATTCAGCCATTTACTCCGACTGTATAAAATCAGCGAGCAGCTTCATCCGGAAATAAAGATTGCTCATCATGAGAGAAATATTATTCCGTACATCTTTCACTGAGTCGTGGTTCATTTTTTTGATATTCTTCAGTTCCACAATCTTCTCATCAATTTTATCAACCAGTTTTTCTGCGGTCCATCCTGCATATTTTTTATTTCTCTCCTCATAAATAGTCGAAGCCTTGATAATTCCCGAACGAAGTTTTTTAAAGGAGAAATTTTCTTTGATGGCCGACTGGATCGCATCACGAGACAAGAGATCGATCATCATATCGTAAGGTGACTGGTTGATGAAGCCATTTTTAAATACATTCAGGTTATCGCGCAGCTCGATGATAACCTGTTTTTTATTTACGTCGTTAGTCTTCGATTTTTTATATAAAAAATCGAGCAGATCTTTGAGGGGAGCAATACTGCTGTTAAACCATTCCATCGGATAAATATAAAAATTACCCTTCAACCTGTCTTAAAATAAAACGTTTCGGTACTGTCTTTTCATTTGGCTGATGATCTTCCTGGGAAATAAAATTTGTTATTGTAAATCAGCATCTTAGAGTAGAAATTGTGAAAATTAATTTAAAGTCTACTTAGTTAATAGAGAATGAATATATTTGTAATCCTTCAGATTGATTTTTCTAATTTAAAATGTATAACAATGAGTTTACGTTTAGGGGATATTGCTCCCAACTTCAAAGCCAAAACATCGATTGGTGAAATTGACTTTTATGATTTTCTTGGTAATTCATGGGGTATTTTGTTTTCTCACCCTGCAGATTATACACCTGTCTGTACAACAGAACTTGGAAAAACAGCAGCCCTGAAAGATGAATTTGCCAAACGTAATGTAAAAGTGCTTGCTCTGAGTGTAGATACATTGGATCGTC
>Ga0207113_1049_pt1 | contig 40847 bp, 34 predicted proteins | sample Alteio_BWMinHeat_69_FD_153559 | JGI IMG/M metagenome (GOLD analysis project Ga0207113, IMG submission 153559) | Enriched cells from forest soil in Barre Woods Harvard Forest LTER site, Petersham, Massachusetts, United States -... | ecosystem: Environmental > Terrestrial > Soil > Temperate forest >... | reverse complement strand
CGGAATGGATTATTCTTCCGTCACACTCAATTGTATTAAAAGCGATCTTGATCAGGTATGGCCACTATACGGTGATCCTATCACCCTTCCTGTTTTTGCTACAACTGAATCTAGCCGGATCTAACAGGATGCCATCAGCGGATTAAATCGCAGGCATCCCGTCCGGATTTTGCCATTTCAAAAATGGCGAAGGAAACTGCCTTTAAAGGAAAAGACTATTCCAAGTCTCCCACTGGTGAAGAAGAAACTTTAAGCAAATTAACGGCAGCTGAGACAAAAGCATATTATTCATCCATCCTTACCAAATCACGTATGCTGATTGTAATTGTGGGTGAACTTGACCGGTCAGTCATTGAACAAAAAGTTAGACAGCTTACAGAAAATATTCCGCAGGGAAAGGAAGTAAAATTGAACAGATACAGCTATGTTCCTTCAAAAAATACTTTTGCTGATCAGAAAAGAGATGTGGCGACAAACTATATCCAGGGAATCACCAGTGGTCCTCAACCTGGTACGGGTGATTACAACGCATTTGTTATCGCTATGCGAATATTTGGCAACCGGCAATTTCTGGAAGTGAGAACGAACAATGGTTTGTCCTATGCACCACAAACACGTTTTAATCCCGGATTATCCCCTTATACTTTTATTCAGGTTACTACAACCAATCCGGATAAGTATATTAATGTCATGGACAATCTTCTCGCAAAAACACATGGCGAAGGATTTAGTTCAGATGAAGTTAAAAACACTAAAACAGGTTATGTAACGTCTTTTTATTACCAAATGGAAACTAACTCTGCCCAGGCAGCATCTCTTGCTGCAAACGAAGTTCTTTTCAATGACTGGCGCCGTTCCATCCGAATCAATGAAGACATGAAAAAAGTTAGTGTGGAGGATGTTAATAAGGCATTTAATAAATATGTAAAGGATTTTACCTGGGTATATCAGGGCGATACGAGTAAGGTGACTCCTGCATTATATACTACTGCACCTTCAGATACAAAAATGCCCGAATCCAAAGTAAAGAATAATAATAAAAATTAATCAATGTTGAATGAGATCCCTGAAAGCAGCATCGATTGTAGGATAAATAAATTGGAAACCCTGTTGTTTTAATTTGTTTGCACTGATGTTGCTGCTTTTCAGGACCTCTTCACTTCTTTCCCCAAGCATCAGCCGGAGGATAAAATTTGGAACAGGGATTGGTATATAAAAACTTCCCTTCATTTTTTTTGCAAGTTCCAGGGTAAAGGTTCTGTTATTTACGGGATTCGGTGCCACAGCATTGTATACGCCGGACCATGCAGCATTTGTCATAGCTTCCATATAAAGTCGGCATATATCTTCAATGTGGATCCAGCTGATAATTTGTTTTCCGCTTCCCAGAATACCTGCAATGCCATACCTGATGGGTTTTGCAAATTCAGGAAAAGCACCGCCATCATTACTCAGTACGATACCGGTTCTAAGAATGACCAGCCTCTTATCCAGAGAAGTTGCCGGTTGTATGGATTTTTCCCAGGCCTGGCACGTTGCTCCAAGAAAACCAGAGTCTGGTGAATCCGTTTCTGTAGCAGGTCCCGGAATATTTTGATTGTACCAACCGATAGCAGACGCACTCACCACTGAAACGATATTGTTGGGAATACTTTTCATTGCTTTAATTAGCAGTTCACTACTCCTGGTACGGCTTTCAATAATTTCTCTTTTTCTTTTGTCAGTCCAGGGTTTATCTGCTACACCTGCTCCTGCAAGATGAATGATATATTTTGCCTGTTGAAATGCTTCTTCATTTACAGTTTGCTCATCTAAATTCCATGCCGCGTAAGAGATTTCGGGTGAAGATTTTCTATATGTTCTGGGAGTTCTGGAAAAAATGATCACCCTGAAACCTCGGGATACAAGAAAAATTGAAAGAGACCTTCCGATAAGGCCTGTACCACCTGTAATGATCACAGTATCCATTGAATCAATATTTTTAAAAAAAAATCCCTCCCGCGGTAAGCTGGAAGGGACTAAACAACTAAAAACAAACGATATTCAAATTCTTAATCGGGTTTCTTGCCATCCAGAAAACTATTGATGGTACTAATCTCTCCCTGATTATTTTTATCGGCTTTAACTTCATACTGACTGTAAAAACTCTCAACGCTTGTCACCGTATTATAAAGTTCCAGGTTTCGGCGGATGTAGGCCGGCACAGTTTCAAACTCATTGTTCGGATCCGCAGCATTCATATTGAACGACAAGTTGCGCAATTTGTTGATCCTTTCTGCTGCCCGGCGTCTCAGGCCTTCTGCTTCGTCCTGCACTGCAGGCTCCTCTGCAGGCTGATTCGCCATAGATTCCGATTGTGTCTGATGGGCCCCAGGCACATCCGCCGCTGGAATTTCATCTTTAAATACGAGCTGCATATCTGCAGAAGGATTTTGATCCTGAGCAGGATTTCTGACAGCCATAGTAAAGACCTTCTGGTCCTTCAAAGGAAGTTCTTCAGGTAGGGATTCCGATCCTGATGGTTCATCGTCATAAATATTGGCAGGCCTGGAAAGATATCCGCCCGAAGTCGGCGGCGGAATTGTCTCTTGTGAAAATATCCATTCTATCGGTTCATGCACGATCTTTTTATCCACAGGTTGTTCAATAATAGTTCTGCTTTCCGTTTTTGCCGGCATAACAACAAATGGTCCTGCTTTTCTTTGTGTTCCTGATGGTTCCGGATTTTCAACCAGTTTGGGTTCCAATTCCTGGCGAATGGATGCAACAGGAACCGGTATTTTTGGATTATTTACCTTTTCTTCCAGGGGTTTTTCATTGGTAAGAAATTCTGTTGCAGGCTTATCATTAGGTTTAAAAGTTTCCTGGAGAGGCATCTGCAGCGGCATTACTATTTTTTCTTCTTTTTTTGGCGTTGCCGGTTTTTCTTCACGTTTAAAAGGATCCTTGTATTCAAATCCTGTAGCTATAATCGTAATGCCAATTTTATCACCCAGTGCAGCATCGTAACCCAACCCGAGGATCACATCTGTATCTTCACCGGCCTGGCTGATCAGATAGTGCTGGATGATCTCGACCTCATCCATGGTAAATTCGAAATCTCCTTCAGACGAATTTATATTGATGAGTATCCATTTCGCTCCGCGAATATCATTATCATTAAGCAAAGGAGAATTTAATGCTTCTTCGATTGCCTGTTGCGCCCGGTTGTTTCCCGCGGCTACAGCACTTCCGAGAATTGCAACGCCACCATTCTGCATAACAGTACATACATCCGCAAAATCCACATTTATTTGTCCGGTACTATTGATTACATCCGTGATGCATTTAGCTGCCGTTGCAAGAACATTATCTGCTCTTGAAAATGCTTCTTTCATTTTCAGATTTCCGAACTGATGGCGCAGTTTATCATTGCTGATAACCAGCAGCGTATCCACATAGTCTTTCAAAAAATGAATTCCTTCCTCTGCATGTAATTGTCTTTTTTTGCCTTCGTAAGAAAAAGGTGTTGTAACGATACCTACGGTAAGTATTCCCAGGTCTCTGCAAATTTTTGCAATGATGGGTGCACCTCCTGTTCCTGTTCCGCCACCCATTCCCGCCGTTATGAAAGCCATTTTGGTATTAACTTCCAGAATGGATTTAATTTCCTCCAGGCTTTCTTCTGTTGCCTGACGCCCAATGTCGGGGTTTGCGCCTGCACCCAGTCCCTGTGTGAGGCAGGGTCCAAGTTGAATTTTGTTCGCAACCCGGCTTTGGGCAAGGGCCTGCGCGTCGGTATTACAGATAATAAAATTGACTCCTTCAATTTGTTGACCAAACATATGGTTGACAGCATTGCTACCACCTCCACCTACGCCAATCACTTTAATTATGGACGACCTTTCCTTGGGTAAATCAAACTGGATCATAAAATAGAATTAATGGGTTTGTATAGAAATTTTACAGTGCGTGATCTTCTTCTTCTTTAAACAGGTCGATGATTCCGTCCTTAAACTTACCCCAGAAGTCCTTAATGCCCTTTCGGTTCGTAACTCTCCTAACCTGCCTTTCTTCTTCCGTGATTAAAACTTCTTCTCTTGTATTATCGGGTGTTTTCAATGCAGTAGGGATTTCAACCTGAATATGGGTCAATTCAAACTGTTTTCTGTTATGTTCATAGTCACTGTACCCTTTTAGTATTAAACCGATACAGGTGGAATATGTTGGTTTTGCAAGTTCTTCGATTTGTCCTGATGCCAGGTGTTCATTCGGATAACCGATGCGCGCATTTAATCCGGTAACATATTCCGTTAATTGTATCAGGTGTTTTAATTGAGCGCCGCCGCCTGTGAGCACGATACCTCCATTCAGCATTTTATTATCCAGGCCAACCTGTTTTAAGTGGTAAGAGACAAAATCCATAATCTCACTCATACGGGCCTGGATAATATTGGCCAGGTTTTTCACACTGATTTCCTTTGCAGGCATTCCGCGTAAACCGGGAATTGTAATAAAAGCATTTCCCCTTGCTTCATTCGAAAGTGCAGAGCCAAACTGAACCTTCATCTGCTCAGCCTGGGTTTTTAAAACACCAAGACCTGTTTTGATATCGTTTGTAATATTTTCTCCGCCAAAAGGAATAACTGCAGTGTGTTTGAGAATGCCTTCGTAAAATACGGCCAGGTCCGTTGTACCACCACCGATATCAACAATGGCCACGCCTGCTTCCAGATCCTCCTGTCCCATCACAGCAGCTGCGGATGCCAGTGGCTGCAATACAAGGTCCTTAGTATGCAGCCCGCTTTTTTCAACTGCCCGGCTGATATTTTTAATCGCATTTTTATCACCGGTAATGATATGGAAGTTGGCTCCTACTTTTACCCCACCGTATCCGATCGGACTAATAATATTCTGAAAATTATCTACGGCAAATTCCTGAGGAATGACATCGATGATTTGATCACCTGCGGGAATATATGTTTTGTATTGGTCCGCAACCAACTGATCAATCTCTTTCTGTGTTATTTCATCCTCGGTGGTTTGTCGTACAATGTCACCGCGGGTTTGCAGGCTTTTAATATGATGACCTGCAATGCCAACATAGACTTCTGAAATACTCAGGTTGGGATTGGAAGCATAACAATTATCCAGTGCCATACGGATTGCCTTGATGGTCTCATCAATATTTAGCACCTGACCATGTTTTACTCCATTGGAATTGGCGCGACCAAAGCCAAGTATCTCCAATTTGCCGTATTCGTTTTTACGGCCTGCAATGGCAGCTATTTTTGTTGTTCCTATATCGAGTCCTACAATAATGGGTTGTTCCTGGTTCATGGTTTGGTTTAATTTATTGTTGTTTTTGAAGTTTATTGCTTGTTTCGTTTTTATTTTCATTCTCGTCCGGGAGGTCATAACCCCGGAGGTTTTGTTCAGTAATAGTGTTTTTTTCCAGCGGTTTTATATCCCTTATTTTTGATGTATCTGATTCCATTTTCTGCGCGATGCGGATCATTTCCATTACATTTTTCCTGGCCTGAATAGAATCCGCTCTGGAAATCAAACCTTGTTTCCTTATTGCAATTACCTGGTTTGTATATGCCAGATTGATACCCGTATATTTCTCAAATCCTGTTTGGGAAATAACCTGCTCATAAAAAATAAAAAGACGGTGAAATTTATTTTCATAATCGCTTCCGTCTCCAAAGAATATCTGTTGGTTACCAATCAATGGTGTCATTAAAAAAGTCTTTGTAGCGCTGATATTCACTTCCTGAATCTGGTTCGACCAGAAAGGATCTTTATTCAGAAAAATTGCAAGGTTCCTGATCTGACGGTCCAGCCCACTGTCACGCCTTAATCCAAATTTCTCTACGGGATAACCTGTAAAAACCGGAAGCCTGAAAACAGTTCTTTCAGGTACCGCCATTTGTACTCCACCGCTGTCGATCAAATAACTGCTTCCTGAAACCGTAAATATTCTTGCGAACGGCTGTCTTTCCTGTATACGAATTTTTAATTTCTGGTTGTTATCAAAATAAAGTTGCGCATCCCTGATCCAGTTGTTTTTCTTGAGAAAGTTTTCCATTTTCAGCAGGTCTATTGATGCCGTTTTTTTATTGGATAAATCTTTTAATCCTTCGTTTTCAAGCATGGAGACCAGATCTCTTTTGTTAAGAAACTGTGCTCTGTTCCCTCCGTTGATTTCAATTTCAAGTCCCTGGCATAGACTGCTGTTTTTAGCATTGATGGCCGCAATTAAAATGGCCAGTCCGGAGCCGCCCAACAGGCACCAGAGTATAACCGTAAAAATTTTTTTTAATGGGCTTTTTATATTCATTTTGTTTTTAGAATTTCTGTCAGCGGTTTAACCAATTCATCTATATCGCCAGCGCCCGCTGTAATCAGTAATATTTTTTCTTTCTTTTGAATTGACGCTATATAGGCCAGGGCTTCCTGTTTGGTAAGAATTTGTTTCTCAGCTCTTACCATTTTATCCAGAATGGTGGCACTGCTGATTCCTTCGATTGGAAATTCTCGTGCCGGATAAACAGGCAATAAAATCACCTCATCCGACTGATCGAGTGCATTAGCAAATCCATCTGCGAAATCCCTGGTTCTGCTGAATAAATGCGGTTGAAAAATAACCATCAGCTTTCTATTTGGGAAAAGTTCCCTGGCGCTGCTGATCAGGGCTTCAAGTTCTCTGGGATGGTGCGCATAGTCATCAATATATACGTGACCTCCACTCTGCACATGATATTCAAATCTTCTCTTTACACCCTTGTAATTCTGCAAAGCAGGAATTATTTTTTCACCGCTCAGACCCAGTTTACGACAGGCTGTAATTGCTGCCAGGGCATTTTCAACATTATGCCAGCCGCCCACATGAAGTTCCACGCCTTCCATTTTTCCTTCACTGCCTTCCACATCAAATACATAATTACCCGACCGGATATGGAGGTTTTTCGTATAAACATCAGCGTTATGATCGGTGAGGTGATAACTAAGTTGTAATATATCACCCGCCGGCTTTGGAATTGGCAATCCGTGTTTCTGTACCAGGGTACCGCCCGATTTTATTTTTTCAGAGAAAGCAAGAAATGCTTCTTTTACAGCTTCAGCAGTTCCATAAATATCCAGATGATCGGGGTCCATAGAACTGATCACCGCGATATCCGGATGCAGTTTCAGGAAGCTCCGGTCGTATTCATCTGCCTCCACGACACAAATATTATTTTCATTACTCCAGAAGTTTGTATTGTAGTTTACTGAAATACCTCCCAGAAAAGCATTGGATCCCACGCCACTGTCGCGCAGTATATGTGCGATCATAGTGCTGATGGTTGTTTTTCCATGTGTCCCTGCAACGCATATATTCAATGAATCTTCTGTAATCAAGCCCAGCACCTCGCTTCTTTTCATCAAATCATATCCATGTTCCCTGTAGTAATTCAGTCCTTTGTGATCTTTCGGGATAGCTGGTGTATATACTACCAGCTGTATATCTTTCGGAATCGCGGAGAGGTCGTCGATATAGCTAACATGGATTCCTTCTTCTGCAAGAGTCCTTGTCAAAACAGTTTCAGTTTTATCATATCCACTCACAGTTTTCCCATGAAACCTGAAATAGCGCGCCAAAGCGCTCATTCCGATACCACCGATACCGATAAAATAGATACTGTGTATATTTTTCAGATCAGCCATTGAGTGTTTTCAAAATTTCATTAGCAATCTTGTCATCAGCATCTGTAACTGCCAGTTTACCGATGTTATTTCTCAAAATTTCCTGCTCCATCTTGTTTTTTGCCAGGGCCAGTATTTCCGGTACCATTTTATTCCGGGCATCTTTGTCCGATATCATAATAGCTGCATTTTTTTTTACAAGGTTTTCTGCGTTCACGGTTTGATGGTCTTCTGCTGCATGTGGATAGGGCACAAAAATCACTGGCTTTTTAACCACACATAGTTCATATAATACGCTTCCGGATCTGGAAACAACTATATCTGCTGCGGCATAGGCATATTCCATTTTAGAAATAAATTCACCGGTCCATATCATTTTAGATTCCGCTGCATGAACCGCTGCCTGAGCAGCAAAGGATTTCCCGGTTTGCCAGATAAGCTGAATCTGATTTTTATTCAGAATTGGAATACCGGAATCGATAGCTTCATTCATTGACATGGCTCCGAGGCTTCCTCCGGTTATCAGAACGGCAGTATATTTTGGATCGAGACCAAAAAAAGCAAGCCCCTCTTCTCTTGATATCTGTTTTGTCACTACGTTTTTTCGTACGGGATTTCCGGTTTGAAGGAGACGATCAGAAGGGAAAAACTTTTCCATACCATCGCTTGCTGTAAAAATGCGGGTAGCTTTTTTCCCCAACAGTATATTTGATTTGCCGGCATAAGAATTCGATTCATGAATAAACGTAGGAATTCCTTTTGCCTGTGCGTATCGTAATACTGGGAAGCTGCTGTATCCGCCGACACCAATAGCTGCCTGTGGTCTAAATGTTTTAAAAATGTTTTTCACCTGAAAATAACTTTTAACCAGTTTATAAGGAAGTGTAAAATTTTTTAATATAGAACTTCTGTTATATCCTGTGATATCAATTCCTTCAATAGGATAACCCGCTTCAGGAACTTTTTCCATTTCCATCTTACCTCTAGCGCCTACAAAAAGTATTTCCATATCCGGTTCTTTTTTTTTCAACGCATTTGCGATAGCCAGGGCGGGGAAAATATGTCCGCCTGTACCGCCGCCTGCTATAATTACACGTTTGTTCAAATTCTTAAGTTTCCAAATTCTTATCCGCCACTTCTCCTTCAATGCGTTCTGCATTTCTGGCAACACTTAATATAATTCCGATAGCCAGACAGGTAAATAAAAAGGAACTCCCTCCCATACTAATCAGGGGCAGCGTAACACCTGTTACAGGAAACAGATTTACATTTACTGCCATATTTGCTATTGCCTGTATCATGAGAGTAAAACTCAATCCCAGGGCCAGAAAAGCGCCAAAGGCAAATGGACACTTTTTAAATATGCGTATGCTCCTGAAAAGAAACACCAGGTAAATAAACATGATGATAGCGCCGCCAATCAAACCATATTCCTCAATGATGATAGCATAAATAAAATCAGAATAGGGATGCGGAAGAAAATTACGCTGGCGGCTGTTGCCGGGACCCAGCCCAATCCAGCCCCCGTTGGCAACTGCAATCTTGGCCTGATTCACCTGGTAATTATCATCCTGCTTATCTTCCTTTGTACCATACATGAAATTTCCGACGCGGTTTATCCATGTGTCAACACGCACCAGCAAACCCGCATGGGATGATGGATGACTGATGACGGATGGCGACTCTGAAGTTTTATGCCGAATAACTGCCGCCATGACAAGTAATAAAACAGGTATCATGGCCACTCCAATTGTAAGCAGAAGATGTTTGCCACTCACTCTCCCGATGAACATCAGCATCATACAGGTTGCACCTATGAGCAGGGCGGTGGAAAGATTCGCTGGGACGATCAAGAGGCAAACAACTGTCACCGGAATGATAACAGGTAAGAATCCCTTTTTAAAATCCTTTATCTGATCCTGTTTCCTGCTTAGCAGGTGGCTGATATACATGATCAGTGCCAGCTTGGCGAGGTCCGAGGTTTGAAATGTCATGTTTACAATGGGTAACCGTATCCAGCGACTGCCTTCATTCAGTTTTACACCAAAAAATAAAGTGTAGAATAATAAGGGAATGGATATCAGAAAAAGAATCTTCGCCACCCGGGCATAAATAATATAGTTGACCTGGTGTGCGAAATAAATGATCATCACTCCGGTAATGATAAATGCAAATTGCTTAAACAGGTAGATTTCTGTATTCCCTTTATACATTTTGTAAGCGAGCAAACCAGTAGAACTATACACTGCCAACAGAGAGATCAGCGCCAGTAAAACGACTACTGCCCAGATCACTTTATCACCTTTGGTTTTTGTGCCAAGATGCTTAAAGGCTCTCATTTCTATCGTACTGTTATCCTGCAATTCTTAACTAATTATTCAATTAAAACTCCCGTACTCCCATACTCCCATACTCCCATACTCCCATACTTTCTTATAGGTCTCTCACTGCTTCTTTAAACTGATTACCTCTGTCCTCATAATTTTTAAACAGATCAAAACTGGCGCAGGCAGGGCTCAATAAAACAATATCACCTTTAACTGCCAGCTGAAAACTACTTTTTACAGCTTCTATGGCCGAACCTGTATTGACGATCACCGGTACATCATTTTGAAATGCATCATGGATCTTTCGGTTGTCCAAACCCATACATACGATAGCTTTAACCTTTTCTTTTACCAGGTCACGAATCAGGGAATAATCATTTCCTTTATCTATTCCACCAAGTATCAATACAACAGGTTTCTGCATACTTTCCAATGCATACCAGGTAGAATTTACATTTGTGGCTTTGCTATCGTTAATAAATTCAACTCCCCGTACCGTACTTACGTACTCCATTCTGTGCTCCAGCGATTCAAAACTCTGGACTGCCTCCCGGATTTTATCCTTGCGTATACCAATGGTAACTGCAGCCAGCCCCGCTGCAAGTGTATTATATTGGTTATGGATTCCTTTCAAAGCGAAATCATAAATACTCATTTTCAAAGTTTCATTTCCTGCCTGCAGACTCATCTGCCCGTTCCTGATAAAACCTCCCGGATTTGGTTCCTTTTGCATGGTATATGGTAATGGGTTAGATTGAAAACTAAATTTTTTTATATGTTGCTTGATCGTGGGATCGTCTGCACAAAAAATAAAATAATCGGTTTTCGTCTGGTTTTTTATAATACTGAATTTGCTCCTGATATAATTCTCAAACTTATATTCATATCTGTCCAGGTGGTCTTCAGTGATATTTGTCAGAATAGCGATATCCGGCCGGAATTCCTTAATATCATCCAACTGAAAACTGCTGATTTCCGCGATATACCATTGTTTCGGATCTTCTGCAACCTGTTTCGCAAAAGAGATACCGATATTTCCGACCATCGCACAATCCAGACCTCCATGCTTACAGATATGATAGGTCATGGAAGTAGTGGTTGTTTTCCCATTACTTCCGGTGATCCCTACAATCCTGCTTCCTCCTTTATGACGATAAGCCAATTCAATTTCACTGATCACAGGAATGCCACTACTCCTTATTTTAATTACCAAAGAACTCTTTTCAGGTATACCAGGACTCTTCATCACTTCATCTGCTTCCAGTATTCTTTCTTCACTGTGTTTACCTTCTTCGTATTCAATTTCTTTTTCTGCAAGGATCGATTTATATTTTTCTAAAATCAACCCTGCATCTGAAACAAATACCTGGTACCCTTCTTTAACAGCCAGGATAGCTGCTCCAACGCCGCTCTCACCGGCACCCAGGATCACTAATTTTGACATACTCTTAGTTCTTAAATCTTTTCTGGTTTGTGGTGGATGGTTAATGGATTTTTGATTTCCCATCTACCTTACACCATGCTCCAAAAAGGGCGGATCAGGGTTTTTCAAAAGCATAGATAAATACTGCACCACAATTTTTTTGGTTTCCGGTTAATGGTAGATGGTTTATGGATATCCATACACCACACACCATATACCATCAACCAAATTATCTTATCTTCAAAGTCACTATCGCAAAAACAACACAGAGAATCGTTACAATCCAAAATCTTGTAACTATCTTACTTTCATTATATCCCAGTTTTTGATAATGATGATGCAATGGGCTCATTAAAAAAATCCGCCTCCCCTCACCAAACTTTCGCTTTGTATATTTGAAATAACTCACCTGCAACAACACACTAATATTTTCTACCAGGAAAACTCCGCAGAAAATGGGTATTAACAATTCTTTCCGCACGATCACTGCCAGCGCAGCAATAATGCCTCCTAGTGTCAGACTTCCGGTATCACCCATAAAAACAGTAGCCGGATACGCATTGTACCAGAGAAAACCAAGGCACGCACCAATCAACGCTCCGATGAAAATTGATAATTCTCCCAGGTTAGGGATATACATGATGTTCAGATATTCTGCAAAACGCAGATTGCCGCTGGCATAAGCGAAAACACCCAAACATACACCGATTACTGCGCTTACACCCGTCGCCAATCCATCAATGCCATCTGTAATGTTAGCACCATTTGAGACTGCTGTAATGATGAAAATAACTATTACGATGTATAATATCCAGGTAGCACCGCGTAATGCCGATGGTAAAAGTTTGGAATAATTGAATTCATGATTCTTTACAAACGGGATGGTGGTTATGGGTTCCCTGGCTTCCACAAAAAGTTTTTCCTTTCCATCCAGGATAACCCGTTTTAAACCGATTGTATCAGTTGGTTTGGTATCTCCTACAAATTCACGCCATACTTTGGTATTGCTGTTAAAATAAAGTGTGGCTGCAACTACAAATCCTAGTACTACCTGTCCAAGAATTTTGAACCATCCGGCCAATCCATCTTTATCTCCTTTCTTATAGTTAATACCCTGACTTTGTGCAATCTTTTTAGCGCGCAGTTTAAGATAATCATCTATAAATCCAATCATGCCCATCCATAGTGTGCTAAAAATCATGAGGCGTATATAAGCTTTATTCAGATTGGCGAGCAACAGGGTCGGAATCAGGATAGCCAGTATAATGATAATTCCTCCCATGGTAGGCGTTCCTTTTTTCTGCTGTTCACCTTCAAGGCCCAGTTCCCGTACACTTTCGCCAACCTGCAGGTTTCGGAGATAATTGATAAGTCTTCTTCCAAACATCATTGAAATTACCAGCGACATTATAACAGCCAGCAATACACGAAATGTAATGAACTGGAATAATGCACCACCGGGGATTTTAATTCCCGTTTGTCTAAGCCATTCGAATAATTGATACAACATGTTGTTGAACCGGATGTTTAATATTGATTATGGATGCAATCCCATTTCTCTATTTGTCCATTATTAAAAAAACTTCCTTTAGCACTGCCTTATCGTCGAAAGGTTTTTTAACACCTTTTATCTCCTGGTATTTTTCATGTCCCTTACCCGCAACCAAAATAATATCTGCAGGTTGAGTAAGGCTTACCGCTGTTTTAATAGCTTCCCTGCGGTCAATAATCGAAATAAGTTTTCTTTTTGCCGCTGTATTGAGTCCAGCTTCCATATCATTCAAAATCGCTCCGGGTTCTTCAGACCTCGGGTTGTCTGATGTAAATATTACCTTGTCGCTCAATTTACAGGCAACTTCACCCATGATGGGCCGTTTGGTTTTATCCCTGTCACCGCCGCATCCTACTACAGTGATAATGCGTTCATCATTCCTGCGCAGTTTACGTATTGTACTGAGCACATTTTCCAATGCGTCAGGCGTATGGGCGTAATCCACGATGCCAACTATTTTTTCTTTGGGGGAAATCATATAATCAAATCTGCCTTCTGCTCCGCTTAGCACACTCAGATTGCGAAGAATCTCCGATTTTTCCTCACCTAAACAAATAGCCGCCCCGAATGCGGCCAGCAGGTTGTATGCATTGAATTCACCAATCAGCCGGAAATGAACTTCCTGGTCATTAACCAGCATAACAAGTCCCGTCAGGTTATTTTCCAGAATCCTTCCTTTAAAATCAGCAGCAGTTTTCAAACTATAGGTATATTTTGTTGCTGCTGTATTCTGAATCATTACTTCTCCTCTTTTATCATCTGAATTCGTTAATGCAAAGGCATCTGAAGGCAACCCGTCGAAAAATAATTTCTTAACCCGTATATATTCGTTAAATGTTTTATGGTAATCCAGGTGATCATGCGTGATATTGCTGAAAATACCTCCTGAATAGTGTAAACCTTCGATACGGTGCTGGTGAATTGCATGGGAGCTTGTTTCCATAAATACGTGTGAACAATCAGCTTCCAGCATTTCATGTAACAATTGATTCAGCGAAATCGGGTCCGGAGTTGTATGTGTAGCTGGTAATGTTTTATCCCCGATTCGATTTTCTACTGTACTCAGCATGCCGCTGGTATAACCCAGGGAAGTAAATAATTTATATAGCAATGTTGCGATGGTCGTTTTCCCATTGGTTCCTGTTACTCCCACCAGTTTCATTTTCTCTGACGGCTGGCCAAAAAAATTATGTGCCAGCAATCCGGAAGCAACTGCGCTGTTTTCAACTTGTATATAAGTAATATCTTCTTTAAGAATGGCCGGCATTTGTTCACAAATGATGGCAGCAGGGAATTCAGCACTTGCAGCTTCAATAAATTCGTGTCCATCCTTGTGCGTGCCCCTGACAGCGATAAACACTGAACCCTTGCTCACTTTACGCGAATCAAGTTGCAGATCTTTTACTTCAACGTCAAGTTTTCCATGCACGGACCGGATGGCTACTTTATATAGAATTTCCTGTAGAATCATCAGTTAAGATCCAGGATAAGTTTTTGATTTCTTGATACAATAGTTCCGGGTAAAATATTTTGTTGCCTTACTTTCCCCGTTCCTCTCGTTGCAACATGTATATCTCTCGACTCCAATAAAAACAAAGCATCTTTCAAACCCATTCCTTTTACATCCGGCACCAGTTTCTGTTCTTCATTTTTTGCCTTTACAACCGGTTGGTTTTTTTCACGGTAAACACCAGCCCATTTTTTATCGTGTGAGGAATCCGCATATGACATATGCAGGGTATAAAAGACATTCTTTATTTCATCCGAAGAGCCGGCATAATAATATGCGGTACTGTCTTTTTTCAGTAGGCCTGTATAAGAGGCAAGCTGATTGCTGTCCGGGGACAGTGCATCCATACTCATGAGTTTATCTGCAACTTCCCGGAAAACAGGCCCTGCTACCAGAGCACCCAGGTATTTTTTTGAAAAGGGTTTATTTTTGATCACGACGATGCAGGTATAACGGGGTTGGTTAGCCGGAAAATACCCCACGAAGGATGACTGGTAAATATGATCAGCATATCCACGATTACCATTAGCAACGAGAGCAGTTCCTGTTTTACCTGCAACGGGATAAAAAGTATTTTTAAAAGCTGATTTCGCTGTACCTCTTTCACAAACACCCTCCAGGCAGGTCTTTAATTCAGAAAGGGTTTCATCGCTGCAGATTTTATCCATGAGCACAACAGGTTGGTTTTGCCTGTCAATGCCTCCGGCATATTGAACAGAATTCACCAGGTAGGGTTTCATCATCTTGCCGTTATTGGCAACAGCATTATATAATGTAAGGGTCTGGAGCGGACTTATCAGTACTTCATATCCGAAGGCCATCCAGGGAAGTGTGCTTGCACTCCAGGTTTTCGATTGCGGTGATTTAATAATGGGCGAAGTTTCACCTGCCAGGTCCACACCGGTAACCTGGTTAAGTCTTAATTTTTTGATATGATCAACAAACTGCTGAGGATGCTGTGAGTAATGGGCCATGACGAGTTTAGCCATCCCAACATTAGAGCTGTGTTCAAAAGCTTCTTCTACTGTTACATCACTCTTTTCCTGTTTTTCCGCATCGTGCACAGTGCGTGTTCCGATTTTCCAGGTCCCTCCTTCAATATTAAGGCGATCAGTTAAACGTACTGCATGATCTTCTAACAATGATAAAAGAGTTGCAAGTTTAAAAGTAGATCCTGGTTCTGACGCACGGATCGAATAATTCAAATCTTCCCAATAACTGCCATCAGCTTGTCTACCTAGATTTGCCATGGCTTTAATTTTTCCGGTCGACGTCTCCATGACGATACAGGTTCCGTGTTCACATTCATTCTCTATCATCATGGAGAGCAGGGCATTTTCAGCTATATCCTGCGTATTCACGTTAATAGTTGTCAATATATCTTTCCCGTTTTCCGGATCGATCTCATATCCTTCCACCGGTATATATGTACCTGCATTCAGGTAACGAACAAGCTTTCTTCCATTCTCGCCCTTCAGAATGCTGTCGTAGGTTCTCTCGAGGCCAACATTCTGCGCATTTTCGCGTGAAAGGCCGATGGTCCGGTTTGCAAGCAATCCGAATGGATTCATCCTTTTGCTTGAAGCGTCGATTATAAATCCGCTATTATTTCTTCCTTCACGCACCAAAGGAAATGTTCTGAGTCGTTTGTATTGATCAAAAGGAAGATTGCGATGAAGAAGATAATATCGATCAGCTTCCCTGTAGCCCTGCAGCAATTGTCTTTTATATGCTAATGCTGACTGATCACTGAAAAGATTTGCGAGACAGAGAGAAAGAGAGTCCAGATTTTCTTTGAAACGTTTTCCCTTTTTTTCCCGAAGCCCTTCAGCATCAAAATCAATATAGATATTAAAATAAGGAACCGAGGTACTTAACATATTTCCGTCTTCACTGTAAATCGTTCCTCTTTCTGCACTGAGGTCAACATATTTCTGATGCAGACTATCACTCAGCGCCCTCCAATAATTTCCCTGTACATTTTGGATAAAAAATACCCTTCCAAGCACAGCCACACATATAAGTACCATTCCCAGGAAACACAGGTAAACCCTCCAAAGTATATCTCTTCTTAGTTCCACCAGGTATTGGGGATATGTGTTATAAAATTTATTTCATTTGTTTAGACTGTCGCTGAGGACAAGTGGAGGTGAAGACAGAGGTTTTATTCCAAATGGCTCAACCGCTTTTGCAAGCTCACTTTGTTTGCTTCGAAACATAACTTCACTTTTCAGGCTCTTAAATTCATATTGCAGTTCCTGAAGTTCCCTTCCCGTTTTTCCGATATCACGCACTACGCGGTCTGCATAATGACCGTTATATATGTAAATCACTGCTAGGAAAGCGAGGAAAAGAAAAAAAGGCAGATTTTGTACCATCCACTGATAGCGGATCAGGCTCTTTGCCTTGTTTTTTTTAGTTCCGAAGACTTTCATTATTTCAGTGTGATGAATAAAAAAATTAGGGTACGATTATCATACTGAGATTTCTTAGTTCGGGATTAACTTTTTTATATTCTTTATATTTTTTCAGCTATTCTTAATTTGGCACTTCTTGCACGCGGGTTCAGGCTAAGCTCTTTTGCAGATGGTACGATCGGTTTTTTAGTGATCGTACGGAATGGGGCGTTTGATTGTGAGGATCCAAAAGGATCCTGTTCGTCTTTTTCTTCAAATCGGCCGCTTCTGAAAAACTGTTTTACCAGCCTGTCTTCCAGCGAATGAAAACTGATGATCACAAGTCTTCCGCCTGGTTTTAATAACACGGGCGTTTGTTCCAGCATTTCACGCAACGCACCTATTTCATCATTCACTTCAAGTCGCAATGCCTGAAATACCTGTGCGAAATACCTGTTGGGATTACCTTTTACCAGTTCAGCAATTGCCTGTTTAAATCCAATGATGTTACGAAAAGGCGTTTTGTTACGGAGCCCAACGATAGTCCTTGCCAATGTTTTCGCATTCGTTACTTCCCCATACAAACTGAATATTTCCTGAAGTTTCTGTTCTCCATAAGTATTCAGAATGGATGCTGCAGTAAGAGATTGCCTTTTGTCCATTCGCATATCCAGGTCTGCGTCAGACCGTGTTGCAAAACCCCGGTTGGGTTCGTCAAACTGGTGACTGCTCACGCCAAGATCAGCCAGTACTCCATCAACTTTCGTCACGGCATGCAGACGCAGGAATCGTTGCAGATGACGAAAATTGTTAGGAATAAAAACAAATCTTTCATCTTTCAAACTATTTTTCATCGCATCTCCATCCTGGTCAAATCCAAACAACCGGCCCTCCGTACTCAGGTGAGACAGGATCTCTGTTGAATGTCCACCTCCGCCAAAAGTGCAATCAACATAGACCCCGTTCGCCCTGATATTCAAACCGTCCATCGCTTCTGAAAGCAATACGGGTATATGATATGCGGGATTTAGGTCCCTCATATAATTCATTTATCTGGTTTGCCATTCATTACTTCATTGGCCAGACCGCTGAAATCATCCGGTGAAAAGGTTTCAAAGAACTGTTGGTACTTAACTTTATCCCAGATTTCTATCTTGTTAACCGCTGTAACCAGTACGATATCTTTTTCCAGTCCGGCATACTCCTTCAGGTTCTGCGGTAAGAGTAGCCTTCCCGCCCCATCCAATTCCATCATTGTCGCTCCATTCAAAAAATATCTCCGGAATGACCTTACCTTCGGGTCAAAATCATTCAATTTGCTGATCTGGTCAAAAATGGGCTCCCAGCTTTTCATGGGATACAGACCCAAACATTTTTCAAACCCCCTGTTTATGACAAAAGAACCACTTTCCTCACCGGTTTGCTTTTTGAGCGAAGCCGGCAGGAGAAACCGCCCTTTTGCATCGAGCGTTACCTCGTATTCTCCAAGAAAACCATTCATTTATAAGGACTTGAAACAATGTTTATAATAATTGACACAAAATAACACTTTTTCCCACTTTACAAAACTATTTAGAAGATTTTAATTTTTCCACAGAAATTATTCATTATGAGATGCCCAACAGGTATGGGTTTAAGTCACTCTAAAGAACCAATTAATAAAATAAGCTGTGCATAACATGTTAATGTGTGTGAATATCTGTGCATAACCTATACAGATGACTGAATCAACCTCATTCCCCGGTGAACTTTCCCTCTCAGAATTCGGCTATGATTTATCCGATGAAAAAATCGCAGGGTTTCCCCTTGAACAAAGGGAAAATTCCAAACTTCTGGTTTGGAAGGAAGGAAAAATAGAAGATACTGTGTTTTCGAAACTTCCCGAATTTCTGCCTGGCTCTTCCATGCTTGTTTTTAATAATAGCCGTGTAGTTGAAGCAAGGATTCTTTTTCAGAAACCAAGCGGAGGGCAGATTGAAATCTTTTGTCTTGAACCTCATGATTCATATAAAAGTATATCCCATGCAATGGAACAGACCGGCAGTGTAAAATGGACTTGCTTAATTGGAGGTGCTTCGAAATGGAAACATGGACAAATACTCAGGAAAAAAATCAGTGAAACCGCACTGGAGGCACGTTTCATTGAAAAAAGAACAGATGATTTTACGGTGGAATTTTCCTGGACACCTACCATCCTTCCTTTTGCTTCTGTATTGCACCAAATGGGTACGATCCCACTACCACCCTATCTTAAAAGAACTGCGAACAGTTCAGATACAGAGAGATATCAAACCATTTATGCTAAGGAATCAGGGTCGGTTGCAGCTCCTACAGCAGGTCTTCATTTTAGCGATAAACTTCTACGTGATCTTGCTGACAATGGCATACAGGCTTTATTCCTCACGTTACATGTAGGAGCAGGAACATTCATGCCAGTAAAAACTGAAAAAATATCAGATCACAGTATGCATGAAGAATATATCGAAGTACAGGTGGATGCCATAGAAAGACTTATTTCGCAAATGGATCAAACAATAATAGCAGTGGGAACCACATCTCTTAGAACACTTGAAACACTTTACTGGCTTGGATTTCTTATCAGCCTGGATAAAAATATATCTGCTGCTGATTTGCAACTGGATCAATGGATTCCCTATACTCACGTGCCAAATATTTCAGCTAAAGTGTCGCTTCATTTTTTACTTGAATGGATCAGGCGCAAACCCGGGAATAAATTAATTACAAAAACAAGGTTATTCATTGTGCCGGGCTATCATTTTAAAATCGTGAAGGGTCTCATTACAAATTTTCATCAGCCTCACTCAACATTATTGATGCTCGTAGCTGCGCTGATCGGATCGGAGTGGAAAAACGTATACGGATGGGCGTTAGAGAATAATTATCGTTTTTTGTCTTATGGAGATGGATGTTTGTTTCTTCCCTAAACTTTGATAGTTAAGCCTTTTTCCTGACGGATAAGTGGAATTTCCAAAGTGAATGTGGTTCCTTTTCCTATGGTACTATCTACTCTGATGCGACCGCCGTGGGCGTCCACGACAGACTTAACATAGCTAAGTCCCAGTCCAAATCCTTTTACGTTATGCACATTACCTGTATGTGCCCGGAAGAATTTTTCAAATATCCGCCGCTGTGTTTCTTTGGACATACCTATTCCATTGTCTTCCACTTTTATAAGCATATTTTTCCCACTACGATGGGTTTGAATTCGAATTGTAAGTTTTTCCCTCGAATATTTAATCGCATTGTCTATCAGGTTAGAAATCAAATTGGTAAAATGCACTTCATCTGCCTGTGCTATGTCATAGCCTTCTTCCAGTTGCAGAATTACGTTTGCATGAATTTCTTCCAGTTGAAGTTTAAAATTCTCCATCACCCGCCGGATCACATCATTAATATGGAGGGGTTGCAGCTTTAACTGCAGTTCCTGGCGATCGATCAGCGCAGCCTGCAAAATAGTCTCCACCTGTTTATTCATGCGTCGGTTCTCTTCCTTGATTATTCCACTGAAATATGCTGACTTTTCCTGATCGCGCACCACTTTCTCATTTCTCATGGCATCCACGGCCAGTGATATCGTAGCCAGTGGAGTTTTAAATTCATGCGTCATGTTATTAATAAAATCATTTTTTATTTCGCTCAGTTTTTTCTGCATCAGTAAAGTCCTAACCGTAACATAAAATGCACTTACGATGATCAGCGTAAAAAATATCACACCAAAAATCATCCACCTCATTTGTTTCATTACAACATCTTTGTAATCCGGAACTACTATAGAAAGCGTTTCAATTGGTTCGGTTCCGGTGAGCTCCATCGTATTAGCGATGAGAGGCAGAATCGTACGAAGGTTATGTATAGTATCCGTGAAAGCAGCGAAATAATTAGGTGACTTTAATTCATTATTATTCGAAAATATGGAAGAGGTGAAGCCTCCCCCCGAAAAGATACAAAATTCAAATTTTGTATCTTTTAATCCCCTATAATTAAAAGCCTTTCTGAGAATATCTGACATCTCCTGATAACTGAACCGCTGCGAAATCAACAGGGGTCTCATAAGTTCCCGCCTGAATTGTTCTGAAGGCCGGAATCCAAAACTTTGTGGAGACTGAAGCAACTGACTGCCCGAAAGAGCCGTTTGTTTATACTCAATCAGTTCACGGAAAACGTCGGTTGTAACGTCATTCAGTTTATGATTCAATTCTTCTTCCTTGTTTTCCACCATGGTCGAAATCCAGTTCCATTGGATATAGATAATTCCTATGAGGGAAACGCTGATCAGAATAAAAATGATGGTAAAATTTTTCTTCAAGAAAGTCTGTATTTAAACTAAATTGAACCCATTGTCTGTCTTTATATTGCGTGCAAATTTATTAAACAATTATCTTCAGATTCGTTAAATTACAATATGGACAGTCCCGCGGCTGGTATCTTGCTGATCGCTGACCCGTTTCTGAAAGATCCTAATTTTAAAAGGTCGGTTATTTTCCTTTGCGAACACCAAAGTGAGGGAAGTTTCGGCTTTTTGTTAAATAAAACCTACGAGTACAGCTTAAAAGATCTTGTAAACAACGCAGATGATCTTGAAATCCCGGTATATTTCGGAGGACCTGTTCAGACGGATACCATACATTTTCTACATCAGTATCCTGAACTTATAAAGGGTGGTTATCAGGTAATTGATGGTATTTACTGGGGTGGGAATTTTGAAAAAGCGCTGGAACTCATTCGCTCAGGGAAAATCAAGACTTCAAAGATCCGATTTTATATAGGTTACTCAGGCTGGGCGGGCGGACAACTGGAAGATGAATTAAAAGAAAAATCCTGGTTGCCGGCTAAAGCAAGTCAAAAACTCATTTTTCATAAAAAGACGGATGAAATCTGGAAAGATGCTATCAGGCATCTTGGGGGAAATTATCTGATGATGCTCAATTTTCCGATCGATCCGCAGTTAAATTAGTTTATGGTAAATGGTTTATGGTTCTTTTATTTACCGTCAACCGTCAAACATCTACCATATACCATACGCTATAAACTAAATCGCTTTCCCCCCTTCCACCAAAACGGTTACACGATTTGCAATTACTTCCACAAAACCACTCCGGATTTCAAATAATGTAGAATGATTCTTATCGTTTAAAACTTTGATGCGGCCGCTTTTCAATGCACTTATCATCGCAGCATGTTTATCCAGCACTTCAAAAGATCCTGAAACACCCGGTAGTTGTACGCCGTAGACTTCGTCACTGAATAATTTACGTTCCGGAGTAAGTATTTCTAGATTCATAAAAACAAGTGTGAGAGTGTGAGCGTGTGAGAGTGTGAGAGATTTCACATTCTCACACGCTCACACTCTCACACTAAATTAGTTATCCCTGCGCCTGAGCCATCAGCTTCTTACCCTTTTCAATCGCATTGTCTATAGTACCAACCAGATTAAATGCGGCTTCAGGGTATTCATCCACTTCACCATCCAAAATCATATTGAATCCGCGTATGGTTTCTTCTATTGGCACCAGCACTCCCTTAAGACCTGTAAAGGCTTCTGCAACATGGAAAGGCTGTGAAAGGAATCGTTGTACTTTACGTGCGCGCGAAACGATTAATTTATCTTCATCGCTTAACTCATCAAGACCAAGGATCGCAATAATATCCTGTAATTCTTTATAACGTTGTAAAACCAGTTTAACTCGGTTGGCACAATCGTAATGTGCATCTCCTACGATTTTCGGCGTAAGGATTCGTGAAGTGGAATCCAGCGGATTCACCGCAGGGTAAATTCCCAGATCCGCGATCTTACGATCCAATACCGTGGTAGCATCCAAATGCGCAAAAGTAGTCGCTGGTGCCGGATCGGTAAGATCATCTGCAGGTACGTATACTGCCTGGACGGAAGTGATTGAACCGTTTTTTGTAGACGTAATCCTTTCCTGCATAAGTCCCATTTCTGTCGCCAGGGTTGGCTGGTAACCAACGGCTGAAGGCATCCGTCCCAGAAGGGCTGAAACTTCTGAACCTGCCTGCGTAAAACGAAAAATATTGTCAACAAAAAACAGGATATCACGACCCTGCCCCTTCCCATCTCCGTCACGATAGTATTCAGCAATTGTTAAACCGCTGAGGGCCACACGCGCACGGGCTCCGGGAGGTTCATTCATTTGTCCGAATACAAAAGTCGCTTTGGATTCGGATAATTCTTTCATATCAACTTTAGAAAGGTCCCAACCACCATTTTCCATACTGTGTTTGAAATTTTCACCGTATTTCATGATCCCGGCTTCAATCATTTCACGCATCAGGTCATTTCCTTCACGCGTACGTTCTCCTACCCCTGCAAACACAGATACACCCGCATATGCTTTGGCAATATTATTAATGAGTTCCTGAATCAATACGGTCTTTCCTACACCTGCACCACCGAAGAGTCCGATCTTTCCGCCTTTCGCATAAGGCTCAATAAGGTCAATTACTTTAATTCCCGTAAATAAAATCTCTGTGCTCACGCTGAGATTTTCAAATGCGGGTGGTTTATTATGAATTGGCCTGCCATTGACTTTGGAGACAGGTGGCAAACCATCAATCGGATCGCCGGTAACATTGAATAACCTTCCTTTAATGCTGTCACCCACAGGCATTGAGATCGGGATGCCGGTATCGAGCACTTCCAGTCCGCGGATAAGTCCTTCGGTACCATCCATGGCGATACATCGAACACTGTCTTCTCCCAGATGTTGTTGTACTTCAAGGACAAGTGTATCACCACCCGGTTTTTTTAATTCCAGGGCATTGTATATTTCAGGAAGCTTCCCTTTGAAATGTACATCCACTACAGCACCGATAATTTGTTTAATCTTGCCTGCATTTGGCATATAGAGAATTTATTGAATGTTACCTTAAAATCGGCTGCAAAGGTAAGAGTCCGGACGCAGAATTCCGAAATGAAAAACCAAGTATTTTTACGGCTGTTAACTCTTAAATATGCAATTAATTCAGGTTCAGGATCAATACGATGCCCGCGCATTCATCCAGGTAAATGTAGACATCCTGAGCGACGTATCCGGATATATAGGGCCGTTGGACAAAGATATAAATGAGGTTTTCGACCTCAAAAAAAATAAAGCCTTTCGCCATGGCGAAGCAGCCCGTTGGATTCTCCGGGATGAAGATGGCAGAAACCTGGGCAGGATTGCTGCCTTTGTAAATAAAAGGTATAAAACCATAGGGGATGAATTTCCCGTCGGAGGGATTGGTTTTTTCGACTGTATTAATAACCAGGAAGCAGCAGACCGGCTTTTTGATGTAGCCAGACACTGGTTATTTCAAAAAGGTATGGGAGCCATGGATGGCCCTATAAATTTTGGCGAAAGAGATAAATGGTGGGGGCTGGTGACTGAAGGTTTTCACGAACCACTTTACCAGATGAATTTCAATCCTCCCTATTACCAGGCGCTATTTGAAAACTATGGGTTTAAACCATTTTTTGAACAAATCTGTTTTGGCATGGATCCGAAAAAACCATTCAGTAAAAAACTTATGGACAGGCACGCCGTCATAGCAGAAGATCCGGCCTACAGTGCTGCTCATATCGATATTAAAAAGCTGGATCTCTACGCCGTTTATTTCACTGACGTATATAATAAAGCCTGGTCTGGCCATGGCGGAATGAAACAATTGAAACTGGACCAGGTGAAACAAATGTTTAAACTGATGAAACCTTTCATGGAAGAAAGACTCATATGGTTCGCCTATCACAACGATAAACCCATCGCATTGTTTGCCAATATTCCCGATCTTAATCAGTGGTTCAAATATCTGAACGGAAAATTCGGTCTGCTGCAGAAACTTAAGTTTTTATGGTTGGTAAAAACAAAAAAAAATAAAAAATTCACTGGACTGGTTTTTGGAGTCATCCCTGAATATCAGGGGAAAGGAGTCGATTCGTATCTGATCGCGGAAACAGGAAAAATGGTACTCAAACTTCCGTATTCGGAATATGAAATGCAGTGGGTAGGCGATTTCAATCCGAAAATGATCAATCTGATCCGACATATGGCAGATACATACCCAAGCAGAAAGCTCAGAACTTATCGCTATATTTTCGATCGCACAATCGAATTTAAAAGACATCCCGTCTTCTAAAACTTTATTATTATTATTGCAAACAAGAAGATTTCGGAGGCTATTGGTTTATGAATAAATTCATCGTTTCAGCCAGAAAATACAGGCCGCAGCTTTTTTCAACCGTCGTCGGACAGTCACACATCACAACGACTCTGAAAAATGCCATTCGCAACAAACAACTGGCCCATGCTTTTTTATTTTGTGGCCCGCGTGGTGTAGGCAAGACAACCTGCGCACGAATCCTGGCCAAAGCCATCAACTGTGAAAATCCCGCGCCCGACGGGGAAGCCTGTAATTCCTGTCATTCGTGTATTTCATTTAATGAAGGCAGTTCCCTGAACATTCACGAACTGGATGCAGCAAGTAATAATTCAGTCGACGATATCCGGTCGCTGGTTGACCAGGTGCGCTTTGCCCCTCAGCCTGGAAAATATAAAGTCTATATCATAGATGAAGTGCACATGCTCAGCTCTTCAGCATTTAATGCTTTTCTGAAAACACTTGAAGAGCCGCCTCCCTACGCCATCTTTATTCTTGCAACGACAGAAAAATATAAGATCCTTCCTACCATTCTAAGCCGTTGCCAGGTGTTTGACTTCAAAAGGATAACCAACCAGGATATCATAGACCATCTGCAGGAGATTTGCGAAAAAGAAAATATCCCGGCAGAAAAATCATCCCTTGAAATCATCGCTCAAAAAAGTGAAGGATGCATGCGCGATGCCCTGAGCATCATGGATAAAATGGTAAGTTTTTCAGATGGAAAACTTACTTACCTTGATACACTCGAACATCTTAATATCCTTGACGACGGATATTATTTTAAATTACTCGCTGCCATACGTGAACAAAAATTATCCGACGCCCTGTTGATTTTTGATGAAATCAATCGCAAAGGATTTGAAGGAGATCTGCTACTGAATGGTTTTGCGGAATTTATCCGGAATCTGCTGATATGCAAAGATGAAAAAGCAGCAGTCCTGCTGGATGTGGTGGATAATTTCAAACAAAAATATATTGAAGAAGCCAAAATAGTCGAAGGCCCCTTCCTGATCAGCGTTTTAAATCTTTTAAGCGAATCCGAAATTCATTATAAGGCAGCCAGAAATAAGAGATTGCATATCGAACTCGCCATTATTAAACTGGCTTACCTGAATCAGGCTCTTCATTTATCCCTAGGAATTGCGGACAATAAAAAGGGTACTGAAGCTGTAAGACCGGTGGCTTACCGGGTTGTTTCTCCACTGGAAATAAAAAATTATAAAGTCGCAAATACTTCTTCCAATTTGTTGCCTGATAAAAAGATCCCCATTGCTCAAAAAAATGAGGAGGGCCCAAAATTGATAATAGAAGAGCCGAAAACCACCACAACTGAATTAACCAGTCTGGGCGCTCTTTCAAAAATCAGACAGGAACTGGTGAACCGTAAAATCTCAAAAGAAACAGGAGAATTATTATCACTGGATCCTGTTCTTTTAATGGAAGCATGGAATCAATTCACTGCTGAATTGAAAAAAAATAAAAATTCCGCTGCCCAGAGTTTTGAAGGCGCAGAACTCCGCATACTTGATGATCTGCGATTTGAGATATTAACGAATAATAACCTTGAACATCGATTTGTAGAACAGGAAAAAAGGAAGCTCTCCGATTTACTTCAGGAAAAATTCAATAATAAAAACATTTACTTTTCTATTACTATCCGTGAGCAGGATTCCAATCATCTGCATTTGGAAAAAACACCAAGTAAAAGGGATCAGTTTCTTCAAATCGTTGAAATGTATCCGCTTGTAAAAGAATTAAAAGACAAGCTGAGGCTCGAATTGGACTATTAAAAGCCGAAAGCTTAAAGCTTAAAACTATTCGATTTGAAATTCACCTTACTACTTTTCTAGCTCCTGTCCTGCTAAACTTAAACCCTGTCAAATGCTAAAAATCCTCTAATTTGGACTCCCTGATTTTGCGTAGCCAATGATTCTCAGGATCTTTACAAATTCTTATGGCAAGAAATTCTACGTCGCAGGTATTTCAAACCAGCTCATCCTCCCGTTGGTCCCGTTTTATCTGGAGCAGCCGATTGATAGCTCTTTTTGTTGTTCTCGGGGTTATTACAATTATTATTACGCTGACCCGGGTATATACACCTTCACTTCCAAATTTTGGTGCGCAGGAAAAAGAAGCATTGCTGGATAGTTCGAGCTGGCTTTTTAATAAAAGCAAAATTGGAAAACAATATGGAGGTTTCCGGAAATTCATCAACGAAAAAGTTGCATATAAGGCAGGAGGTTATCCGATAGGGAAACGCTTCAGGAAAAAAAATGGGATTATTGTTCAGGCAGATTCCAGCTTCTATTCTTTTAAGAAATTTTCAATGGGTATAAGAGCCGGGTTTTATGTAAACTGGTCCCCCGCATCCCTGGTTTCTCTGAATCAAAATATTGCCCGCTTAAATATGGTCTTGCCGGAGTGGTTTTTCCTGGATCCGAATACGGATACACTCTGGACAAAAATAGATTCCACCGCCCTGAGTGTAATGGATAAATCCGGAGTTAAAGTAATGCCTCTTCTTACCAATAATATTGGCAGTGTTTTCAGAGGTGATGTCGTACATCGTATTCTGAATAACCCGGAAAAAAGGGACAGGCTTATAAATGATATCATAAAATACCTTGAAAAATATAAACTGGATGGTATTAATATAGATTTTGAAGATCTCATTGAAAAAAAGAATGAAGCACTTGTACAATTTCAAAAATCTCTCTATGAAAAAATGCACGCAATAGGATTGATCGTTTCTCAGGATGTTCAACCCTTTAATGAAGATTATAATTTCAAAGAACTTTCCAATTACAATGATTATGTAATCCTAATGGCCTATGACCAGTTTTCAGATGGTACCGGTCCGGGACCTATTTGTCATCAGAAATGGATAGAAGGCGCGGTAGATGATGCGATAAAAAAAATTCCAACCAATAAGCTTATCCTCGCAGTGGCAGGTTTCGGATATGACTGGAAGCTTGATGAAAATGACAAGGTTGTTTCAGTAGCGCCGATCAGTTACCAGGACGCATTGACCCTGGCCCGCACTTATGCTAATAGTAAAATAATCTTTGATAACGACTCCTACAATCTGCACTTTACCTATGATGGTGATGACGGCGCTCCGCATAAAGTTCAATTCACCGATGCTGCAACTACTTTTAATACCATGCGTTTTGCTGAGGAATCCGGACTTGCAGGAGTTGCTCTCTGGCGTTTGGGAAATGAAGATTCACGTATGTGGGATTTTTATGACCATGATATGAGTAAGAATAGTCTGAAAAGTTTTGATTTTCATCTATTCTCGACCGTTAGAACCATGGTTACGGATGAAACACCTGCGTATTCCGGTGAAGGAGAAGTGCTGGATGTTATTGGTGGTCCGACGAGTGGAAAAATTACTCCGGAACTGGATACAGCCGAATTGCTGATTTCAGAAGAGTCCTATGATCAGCTTCCTTCCAAGTGGCTGGCCAGAAAATATGGAACAAAGGATAAGAAAAAGCTGGTACTGACATTCGACGATGGACCCGATCCGATATACACGCCTCAAATTCTGGATATACTCAGCAGAGAAAATGTACCTGCCGCTTTTTTTCTCATCGGAATAAATGCAGAAAATAATATCCCCATTGTAAAAAGAATTTACAGAGAAGGTCATGAGATAGGTAATCACACATTCACGCATCCGAATATTGCCAAGGTCAGTCGAAAGCGGGCAATCATTGAAATGGACGCAACACGTTTATTGATAGAAGCTATTACCGGTCATTCCACTGTATTATTCAGGGCTCCATTTAATGCGGACTTTGAACCTGTTAAAGCGGAAGAACTAATTCCAGTCGCCATCGCCAGGGAAAAAAACTACCTGGATATTGGTGAATCCATTGATCCGCTGGACTGGGAACCGGGTACGTCTGCTGATTCTATTGTTGCAAGAGTGATCGCCCGGAAACAAAGCATGACTGATCAAAACCTGAGTGGAAATATCATCCTGCTCCATGATGCAGGAGGTGACAGCAGGGAAGCGACTGTTGAAGCTCTACCGCGTATAATCCATTATTTTAAAGAAAGGGGATATCAGTTTACAACCATTGCAGATTTACTTGGAAAGAAAAAAGAAGATCTCATGCCCGCTGTTCCGAAAGGAAGCGGTTATTATCTTCTTCAACTGAATTATTTCCTCGCCATGGCAGGTTATATCGGAAGTCATCTCCTGACTTCAGTATTTATAGTATTTATTATTCTTTCCCTTTCACGCATCATTTTTATGGCCATCATGGCCAGTAAGCAACGTCAATGGGAAAAGAAATTCAATTTAAAATACTTCTGGCAACCGGACGGGAAAAATGCACCAAAGGTGAGCATCATCGTTCCTGCTTATAATGAAGAAGTGAATGCAGTAAGTTCTGTAGAGAATTTACTCAGAACGGACTATCCGAATTTTGAAATTATTTTTGTTGATGACGGCAGTAAGGATGGAACATTCAATAAAGTTCAACATGCTTTTGAAGGATATTCAAAAGTAAGAGTATTCACCAAAGCGAATGGCGGAAAGGCCTCTGCGTTAAACTTTGGGATAGAACAATCAAGTGCAGAATATGTGATTTGTATTGATGCAGATACAAAACTGCTTTCAGATGCCGTATCTAAACTCATGATGCATTTTGGTGATGTTCAATATCATAACGGGAAAAAAGTGGGTGCTGTAGCAGGCAATGTAAAAGTGGGTAATACGGTTAACCTGTTAACCCGATGGCAGTCCATCGAATATATCAGCAGCCAGAATTTTGACCGGTTGGCTTTCGCATACCTGAATGCCATCACGGTAGTGCCAGGTGCTATCGGTGCTTTCCGAAAGCAGGCTATTGAAGATGCAGGCGGATTTACCAGCGACACCCTTGCGGAAGATTGTGATCTCACTATCCGGATGCTTCGTTGCAATTATATTATTGAAAATGAGAACAACGCAATTGCCATGACAGAAGCTCCCGAAACCGTTAAAATGTTTATCAAGCAAAGATTCCGCTGGAGTTTTGGCGTTATGCAGACTTTCTGGAAAAACAGGGATATGTTATTCAGCAACCGCAACAAAGCACTTGGCTGGATTGCCCTGCCAAATATCCTGACCTTTCAATATATCATCCCATCCATTATTCCCTTAGCTGATTTAATTATGCTTATCGGAATCAGATATGGAAATGGTGCAAGGATCGGCAAATATTACCTGATATTTTTATTGGTTGATCTCGGAGTAGCAGTTTTAGCTTTCAGCTTTGCAAAGGAAAAACTGAGCAAACTGGTCTGGCTGATCCCGCAACGACTGGTTTGGCGCTGGCTTTTGTGGTATGTATTATTCAAATCGTTCCGCAGGGCCATCAAAGGGGAGTTGCAGCACTGGGGAGTTATTAAACGCACCGGAAATGTAAAAGAAATTCCAGTGTTGCAGGAAGGGTGATCCGAATGACCCTGCATTTCACGTTTTTGCCTTAATTTCGAAGTTCCAAATTTCAAAATTATCCAGTTTTATGGCAGAAGTTATTTTAATGCCCAGACTAAGTGATACCATGACTGAAGGTGTGATTGCTGCCTGGCATAAAAAAGTGGGAGATAGTGTGAAAAAAGGCGACCTGCTAGCTGAAGTGGAAACCGACAAAGCAACGATGGACCTGGAAAGTTACAAAGACGGAACACTCTTATTTACCGGCACTGATAAAGGAGGTAAAATTCAGGTGAATGATTTACTGGCCATCATCGGTAAACCTGGAGAAGATATCAGTACACTCGTGAAGAGTGGTACTTCAAAAACTCCGGCGCCTTCTCCCGTACCCGCACCTGATGCTAAATCCAGTAATGCTCCGGCTTCTGTGGCAGCTAAACAGGAAAATCCACCAACCGCCAACCGTCAACCGTCAACTTCAACTTCGACTGGTCTTAATTTAGCAAACATGCAGGAAGTAATTCTCATGCCCCGGCTTAGTGATACGATGACAGAAGGTGTTATTGCAGACTGGCATAAGAAAGTGGGGGACATGGTGAAAAAAGGAGATATTCTTGCAGATATTGAAACGGATAAGGCAACGATGGAACTGGAAAGTTATAAGGAAGGAAAATTATTATATACGGGTGCAGAAAAAGGTCAGAAGATTGCAGTAAATGATTTACTGGCCATCATTGGCGAAGAAGGAAAAGTAAACGTGCAGCAAATAGTAGAAGCATCAAAAAATAAAGGGGCCGCACCGGCAGCTGCGAATGAGCCAGCAGCTGAACCCATGTCATCGAAACCAGTGCCTGAACCCGTTGCTTCAGCTTCTACCTCGCATTTCCTGAATGGTGACGGGAGGATCAAAGCATCGCCCCTGGCAAAAAAACTGGCTAGCGAAAAAGGAATAGATCTTTCACAACTTCATGGAAGCGGAGATTATGGGCGAATTATCAAGAAAGACGTTGTTGAATTTAAGCCATCAATATCTGAACCGGCGGCACAAAAAAATGTTTCAATTCCTTCAGCTCCCGCAGGACAAATAAGCTTTGAGGATGTACCTGTTTCTCAAATGCGTAAGACCATTGCAAAACGGCTGTCAGAAGCCAAATTCTCAGCTCCGGAATTTTATCTGACCATTCAGGTCGATATGGACCAGGCTGTAAATAGCCGGGTAAAAATTAATGAAACCGCTCCTGTTAAAATATCTTTCAATGATTTTGTCCTGAAAGCCACCGCACTGGCCCTGAAAAAACATCCTGCTGTAAACAGCAGTTGGATGGGTGATAAGATACGTGTAAATCATCATGTGAATATCGGCGTGGCTGTTGCTGTTGAAGATGGGTTGCTGGTTCCCGTTGTTCGGTTTGCAGATACCAAATCACTCTCTCAAATTTCGGTGGAAGTAAAAGATTTTGCTACCAAAGCAAAGAATAAAAAATTGCAGCCTTCAGAATGGGAAGGGAGCACTTTTACAATATCAAACCTTGGTATGTTTGGAATGGATGAATTTACTGCTATCATCAATCCACCGGATTCATGTATACTCGCCATCAGTTCAATTCAACAAATTCCCGTTGTAAAGAATGGAGCTATTGTTCCAGGGAATGTTATGAAGCTCACCATGACCTGCGATCATCGTGTGGTAGATGGTGCAACCGGCGCTGCATTTCTGCAAACGCTGAAGGGGCTCCTTGAAGAGCCCCTGCGAATGCTTGTTTAATAACCGTCCATGGTTAATTATTTTGTGGCTTCCTGCACTCAGTGAAGCTGTTCTCTCTTATTGGAAACGAAATCCATACCATTGCACAAAATGCTATAATTCAATAAGTTAATAAAGGTATTTTTCCCAGCAACGGAAAGAATTTCCAGCTGTAAGAGAAAACTTGTCGTGGTTGGATTTTCCAAAAAGATATAATCCCGCTAAGTTTCTTACCTTCTGTTTACCATCAGATTAACTATTCTAAAGATGATCAGGCGATCTACGATCCAGCTACTGCGATTTCATTTTTCTTTTTTCCTTATGCCCGTTTATTGGTTTGCACTTAGTCAGGTGGCCAATCCTGATACTAAAAGAGCCCTTCTCATTTTTATAATTCTGCACTTATTAATATATCCATCCAGCAATGGATTCAATAGTTATATGGACCGGGATGAAGGTAGTATTGGTGGACTCAAATCACCACTTCCGCCAACAAAGGAATTACTCTATGTCAGTCTGGTCATGGACGCTCTCGCCCTGCTTCTCGGATTATTTATCAGTATATATTTCACAATCGCAACAGCAATATATATTCTGGCATCCCGGGCTTACAGTGCAAGATCCATTCGATTAAAAAAATATCCACTGATAGGATATGCGACAGTAATTGCCTGCCAGGGCGCCCTGGTTTTTTTTATGGTATATCACGGGTCTCATCCAATGTTATCGCTTCAGGTACCAACCCTGGGAATGATTTCTGCATCTTTGTTGATTGGTGGATTTTATCCGCTTACACAGATTTATCAGCATGAAGCGGACGCAAAAGACGGCGTTAAGACGATCAGTGCAATGTTGGGGATCCGGGGCACATTTATATTCTGCGGTATTATTTATGGAATTGCCTTTGCTATTTTAACATATTTCTTACTAATATCTCTCGAAGAAAAAGAATTTTTAATTTTATCAACCTGTATGCTGCCAGTACTCGTATACTTTACAGGGTGGGCCTTACAAGTTTGGCGAAATCCTTCTTTAGCCAATTTCAGGAATACAATGCGAATGAATATTGTCGCGTCCAGCTTTACGAGCATTGGCTTTATTATTGTATTTCTGATGGTATGGTCATAAACTTTTTAATATAATTGATTGAGCCAGATTAAATTCATCGGAACAGCAGTCCCGCATTTCAAACATGAACAGAATGAAATTCTGCGTTTCATGAGCCGTATTTATGCCTTTAATGAAAGAGAAAGGCGTTCACTTAAATACTTATATCATCAGAGTGGAATTTCCACTCGTTATTCAGTTTTATCAGATTATAGCAAGGAACCCGAAGAATGGACTTTCTATCCACCGGCAGAAAATCTGGAGCCATTTCCCTCTCTTGAAAAGAGGATGAAAATTTTTAACAAATATGCAGTGGGCTTGTCAGCTAATGCCATTCAGAATTGTATCGAAAATAAACTCGATCCAAAGGAAATTACTCATTTAATTACAGTTACATGTACCGGGTTAAGTGCGCCGGGACTGGACTTACAACTGATGGAGTTATTGGATCTTCCAAAAAATATTTTCAGGAGTTCTGTAAATTTTATGGGTTGCTATGCTGCGATTCATGCGCTCAAACTGGCAGATGCATTTTGCCAGACTGACCCTTCAGCCAAAGTAATGATCGTTTGCACGGAACTCTGCACTTTACACTTCCAACAACTTGCCACAACTGATAATATTACTTCCAGCCTGCTTTTTGGAGATGGCTCGGCAGCTGTTCTGGTTACCGGCGATCGGGGTGATACTACCGGTTTTCCGCTTATTGGATTTTATGGTGAAGTAATGCCGAAAGGAAAACAGGATATGTCCTGGGAATTATCTTCTACAGGATTTAATATGACCCTGAGCAGTTATATACCCGAACTGATAGAAGAAGATTTTGAAAAACTGGTGAATCAGGCCCTGGAAAAGCAATGTATTCAGCGTGATCAGATAACGTATTGGGCCATTCACCCGGGTGGCAGAAGGATATTAGAGGCAATTGCAAAAAGCCTGTCATTGCCAAAAGAAAAAATGGAAATATCCTATCAGGTTCTTCGTGAGTTTGGAAATATGTCTTCGCCCACCATTTTATTTGTGTTAAAGGAAATTTTATCTACCCTTGACAAATCGAAAAAGCAAACGGTATTTGGCGCTGCATTCGGCCCGGGCTTAACAATGGAAACCTTTATGGTTGGTTCCACGCTTAACGCTTAACGCCTAACGCTGAACGCTAAACGCTGAATGCTGTAAGGCTTTATCTTTCGTAACTTTAGTGAATACGAATACCGTATATGGTATAAAACTGAATGTTTAAAGACATTAGAGGTTTAAGTACAATTCCTGGCCCAAAGCATTTTTTTGAATATATGGATTTCTCACTCCGCTCAGAAAGACTGGAACTACTTGACCAACCCAATATTCCGGTAGCTGATATTGAACGGAATCTTCTGGAACTTTCAATCATAAACCAGAAACTCGGCGGACATGCATGCACCTGGAAGGGATTTATTGAGCTTGCAAAAAAAGGAAAGGCGGCTCATGTATGTGAAATCGGCTGCGGAGGGGGGGACAATCTGAAAACTATCGAACGAAAAGCAACCGGCAAATATCCGGACATGCGTTTTACAGGTGTAGATATTAATCCGGATTGCATACGGGTTGCAGAAAATATTAATTGGAAAAGACCCGTTTTATTCCTGGTGAATGACTATAGAAAAGTACATTTTCAGTCAAAACCCGATATTATTTTTTGTTCTTTATTCTGCCATCACTTCAAAGAATCTGATCTTATTGAAATGTTACGCTGGATGAGGGAAAACAGCCGTTCCGGGTTTTTCATAAATGATCTGCATCGAAATCCACTGGCATATCATTCGATCCGCTTACTGACTTCATTATTTTCTAAATCCTACCTGGTAAAAAATGATGCACCTTTATCCGTATTGCGTGGATTCAAAAAAAAAGAATTGGAAGAATTATTGCTTAAAGCTGGAATGTTACATTATACCATTCAGTGGAAATGGGCCTTCCGTTGGTTAGTGATCGTCCGCTCGTGAATACAAAACAAATATATGATGTTGGAATTGTAGGTGGTGGCCTTGCCGGGTTATCCTTATCCATCCTGCTTTCACGTAAGGGCTATCGTGTATGCCTGTTCGAAAAAGAAGTTTTTCCTTTTCATAAAGTTTGTGGTGAATACATCAGTATGGAGAGCTGGGATTTTTTGATCCGTCTCGGCCTCCCTCTTGAAAATTGGAACTTGCCCAGGATAAATCAGGTAAATATATCGGCTCCCAATGGGGAATCCATTTCAGAAAAACTGCCGCTCGGCGGATTTGGAATCAGCAGGTATAAGCTGGATGCTTCATTGGCGGATATTGCAAAGTCCGCTGATGTGGAGATATTTGAAAATACTAAAGTCTATGATATCAATTTTGAAGAAGGAAATCATCGAATTCAAACCAGCGAGGGCTCATTTATTGTAAAAATCGCCTGTGCCTGTTATGGGAAAAAAAGCAATCTCGATGTGAAATGGAAGCGAAAGTTCCTGCAACAGGATGAATCCAAAAATTATGTCGGGGTAAAATATCATGTGAAAAGTCATTTACCTGAACATGAGATCACACTCCATAATTTTCAGGGAGGTTATTGCGGAATTTCTAAAATTGAAGATGGAAAATATTGCCTTTGCTATCTCACCCAATCTGACAATCTAAAGAATAACCAATCATCCATTCCGGTTATGGAGGAAAAAATCCTGAAAAAAAATCCTGCCCTCCGAAAATTACTGGATGAAGTGTTAATATTATATGAAGAACCCGTAACAATTTCTCAAATCAGCTTTTCAGAAAAAACGCAGTTAGAACGTCATGTACTTTGTATCGGAGATGCGGCTGGAATGATTACACCTCTCTGTGGTAATGGAATGAGTATGGCCCTGCATTCATCCAAAATTGCGGCTGAAATAATTCCTCTTTTTCTTGAAAATCAGATTTCCCGTGAAGAGATGGAAGCATCCTATCAGAAAAGCTGGAACCTTGAATTTGCAGGCAGGTTAAAAACGGGTCGGCTGATTCAGCGTTTTTTCGGTAAAGCATTCTGGTCAATATGCCTGATCCGTGTTCTGAAACCCTTCCCATTCCTGGTGCGGGCGCTGATCCGGAAAACACATGGTGAAAGGTTTTGAAGAAAGTGTGGAAGTGTGGTAGTTATTGCTCTTCCACACTATCATACTGCCACACTAAAATAAGATGATTAGTAATATCCCAATTATTTAATAATTTGTTGAATGAAATTACTTTTACTCCTTTGTTTCAGCTCATGTTTTTTATTTTCTTTCTCCCAAGATAAAAATCAATTCTATGCCCTCGATAAGAATATGAATCAAACGGTGCTGGATTCTTCTAAATATATTTTGTGGATACATGAAAAGGAAGACAGTAACTGGCAATGGGATTATTATAACACCTGGGGATCACTGGTGAAATCAACTTCTTTTGCCGACCATGACGGCAAAATTCTTAATGGGAGATTTTGCTTATATAACACATACGGTAACCTGGACTCAGTTGGTGTATTTGATCGCGGTAAGAAAAACGGCAGTTTTTACAAATACAGAACTTATACAAAGGACAGTTTTGCAATCATTCACCAATATGATTTTGTGGAAGACAGCCTGGTGAAATCGATCAATATACAGAACAATACAGAAAAAGATAAGGATACTGCCAATTCAAAAGAATCCGATTACCCCGGCGGAATCAATGCATGGAATGCTTATCTGGGTCATCATTTGTCCTATCCTGACCGTGCTGTTTCAAAAGAAATTCAGGGGCAGGTTAAGATTTATTTTGAAGTTGATGCAGATGGGAATGTAAAGGATTCATATATTCTAAAATCAATAGAATATTCCCTCGATCAGGAATCACTCAAGGTGATTAATGAATCCGGTAAATGGGATCCGGGGATAAAGGATGGCATTAAGGTTACAACATATAAAGTGATGCCTGTAAATTTTAAATTAGAAGTTCAGTAGTATTAAACTTTCTGTTCTTCCCGATGTTATTAAACTATGCCTTCTATCTCCAAGAAAACAGTTGTCCTCGGCGCATCAGCAAATCCCGCACGTTATAGTTTTCTCGCCATCAACAGGTTGAGGGAACACAATCATCCTGTTATTGCGATTGGAAAAAGACCAGCGCAAGTTGCAGATGTTACTGTTCAGGTGAATACCACCCCGAATGCAGATCTTGATACCGTTTCGATTTATCTGAATAAGGATAATCAGAAAAATTATTACGATTATATTCTTTCACAACATCCACGTCGGGTTATTTTCAATCCCGGCGCCGAAAATCCCGAGTTTGAAATGATACTTGCTGATAAAGGGATTAAGGTGATGGAGGCATGCACTTTGGTTTTATTGGCAACAGGGCAATATTAGAAAGTATGGGAGTATGGGAGTATGGGAGTATGGGAATGAATTAAAAACTTTTTACTAAATCCAATTATGATTAGAATAGAATATGAATTATGAGTTATGAATTCCCATACTCCCATACTCCCATACTCCCATACTTTCTTTGCTTCCTTTCCCAAATTGGGATGATTTTTACTGCAATTAAAGCTCTGCGAATACGTTTTTAATAAGGCGATATTCCGAATATTGCCCCCGAATCCGATGAACACCCTGAAAACAATCTTAAGCGGGCTTTGCTTATTATGCAGTCTCCAGCTTTCAGCACAAGAAAAACCCGCCCCGGCTGAACTTCCTTATTCAAATAAAATTGAAGTGAGTGATCAGGCTTTGGAATCCCTGTTCCAGGCACCTGAAAATATTTCTGTGGAACTGGCCCCCGGCTTTCATATTAAAGGAAAAATTGAAAACAAATCAGATCATGGAAATTCTGTGATTTCTCTGCTGATCAAACTAAATAATGCCGAAGGCAGCATGCTTAGCATTGCACGATACAGGGATCCAAAGGGTGGTATTTATTATACCGGTCGTCTGTTAAAATTGCATGATCCGGATGGAATGATGCTGATTGAAAAAGACAAGCGGTATTTTTTCATAGAAACTCAACAAAGATTTCTGGTATCAGAATGAAAAAATATTCCATCCATATCATTGTTTGCATATTCATGCTTATACATTTAAATGTATTCGCACAAACGCCCTTGCTTAATAGTTATTCACCTGCTGCAGCGACAGTTTATCTTGATTTTGACGGAGCCGAAGTGAATGGTACTATCTGGAATGAACAGGGCAGGATACTTGCTGCTCCATCCGGATTAAGCGCTGCCTCCGTTATTTGGATCCATAAATTGATATCGGACCATTTCAAATTGTTCAATCTTAATATTACTACAGATCCTGCAGTGTATGAAAGAGCTCCTGTACACCAGCGAATACGAATCATCATCACACCGGACGGTAGCTGGTACGGACAAGTATCAGGTGTTTCGGCAATCGGATCATTTGTTTGGGGAGATGATACGCCTGCCTGGGTTTTTATGAATGCAATGGGAAATAATCCTTTATATATAGCAGCAGCAGCAACACACCAGATAGGACATACATTAGGTCTCCAACACCAAAGCCTGTATGACGCCTATGGAGTCATGATTACTGAGCTCAGTGGTGGTGAAAACAATATTCTATCAAGTGAAGCACCCCTGATGGGCATTCCGTTTTATAAACAGGCTGATTGGAAAGACGGGCATCCATCAACAGGAGCCCAAAAATTACAAAGCGATACAGCTATGATAGCTGGAGCACCTAACTATATAGGATACCGGAAAACCGGGGAAGAGACTGCATTATCTGGCAATGCTGTAAAGATAGAAAAACAGGAACCCGGATCCCTGGAACTGAATAGTTCAGGTAATTACAGTTACCGGCTTTTTGATATCAGTGGTCGATTACTCATGCAGGGAAATCTGAAAACAGGATTTAATGAAATCCGCACAAGCACTGTAAATACAGGAGTTTTAGTTCTGCAGTGGTCAGGTGAATATGTTTCCGGAGCACAAAAGATAATCAACTAGTAACATATATTTTTTTTGCTGACATGTTTTTTCGGTACATTCGAAAAACCTATTATCATATGCTTTTGCAATTTTCTGTTTACCCAGTTCGAGCATAGCTTCTGAGATATCGATTCCAGTAATCTGGTCGGGTTGTAGAATCTTCTGCATTAATATCGGCATATCTGCAGTTCCGGTCGCAACATCCAGGATCGTCCCCGGTTTTAACTGACTAAGTTCGCGGATTGCTTTTTTACGCCAGTTCCTGTCAATACCTGCACTAAGAAAACGGTTCAGGAAATCATATCGAAATGCGATTTTATCGAACATTTCTGCAACCTGTTGTTTTTTAGGCGTATCCGAATTTTTAAAAGGAACGATGGTATCGTGATGATATTCCGGCATGGGATGCAAAATTAGTTGGTTCGTCGCAGGAAATAGATATTTTCATTCGTCCTAACCTTTAAGATGGAATCATATCTTGCATTATGGAGATCCGCACGGCAAAGTATGTTATCAGCAGTCCTTCTTATAAAGATTGCCCGGAAACCGACCTTCCGGAATATGCATTTATTGGAAGAAGTAATGTGGGCAAATCTTCACTTATCAATATGCTCACCGATATTGATAAACTGGCGAAAACTTCGGCAGCACCGGGTAAAACACAACTCATCAATCATTTTACCATCGAAAGCATTGATGAGAAAAGAGTCGCGTCCAAATGGTGGCTGGTAGATTTGCCAGGATACGGATTTGCCAAAGTTTCTTTATCACAGAGAAAGAAGTGGGAAACAATGATCGAAGAATTTCTAAAAAAAAGAGAAACCCTGGCCCATGTATTTCTACTGATCGACAGTCGTCATGAACCACAAAAACTGGATCTTGATTTTGCAGACAGGCTGGGGAAATGGGAGATTCCTTTTACATTGATATTTACAAAGTCAGATAAAGAAAATCAGAGAACGGTATCTGCAAATGTGAAATCTTTTCTTAAAAAAATGAGTGAGCACTGGCAATTCCTTCCCCGACACTTTGTAACGAGCGCTGAAAAAAAAACAGGCAGGGCTGACATACTCCAACTGATCGGAGAAATGAATGAGGACTGGAAGAATGCTTAAAGCCTAAAGCTAAACGCGTAACGCATTTAAGTTTTAGCCTTCAGCATTCAGAATTAAGCCTTACGCTTTGTGCTTTACGCCTTATGCTTAATTCACCACTTTGTTTGCGCAGCTGCTGCTGGCAAAGGCTTCGGGTTTGGCTTTAAATGCAAAGCCCATACCCAGAATATAACCCATGGCTTCTTTCAATGCATCGTTACTCTTGAAATGCGGGTTGGTATTAATGTCTGCATGAACTTCCATATCCACATTGTATTGGGTAAACAAGGGACAAAGTTCATACGCGATTTCAATGCTTTTCGCTACTTCCACCAGCATACGTTCTTTAATGCTGTAACGGGTCTTTGTTTTTTCATTATGAATGAACATGAATCCACCGTGTCCTTCACGTAAAAAAACAATGACTGTAGCAAATTCGGTTTCCGCTCCCTTTACCTG